>WSSedL1CaDRAFT_10001272_pt1 | contig 15154 bp, 11 predicted proteins | sample WetSurSL1Cattail_FD_9464 | JGI IMG/M metagenome (IMG submission 9464)
GCCGCCACTCCGGCAGCAGCCTCCTCCGGACAGAAACAGACCATTACCATCAGCGGCTCGACAACCGTCCTGCCTATCGTGCAGAAGGCAGCCGACCAGTATATGGCGGCCCACCCTGACGCAGACATCCAGGTCTCCGGTGGCGGCTCGGGCGTCGGCATCCAGGCAATCGGCGCAAAGACCGTGGATATCGGGATGAGCTCCCGCGATGTAACCAAGGACGAGCTCGCCAAGTACCCGGGCTTTAACATCACCACCGTTGCTCACGATGGCATTGCCGTCATTGTCAACCCGCAGAACGAGATCCCGTATATCACGCCGGACCAGGTCAAGAAGATCTACCTTGGCAAGACCACCAAGTGGACCGAGATCACCGGTGCAAATGTCCCCAATACCAACAACGCGATCGTACTTGTCGGCCGTGACAGCGCTTCCGGTACCCGGTCGTACTTCGATGAAACCGTTCTCCTGAAAGCTACTCCCAGCAGCAAGATGCTTGAGAAGAACTCGAACGGCGCCGTTACCCAGACAATCGCCCAGACCCCCGGTGCAGTCGGGTATGTCTCGATCGGGTATATCACACCCGATGTAAAGGCAGTTCCGATCTGGTACAATGCAGACAAGATCATCACCCCGAGTGCAGCAAGCGTCAAAGACAAGTCCTACCCGCTCTCCCGTGACCTCTACATTATCACCAACGGCCAGACCTCCTCACTTACCCAGGACTTCATCCAGTACCTCTTAAGCGCTGACGGCCAGAAGATCGTTGCCAATGAGGGATACGTCCCGCTTACGGCCTGATCTCCCCACCTTACCTTTTATTTTTTTATTACCAGTTACGAGGCGACAGACATGGATCTTTTGACGAAATACAGGACTGCTGCCACGGGCAGCGCTGCCCGGCTCTTCAGGATTAAAGAACAGGCAGTCAGGTCTGTCTTCTTCTGCACAGCCCTCTTTGCCGTTGTAGTTATCTCGTTTATCCTCCTCTTCTTGCTCCGGGACGGGTATCCCATCTTTGAGACCGTGGGAATCCCGGCATTCCTCTTCGGGATGTCATGGACACCGACCGCCATGGAGCCGGCATACGGGATTTTTCCCTTAATTGTCGGCACCATCTTCGTTACCCTCGGTGCCATGATCTTTGCCGTCCCGCTTTCCCTGGGCTGTGCCATCTACATATCGGAGATCGCGTCTCCCCGCATCAAGAGCATCTTAAAACCGGCCACGGAACTTCTCGCAGGCATTCCTTCTGTCGTATACGGCTTTTTCGGCCTGATCGTTCTTACCACGCTCATCCGCGAAGTCTTCGACCTCCCGACCGGGGAAACCTGGCTTGCCGGGTCGATCCTGCTGGGCATCATGGCCCTCCCCACGATCATCAGCGTGTCGGAGGACGCCATCAGTTCCGTTCCTCACGAGTTCCGCGAAGGGTCCCTTGCGGTCGGGGCAACCCGGTGGGAGACTATCAGCCGGGTTATCGTCCCGGCAGCCCTTTCGGGAATCGCAGCCGCGATCATCCTCGGGATCGGACGGGCAATTGGCGAGACCATGGCGGTCCTGATGGTCACCGGGAATGCAGCCATCCTGCCGGACCCCATCTGGAACGTCCTCTCCCCCATCCGCACGCTTACCGGCACGCTCGGTATCGAGATGGGCGAAGTCTCGGTCGGGGGAGACCATTACCATGCCCTTTTCGGCGTTGCCGTGGTCCTTCTCCTCATTACGCTGATAGTAAACCTGAGTGCGGTCCGGATCCTCAACTACCTCAATGAAGGGCGGACTTCCCGAAAATCTGCCGGCAGATCTTTCCTTTCTTTGCAGGCACGTGACAGGCTCCGCACAACACTCTCCTGGGGGCTTGCAGCCGCGGGTGCAGTCTTCCTGTGCATCATAGCACCCCCCTGGATTGCGCTCCCCCTGATTGCAGGAGCTGCACTCTGGTATTTCTACGGACGGCAGCGGATCAGCAGGTACCAGTCGGAAAAGATTGCGATTGGCCTGCTCGTTATGGCATCCGTAATCGTCATCGGGATCCTCGTCTTTATCCTGCAGGACATCGTCGTTAACGGGCTGCCGGCATTGAGCTGGGAATTCCTGACCCAGCCACCCACCGATCTCGGAAGATCGGGCGGGATCTTCCCGGCCATTATCGGGACGCTCTACCTCGTCTGCGGGGCGATCCTGATTGCCCTTCCTCTCGGGGTCGGTGCGGCCATCTACCTGGTCGAGTATACCCGCGAAGGAAAGATCACCCGGCTGATCCGGACCGGGGTCGACCTGCTTAACGGGACGCCCTCGATCGTGTTCGGGCTCTTTGCCTTCTCGTTTATCGTAATCTACCTCAACGTCGGGGTATCGCTCCTTGCCGGGCAGATCACCCTCGCCCTCATGGTCCTCCCGACTATCATCCGGACAACGGAAGAATCCCTCAAAAGCATCCCGCAGTCCCTCCGCGAGGGAAGCCTGGCCCTCGGCGCTACCCGGTGGCAGACCATAAAAAGCGTGGTCCTTCCCCCGGCAATACCGGGGATCGTCACGGGAGCCATCCTTTCCCTCGGGAGAGCCGCCGGGGAAACCGCACCGATCATGTTTACCGCGGTCGTATTCTCGTCCCGCTTCCTCCCGACTTCCGTCTTCCAGCCGGTCATGGCTCTGCCCTACCACCTCTTCATCCTCGCGACAAACATCCCGGGGGCTTCGGTGAACAAGTACGGTACGGCACTGGTCCTGCTCATCTTTGTCGTGGGAATCTACTCGGTTGCCATCCTTGTCAGGAACCATTATGCAAACAAGATACGGGGATAACGCATGTCAGAATCCATCATTTCGGCAAAAAACCTGAACCTCTGGTACAATGAGAAGCATGCTCTCCAGGATATCACCATGGAGATCGAACCGAAAAAGACCACCGCGCTGATCGGTCCTTCGGGCTGCGGGAAATCCACGCTGCTGCGCTGTTTCAACCGGATGAACGATCTGATCAACGAGGTAAAAATCGAAGGCGAGATCTGTCTTGACGGCAGCAATGTCCTCTCCCGGGACACCGATGTCGTAGCCTTAAGAAAACGGGTCGGTATGGTCTTCCAGCGCCCGAACCCGTTCCCCAAGTCCATCTATGAAAACATTGCCTATGGCCCCCGGGTCCACGGGATCAACGACCGCAGGGAACTGGATGCAATTGTGGAAAAAAGCCTGAAACATGCAGCGCTCTGGGACGAGGTCTGCGACCGACTCCATGAATCGGCTCTCGGGCTTTCGGGCGGCCAGCAGCAGCGGCTCTGTATCGCACGGACGCTTGCCGTCGGACCCGAGGTCATCCTCATGGACGAACCCTGCTCGGCGCTCGACCCGATAGCAACGGCAAAGATCGAGAACCTCGTTGAGATGCTCAAGAAGGATTACACGGTAATTATCGTCACTCATAACATGCAGCAGGCCGCCCGGGTGAGCGACTATACCGGGTTCATGTATCTGGGCAAACTCATCGAGTACGACAGTACGACTACCATCTTCGAACACCCCAAAGAAGACCTGACCGAGAATTACATCACCGGCAGGTTCGGGTGAGGGGAAATTATGACGGATAAATTCCATTCGGAACTCAAAGACCTAAAAAAACACGTCTCGGAAATGGCACGGTTTGCCCTCCAGATGCTCAAGGACTCGCAGGAGGCATTTCTCAACCAGGACGAGGCGCTCGCGGCAGCAGTGCTTGTCAGGAAAGACCAGATCCGGGAACAGACGGTCGCTCTTGAGGAGACCTGTTACCAGCTCATCGCACTCAACCAGCCGGTGGCAAAGGATATGCGGATCATTGCCTGCTCGCTCAAGGTGATCTCTGCCTCCGAACGGATCGGCAGGTACGGGAAGTCGACGGCAAAGATCGTAAAGGAGATCGCCGGCAAACCCCATATCGCGAACATGATGAGCCTCCCGCTCATGTCGGAATACGTGATCGCGATGATCGATGACGCACTGACTGCCTATGAGACAGAAAATCTCCGTAAAATCGAAGGTTTTTCGGGACGGGACGATTCCATCGACGCCCTCCGCCATTCCATTTTCCGGGAAGCCATCACCTACATGATGGAGAACCCCAAGACCATCACCCAGGCCACGTATTACATCATCCTTGCACGGTATCTCGAACGCTGTGCCGACCACGCCTGCAAGATTGCCGAGAATGTCCAGTATATGGAGACCGGGGAACGCGTCGAGATCAAGTAATTTTTTTTGTTTGCACGTTCCTTTGAGGTTCATCCGGTCTTTCCCCATCCTTTTTTCCCGTGCTCGGAATTGGCGAATGCATAATTTTTCCGGCCACAAAAATATAGAGAAAATATTTATTGTATATAGTTAATCTCTAATGTATGTGTTCTGAAATACGGACTGTCCCGGGAAAAGATCCTTCTGCAACGATCCCGGATCCCTGCACTACCTGCCCTGCTGACGATCCCACGGTTGAGCGGGACGACCTGCTCACCGATATCAACGGGTGTTCCTATATCGAAGTCAGGATCTGCGATCTGGACCGGTTTTGTTCGAAATAACCGGAGTTTCTTTTTTTTAAAGGGTGTGGCGGGCAGGATACTGCAGGGCTCATTGTTCCGCCGTAACTATTGTGTACGCTATATTCTAAATAAGAAAATATGATATTACGATGACACCCATGTGTGCATACCGATAGTACCATGAGAATCCGCACACGTTCCTTTGTCATCCTCGTCACCGTCCTGGTACTCTTTCTTGCAGTTCTGGGGTTTATCACCCAGTTCCTGATCCTGGGATCGTTCCAGTCCCTCGAAGATCGTGAGATGACGGCAAATGTCCAGCGGGTCGTTGCGAATCTCGACGACCAGAAACAATCGCTCTCCCTGACCTGCCAGGACTGGGCCGGAAGGGACGACATCGCTGCACCGATCGATTCCCGCGATCCCGGGAATACGCAAAAAGTTCAGACCGCGGATCTCGCCCCGGGCTCGGCGGATATTGATTACCTCGTTGCTTATAATGCGGAGGGAAAACTGGTCTTTTTTGAGGACATCAACCACCCCGACAACGAGACACTGCCGGCCTCCGTAACCCTTGACCGGATAATAAAAGAGAGCATCCTCCCGGAGGGGATGCCTCTGGGCGTCTCGGGAAGAGGCGGCATTTCCGACATGGACGGCACGCCGGTCCTGCTCACGGGCTGCATGATCCGCGGAAGCAATACCTCGGAACCGGTAAAGGGAACCCTGGTAGTAGCCCGGAAAATTACCGATGAACGGATCAACCAGCTGGAGAACAACCTGCAGATACCATCGATCACGTTCTCCCGGTACGACGGGAATGCCAGTGCCCTGGTAACCGACGATCACGGGATCACCGACATGAAAAAAGGCAGGATCCTGACCCGGCCTTCTGGCAGAACGGAGATGCAGGGCGTTGCCATGGTCACCGGGATCGAGAACAAGCCGACATTTATTCTCCTGAAGGTGACCACCGACCGCCCGGTCTACCAGCAGGTCCAGGCATCGATCCTGATCGTTGCCTTTGCCATCATCATCCTCGGCACCTTGATCATCCTGTCGGTTCAGTTCCTGTTACAGCGGTTCGCGCTCGATCCGCTGGACAGGCTCAACCGGAACGTAAAAGAGATCGGAACTTCCGGCGAGCTTTCCGGGAGGGTACCGGTCTCTGGTGACGAGGAGGTGGTCTCGCTCGCCCGCTCGCTCAACCGGATGCTCGATGTGATAGAACACCAGCGGGACAAACTGGCAACCGCCCGGCAGGATCTTGCCTCCCGCAACCGCGAACTCGAAGAGCTCAACCGCAAGGCAAACCTGTACCTCGATATCTACCTCGATGTGCTCACGTACGAGATCCTCAACGCCAACATGGGCCTTGCCGGATATGCCGAGTACCTCAAGGATACGGCAAGAGGAAACGAACGGGTCCTGCTCGAACGGATCAGCGAGCTCGCAAGAAAGAGCAGCAGCGTGATCCGCAATGTCGAGACTATCAGCAGGATCTACAAGACACCTCCCGAGGTGGTGCCGGTCAACCTGCTTGCGATTATTAAAAAAGAGGCTGATGCACGCCCGGGCACCCGGATCGTAATCTCCGGGTGCGACACCGACGTAATGGCAAACGATATGCTGGGGGTTGTCTTTGATAACCTCTTCTCCAACAGCCTCAAGTTCGGGGGAAGCGGTGTTGCGATCGCGGTCAGCGCACAAAACACCGGTTCCGGGATGCTCGAAGTATCCGTGGAGGATAACGGGCCCGGGATCGACGATGCCGCAAAACCCCTCGTGTTCGACCGGTTTGTCCGGGGCTCGACAGTACGGAGCAGTTACGGCCTGGGGCTCTCTATCGTGAAGATGCTTATCGAGAGTTACGGGGGAACGGTCCGGGCGGACGATCGCGTTGCCGGCAACCCGGCGCAGGGAGTAGCGATACGGTTTACCCTCCGCCTCGCCCCGGCTGTGCCGGACCGCAGCCCGGAATCCCCGGGCAGTGCCTGAAATTCCCGGAAAATATCTCTATATTTTATAGAGGCACTTGTAGCAACTATACTCTATGTCGATAAAGAATATATTTTCCGGCAACAACAGGTTAGTTGTACAGTCCGGGAATACCCGCATCATGACAGGGGTCCCCGTGAGCACTGACGGTTCCAGACCGTAACCCCCTGTCCCCGGACTGTCCAGCAATCCACATCAGTTCCTGACAATCCGGGCCCCCACGGTTATCGGGGGGCCCGGGTTCACTCCTGAGATCGGGTCTTTCTTTTAAAAAAATGCCAAAAAAGATTATTCTGGTTGCGATCCACGGAAAGCAGGATGCTGCCCGGGGATCATTTGTTGACGATAATCGTGCCCCTGATGGCGGCATTATCCGCGCAATGGTACGTATAGGTGCCGGGGATAGTGAACGAGAACTGGTACCGGTGGTTGGTTACGAGAAGGGGCGAGGTAAACGCATCCGGCATCCCGGGATCGGAGGTAACAATATGGTTGCCGATATCGGTATTAATCCAGGTGACCGTTACCCCCTTGTCGATGACCAGGATCTGGGGGTTGACACTCGCGCTTCCGATAAGGATCGTGGTTTTGGGGGAATATACGGGGGTCGGGGGCGGGGTTTTCGATGACGATGTATCTGTGCAGCCGGCAACAAATACCAGGGCGGCGGCCACTAAAAAAACGCCAAGGATCAGGATGAGAGGGCCGGATCGAACATGCATACCATACAATTTGTCGACAATCATTAAAAATTCGCGGGTAGTGCCAGTATGCCCCATCTCCCGGGTTACGACGGAAAAACCCCTGCATACCGGGATGAAAAGACCATGCCCGGGCCGGGTTTAACTAGATAAAAAGGCAATGGGTAGGTATGTCACTTTTTGTATGGTCTGACGACCTGAGCGTGAAGGTGAACGCAATTGACGACCAGCACAAGAAGCTCATTATGCTGATCAACTCCCTTCACGATGCAATGCGTGCGGGCGAAGGAAAACAGGTCCTGGATAAGACCTTAAACGAACTTGCGGAGTACACGGTCTACCACTTCCAGACCGAGGAGAAGTACATGCAGCAGTTCCATTACCCGACCTATCTCCAGCACAAGGCGCAGCACGATGCCTTTGTGAAGAAAGTTGCCGATTTCCAGAAGGAGTACATGGCAGGGCGGCTCGGTCTGACGCTCGATCTCATGAAGTTCCTGCGGGACTGGGTGGAGAACCACATCAAGTCGACCGACAAGGGATATTCAGCCCTGTTCCTGAAAAACGGGCTGAAATAACAAGATTTTTCTTTTATCGGGAATATCCGGAAAAAACCCGGCATTCTTTCTTTTTTATTCTTCGTTACCCACCGGAGGAATCCATCTGTCCGTTCCCCGGCAGGAATCTGGGAACAAAAAGAGGTGAAATGGATGCGTCCTCATGCTGCAGGCAGCAGGTGGACAATGGTCTGGAGAATCGCGATGATGATGTTAAGGAACAGGGTCCAGTCAAACATTTTCACGCTCACCTCCTTTTTGGTGTATGAATGATACTTCCCCCTGTTTTGGTATAAAACTGGCGATGAGTGAAAAATATTTTTTCGTTAACTTTGGAGAGTGGTTCAGAAGATCATGATGCTTACCATGCATTTTTCTGGGAAAAACGGGCTCCTGGGATCTCTGATCCGGCGCAAACCTATTTCACGATCCGGTATCCATGCATCGTAAAGGAGCCGGACCTGTCCCGGCAGATCAGGACCGGTCTCTTGGGAGTGACAGCGATGTACCATCCTCAGGATCCGGACACAAATAAAAAACGGCCGCCCCAACACGCGACCCTTCCCCATGCAGGTGAAAACTCCAGACCTACGGAGATGTTAGCCTCGTGGCTCCAGCAGATTGTCGACTGTTCACCCATCCCGCAGTTCGTCATCGGCAAAGACCACCGGGTAAAGTTCTGGAACAAGGCACTCGAACGGTATTCCGGCCTCAGGGCCACAGAGATGGCAGGGACTAACCGGCAGTGGCAGGCATTCTATAAGGAGGAGCGCCCCACCCTGGTCGATGTGCTCCTTGAGGGGAAGACCGATGAAATTACCCAGCTGTACGAAGGCAGGTATAACAGGTCGGTCCTCATTGAGGACGCGTGGGAGGCAACAGACTTCTTCCCCCAAATTGGTAAAAACGGCACGTGGCTTCACTTCACGGCAGCGCTGATCCGTGACGATACCGGGGATGTCATGGGGGCAGTGGAAACCCTCGAAGACATTACCGACCTGATGAAAGCCGAAGAACTGATCGCGTATATGACCGAGATGACGATGCGGGTTGCCCACCCGGTCGGGATCATCCGGGAGAACCTGCAGGACATTGCCCGGCTTACCCGGGAGGGAAAACTGGTCCCGGAGGAGATCGGGATACTTCTCGATACCCAGGTGCGTAATGCAGCGCAGATCCAGAAGAACACAGAGGACTTCCAGAAAGCGGTTGTGGAGAAACACCAGGAGATCCCGGAAGCATACCGCAAGTTCCTTTCCGGGTGATCTCGCGTGCCGACGATTGTGAACGCGGACGAGCTTGCACAGAAGCGGATCTTTCTGGTTCTTGCCACCCCCGGCAGCATACGGCAGTGCAATATCGACCTGATCCGCCAGATTACGGAGAGTGGGTTCCACACGATCGTTATCACGACGAACTTTCCGTACAGCATCCTTGTCAGGCTGTATGCGAAGCAGGGGATCGATTCGGGGAAGGTCTCGTTTATCGATGCCGTGACGCATAACTCGGTCGGTTCTGCCAAAAATATCCCGGGGGTAGTCCGGTTCGTCAACCACCCGTCCGATCTCACCGAGATGGGCATTGCGGTGACCGAGGTCTTAAAAGAGCTTTCAGGGAAAAAAGTCTGTATCCTGTATGATTCCATCAGTACGATGCTCATCTATCTCTCGTCGTCCAACATCTCCCGTTTTATCCATTTTGTTACAAACAGGCTCCGGCTCACGGATGTCTCGGGTATTTTCCTTGCGGTGGAGAAGGGGCTCGACCCGATGCTGATGACCCAGCTCACGACCTTTGTGGACACCGTGATCGATACCGGGTGAGTTCCCGGATTTTTTTAAAAAAGCAATTTGAGAGAGGGGATTATTTCCCGATCCCTTCCGGCCCTGATCGTTTTTGTCTGCCGGGCCGCCCGGTACCAGTACCACACGTTTTCCCAACTAGGATAAGGAGGAGGGTCGGCCCGGGCCGGAGGGGGGGGTACCCCCCACCTGCTCCGGCATATGGGGTGGGGGGTGATCCCCTCTTTGAAAAATAATGGGTGGGGGGGTAGGGGCTACCCCCCCTACCCCCTTGTCCGGAAAGCGGCTCCTTTTTTGCACAACCAAAACCTGTGTTTCGCGTGGAATTACGACGAGGGGGAAAACCCGGCACGATCACCATTTTTTTTGAGGAGGGGGGCCAATCCGGGCCGGAGGGGGGGGAGGGTACCCCCCACCTGCACCGGCATATGGGGAGGGGGGTAATCCCCTCTTTGAAAAATAATGTGTGGGGGGGTGGGGGCCACCCCCCCTCCCCCATTTGGCAGATATCCCCCTGCCTTTCACATTTTTTTATGACAAATTGTCGGAACAGTTTCGCGGATAAATAAATTCTAAAAATAAGCCGCATAAATCAAACATATTTTAAAATTTCAGAATCTTCGTTTTCCCCGCCCTTACCCTTATAAACCCCAGCGCCGTATAGTATTCCTATCAACGATCTGATCCATCGTTGAATCCGAATATAAGAGCATACTATATGAGAGGAGCAATATTTTATGATACTGGTACCAGATACGAGCGTCCTTATTGACGGGCGCATAACATCGATGATAAAGGCCGGTGAATACAAAGGAGCAACAATAATCGTCCCTGAAGCGGTCATCGCAGAACTCGAGGCCCAGGCAAACAATGGACGCGAAATAGGGTTCTCGGGCTTAAACGAGCTCCAGTCGCTCTGCAAGATGGCCGAGGAAAAAACGATAGAACTCAAATTCTCCGGTATACGCCCCTCGCTCGAGCAGGTCAAGCTCGCAAGCGGCGGCGAGATCGATTCGATGATCAGGGGGATTGCCATTGAGAACGCTGCACGATTTATCACGAGCGACAACGTGCAGGCAGAAGTGGCACGGGCAAAAGGGCTCGATGTCATTTACCTGAAACCGCAGGTCACGGATTTTGTCCCGCTCGGGATCGACCAGTTCTTCGACGAGCACACCATTGCCGTCTACCTAAAGGAACGCGTCTCCCCGATGGCAAAGAAAGGCACGATAAACGACATGAAACTCGTGAAGATCCGCGACCAGCCAACGAGTGAATACGAGCTGCGGAACCTTGCGCAGGAGATCCTCGAACGGGCAAAACGCGACCCGGACGGATTTATCGAGGTCGAAAAGCGGGGCATCACGGTCGTCCAGATCGGGTCCATGCGCATCGCGATAGCGAGAAGACCCTTCTCTGACGGCATGGAGATCACCGCAGTCCGCCCGATTGTCGACGTAACGCTCGACAACTACGCAAAGTCAGATCTCATCAAAAAGAGGATCGTCTCCGAGAAGCGGGGGCTCATTATCGCCGGTTCGCCCGGCGCCGGCAAGACCACGCTCGCCCAGGGGATCGCAACCTTCCTCTCCGACAGCGGGTATGTGGTAAAGACCATGGAGGCTCCCCGCGAGCTCCAGGTGCCCGACCAGATCACGCAGTACACGATGCTCGACGGCAGCATGGCAAACACTGCCGATGTCCTCCTGCTCGTGCGCCCCGACTTTGTCATCTTCGACGAACTCCGGAAGAACGAGGACTTTTCGGTCTTCTCCGACATGCGCCTCGCCGGCCTCGGCATGGTCGGCGTGATCCACGCCAACAGCGTCCAGGAAGCGCTCCAGCGCTTCTCGGACCGGGTGGACTTCTCAGTCCTCTCCCAGGTGGTCAACACCATCGTGTTCCTGGATAAGGGCGTCATCACCCGGATCTTCGACGTCAGTTTCACCATCAAGGTGCCCGAGGGCATGGCAAGCGAGATGCACATCCGGCCCGTAACCACGGTTACGGATTCCGAAGCTGGCAGCCTCGTGCTCGACATCTTCCGGTACGACGGCCAGACCATCGTCATGCCGGTGATGGAAGGCACGGCTGCCCCGGCAGCCTCCGCACCCACCCTCCGGGTCCCGCAGGTCACCAATGTCGGCCAGCCGGTCTCGCCGGTCAACAAGCCGGGCAGCTCGCTTGCAAACATCCCGGATGCGACCCCGAAAAAGGAGAGCGACGACCGGCCCGGCTGGAAGCTCACCGAAAAGGAGATCCAGCGCGAGATCGGACGCTACACCGACGGCGAAGTGGATGTCCAGATGATCAGCGACACCAAAGCCGTTGTCTACATCGACGACAAGGATGTGCCGGCCGCTATCGGGAAGGGCGGCAAGAACGTCTCGGCAATCGTTAACAAGATCGGCATCGGCATCGACATCAAGCCGCGGACCGACCTTGACCGGCAGCAGGCCCAGCCGCAGAAGCCGGAAGCGGAGTTCTCTGCCGGCACGGGGATCAAGATCCAGACCGACAAGAAACAGCTCGTGATCCTTGCCCCCGAACAGTCCGGCAAGATCGTCGATGTATTTGCCGGGAAAGAGTACCTCTTCACGGCGACCGTGAACGAGACCGGCGAGATCAGCCTTGCAAAGAACTCGAGCATTGCGCAGGAAATGATCCGGCGTTACCAGAACAACGAGAACATCAAGCTGCGGCCGGTATAGGAAAGTTGGAGATTTATACCCTAGCAGTTCCCATAATGTGAGGAGAAGGTGAAGGGATTTTGAGCGAATTCGATCTGGGAAAATTTGAGGAAGAGGCCCACGAACGATGGCTCCATGCGTTCGAGGCCAACCCCTCCAGTAAGGAGAAGTTCTATATCACCGTCGCGTTCCCGTACCCGAGCGGTGCAATGCACGTCGGTCACGGCCGTACCTATATCGTGCCCGATGTGATTGCACGGTTCTGGCGGATGCGGGGCAAACAGGTGCTTTTCCCGATGGCGTTCCACGTCACGGGCGCACCGGTGGTCGGCATCTCAAAGAGGATCGCACGGAAAGACGAGAAGACAATCCGGCTCTACCGCGACCTGTACAAGGTACCGCAGAATGTGCTCGACGGGTTTGTTGACCCGCTTACCATCGTCAAGCATTTTGCCGCCGAATACCAGCGCGTGATGACCTCCTGCGGCCTTTCCATTGACTGGCGCAGGCGCTTTATCACGGTCGATCCGACCTACAGCAAGTTCGTCGAGTGGCAGTGGAAACACCTGTACGAGGCAGGCCACGTGATCAAGGGCGTCCACCCGGTCCGGTACTGCACGGTCGATGACAACCCGGTCGGGGACCACGACCTTCTCGAAGGGGACAAGGCAGAAGTGATCAAGTTCACGCTCGTCATGTTCCACTATGGCGATGCCCTCATCCCCACCGCCACCCTCCGGCCCGAGACGATCCACGGGGTCACGAACCTCTGGGCAAACCCGAACGTCACCTACGTGAAGGCTATCGTTGACGGCAAAGCCTGGATCATCTCGAAAGATGCCGCCGAGAAGCTCGTGCTCCAGGACCACACAGTCGAGATCAGGGAAGAAGTCCCGGGAAAAGACCTCATCGACAAGACCGTGAGCCACCCGCTCTGCGGTACCGTCCCGATCCTCCCCGCCGATTTCGTTGACCCCGACATGGCGACCGGCATGGTCATGAGCGTGCCCGCCCATGCACCGTTCGACTATATTGCCCTCCGCGACCTCCAGCAGCAGGGAAAATACGCCACTATCAGGCCCGTCCCGCTGATCAAGGTCGAAGGCTACGGCGAAGTCCCGGCGCAGGACGCTGTTGAAAAGGCAGGGATCAAACACCAGATGGACAGCCGGATGGATGCCCTCACGCAGGAGATCTACTCTGCCGAGTTCTCGAAGGGGAAACTCTTCCCCCAGTTCGGCGGCAAGCCCGTCCGGGTTGCCCGTGAGGACATGGCGCAGGAGATGCTCGACAAGTACGGCTCGGTCGTTATGTACGAGTTCGACCAGCGTCCCGTCATCTGCCGGTGCGGCAACAAGGTAAAAGTCAAGATCCTCCACGACCAGTGGTTCCTGAAGTACAGCGACCCCGCATGGAAGCAGCAGGTGAGCGACCACTTAAAGGACATGGCACTCGTGCCCCCCGAGGTCCGGGCGGAGTTCGACCGGACGGTCGGCTGGCTTAAGGACTGGGCCTGCACCCGCCGTGTCGGTCTTGGCACGAAATTCCCGTGGGATACCAAGCAGCTCATCGAACCCCTCTCTGACTCGACCGTGTACATGTCGTATTACACGATCGCCCACAAGATCCGCGAGATGGAGCCAAAGCTCCTCACCCCCGAGGTCTTCGATTACATCTTCCTCGGGAAGAAGTCTCCGGACCTCCCCGAGAAGAAGAAGCTCGATGCAATGCGGGAAGAGTTCCTGTACTGGTACCCGTACGACTTCCGGTTCTCGGCAAAGGACCTGATCAGCAACCACCTCACCTTCCAGATCTTCCACCACGTAACGATCTTCCCGAAAGACAAGCTCCCGAAGGGCATGGTCGTCTTCGGCATGGGCCTTTTAAACGGCGCAAAGATGTCCTCCTCGAAGGGGAATGTTTTCCTCCTCGAAGATGCGGTCAGCGAGTTCGGCGCCGATACGGTCCGTATGTTTTTGACCGGCAGCGCCGAGCCGTGGCAGGACTTTGACTGGAGAAACGAGCTCGTCCTCTCCACGAAAAAGCAGATCGAACGGTTCTATGCAACCATCAGGGAGCTCAAAGATGTCAGAGGCGAGCCGCAGGATATCGACAAGTGGCTCGTAAGCCGGCTCCAGGAGCATGTGGCAAAGATGACTGCGGCCCTGGACAACTTCCAGACCCGGCAGGCGCTCCAGGAGGCATCCTTCGGCATCGAGACCGATCTCAAGTGGTACCGCCGCAGGCTGCCCGAGGGGTCGAACGGCAGCAGCGAGCTTGCCACGCTCTGTTCGGTCTGGACCCGGCTCCTTTCACCGTTCATCCCGTTCACCACCGAGCACCTCTGGAAGGAGCTGGGCAATAAGGACATGGTCTCCTTTGCGGAGTGGCCGGTTGCGGACTCGAAGCTGATCAATACGAAGATCGAGCTCTCCGAAGAGCTCCTTGCCCGGACGGTCGAGGATGTCGAGTCGATTAAAAAGCTGATCCAGATCACCCCGAAATCGATCACCATCGTGCTCGCCCCCGCGTGGAAGCATGAGGTATTCCGGACGATTGCACAGTCGACCGACCGGAACACGGTGATAAAAGAGATCATGAAGAACGATGCCATGAAGAAGCGGGGCAAAGAGGCCACCGATGCGGCAAAACAGTGCACCACGCTCATCCACCGCCTGCCCCCGCAGATCGTGGAACAGCTCGCAGAGGAGCCCTTAAACGAGCGTGCGGTCTTTGAGGCTGCGAAAGCCTTCCTCGAACGCGAGTTTGGCATCCCGGTCCACATTGCAGATGCGGAATCGAGCGGCCATGCAAAAGGCGCAACCGCCCTGCCGTTCAAGCCGGCGATCGTGATCGAGTAATTTTTTTTTTTTTTTTCTTTTTTTTTGCGTA
>WSSedL1CaDRAFT_10001273_pt1 | contig 15151 bp, 14 predicted proteins | sample WetSurSL1Cattail_FD_9464 | JGI IMG/M metagenome (IMG submission 9464)
GCATGGCGGGCGAGCCGCCGTAAGGTCTCCGCGGCGGAAGGCTGGGCCAGGTCGAGAGTGGTCCGCCGCTTTCCGGCCGCGTAAGGTAGCTCAAGATCGCCAGCGGCGGGCAGACGCTCGGCGGTGATGGCGAGAACCTCGGCGCCGTGGCTCGCCAGAATCTCCGTACACACCGGCCCAGCGACGACACGGGTGAGATCGAGCACCTTCAAGCCGCCCAGCGGCGCCGCACTCTCCAGTAATTGCACCGGCGGTCCGGACGCGACCTTGGTCAGCACGATGGGGCTCACGGCCAAGCGGCCGGGAAGCGAACGCGTCCATTCGCCTTCGCTGCGAACAACCGCGCCGCTCAACGCGAGGTAGGCCAGCGCCTCCTCAAGCGCGAGGGCATTCCATTTGGCGACCGCTTCCAACACCGACAGGCGCTCGTCACGGGCATTGAGCAGATCAAAGGTGCGGTGCGCCAGATGCGGAAATCCGCCGTGCAAATAAAGCCAGCGCCGGTCGGCGCTTTGATAGAAACCGGTGGCCGCGTTGGGTGGCAAACCCGGGCGGATCATCGTTCCGTTGAGGCGGTATTGCGGGATCAGCGTCGCGGCCGCGGCGCGCAAATCGACCGCCACCCGCTGCGCGTCACCACCGCGAAAACGCCAGATCTCGGCCGCGTTAGCGCCGGCATAGCCCAAAGCCGCGGCGGCAGCGGTCGCCACGCGAAACGGCGTCGGTACGATGGCTTCGGGCCCGTCGAACTGCGGCATCGCCAGCGGCGCGACCCCAGCGATCCGGTTGAGAACTTCGAACGCAGCCTGCGGCGTCATAGAGGTCTCCGTCAGGCATTATTATGCCCGAACGCGCGCACCCGCAATTGGGCCGCGCGTCTGCGCTCAGGACGGAATTACCGGACGGCAATGAACCGGACTTGATCTCTATACGTATTGTGCGCCGGCCGCTTTGCCGCGGCGGCGCAGAAACTCGGTTTCGGATTCATCGAACAGCCGGGAGGTCAATTCGAGCGCCAGAGCGAACTGGCGTTCGGCGACCTCGCGCGTGGCGCCTTCTCCGCACCGCAGCTCCTTCAACAGATCTTCGCTGTAGCTGCGGACATAAAGACGGGCCTCATCCACCGCATCCTGATGCTTGGCGCCGAACGAGCCGGGCACCGCCAGCAATTTGGTATCGGCCAATACGGCCGCATAACGCAGCGCCCGCTCGACGCGATCGGGATCGACGGGGCGGCTCAGATTGGGGACGCGCGGACCGCCGGAATATCCGGCCTTGTGGGTGGGCAGCGCACCGGCAATCTCCTTCGGCGCCCGCTCCATGAAGGTGTCCATCATCTCGCCAACAGCCGCGCGATCCTTGAGCAGGCGCTGACCCCAGCGGCCGGTGCGCAGGATCTCCACTTCCTTGACGATAGCGCTCGAGATGTTGGTGAAGGACAAGAGATGACCGATCAACGCATTGGCGTTAAAATTGGGGTGGCGGGTGTTCATGATCGCCGTGCGCGAATCTTCCATGTCGGCAAACAACACGTCACCGGCCAGACCCATATCGGTCGAAGAGATCATGGCATCATGTGACTGACGCGCGACCAGCATCGCGAGCTTGAGCGCCTCCCACGGCCTCGCCAGACGCCGCATCGCTACCACCGATACGAATGGCGCCGCATCGAGACTGCTCGCAACGACAGAATCGAAGATACGCCTGAGACCCCACAACAACTCCTCGGTGAGGACCGGCGTCGGCTTTGGCAGCAACGCCTGCACCGCCAACATATGGATCCCCGACGGCAGCACCAGCGCAATGTCACCGGCATCGTCGGCCGCCGGGGCGCCGCCCAGCGCCGTAACCACAGCTTGGCGGTTTTTCTGCAGCGCCGCAGCCATCGCCGCACCGGCGATCGGCCAGAAGCTCTCGGCCCGTTCCAGCGCCTGGCTGTACCGCGCCGTGAGCGCACAGGAACGAATGTCGGTCGAATAGGCGGCCGCGGCCTCGGGAATAAGCGTGTGGCTCACCCAGCGCCAGATCGGCACCACGTGGGCGCGCAGAATGCGGCCCTTCTGTTTTTCAGGCCGCGGAATGTTGACCAGCAAATCCTCGAACGGCCGGCAGAATACGCGCAGCGGTGTCGGCGTACGGCGCCGCGAATCGTCACCGCGCAGAATGGGACGCAAGCCTTCGAGGATGAGATCGTGCGGCAGCGCCTTGCCGTCGGCCAACCGGTCAAGCTCAACGGCCATCGCCAAACGCGCCGCGACGTCCCTCGGTATACTGCCGAGAAACGACTGGAGCAGCGTGGTCTTCTCTGGCGACAGCATTCAAAAACCGAGAAATATCCGGTTCTCAGACTATCGCTTTATTGTTAATGGGAAATTTCCCATCGTTACGGCCGGGTTTACCCCTGCGCCGGTAGCGTCAAAGCCGCCGCAAGCCCGCCTAAACCGGCCTTTTCCAGAACCAATCCCCCACCGTACAACTTGGAGATGTCACGCACGATCGACAGGCCGAGCCCCGAACCGGGCACGGACTCGTCCAGCCGCTCGCCCCGGCTCAGCACCCGGCCGAGGTCTTCGGGGGGCAACCCGGCGCCGTCGTCCTCAACCGTCAGGCGAAGCGACCGCCCCTCCAGCCGGATCGCGGTGACGGTGATCCGCGAGCGCGCCCATTTGCAGGCGTTGTCCATCAGATTGCCGGCCATCTCTTCCAGATCCTGCCGCTCGCCACGGAAATAGAGTTCGTCCGGACAGACGACCGCGATCGCGATGCCACGTTCGGCGTGCATGCGGCGCAACAGCCGTGCCAGATCCTCAAGCACCGGCGACACCGGCGTGCGGTTGCCGAGCACATTCAGGGCGCCGGCGGTGCGGGCGCGGGTGAGATAGTGATCAACCTGACGGCGCATCACGCCAACCTGCTTCTGCACCGCATCGGCGAGCGGACCGGGCGCGGCTTCGGCTTCGGCCGCCAGAACGGTGAGCGGCGTCTTGAGAAAGTGGGCGAGATTGGAAACATGGGCGCGCGCCCGTCCCACCACTTCCGACGAATGTTCGATCAGGCTGTTGAGCTCGGCGGCGAGCGGCGCGATCTCCGCCGGGAAATGGCCCTCAAGGCGCTGGGCAGAGCCGTCGCGAATGCGCGCCAATGACCGCTCCGCCATTCGGAGCGGCTGCAAGCCCACCCGCACCTGAACGAACACCGCAGCGACAAGGCCTAAGAACAACGCCGTGAACGACCAGAAGATGGTCGAGTTGAACTCGGCAATGGCGGCGTCGACGCTCGCCATGTCGCCGGCGACGATGAAGGTGTAGGCTTTGTAGTCTGTTGGAGTCTTGGTGGCGGTGACCGGGAACTTCAGATGCTTCACCAAAACGCGCAGGCGCTGATCGAGCGGGCCCTCGGCAGTGCCCCATAAGGCGCCCTGCGCGGCCTTTAGGTTGCCCGGGTGAAGCGTGTGATCGAGGATCGAACGCGAGAACATCACCGGCAGGCCTTGCGGCTCGATCTGCCAATAAAGACCCGAATAGGCGCGCTCGAAACGGCGATTGAGATACTGCGCGCGCAGATTGAGGCCGCCGTAGGCGTCGGATTCGGCCGCCGCGATCAAGCCATCGAGATCGACCTGCAGCGACGTGTCGAAATTGTCCCGCATCGCCGAGCTGAACGTTTCCGACAACACCCAGCCGCCGATGGCCAGCCCGAGCGCCGCCCACACCGCCGCCGCCAGGATCAGGCGACCGGCCAGCGAGTCGGGTCTAAGCCTTGCGAGCTTAAACTTTCCGGGGAGCATTCGGATCGTCGAGGCAATAGCCAAGGCCACGCACCGTTTGGATGAGGTCGGCCTCGAGCTTCTTGCGCAAGCGGCCGACAAACACTTCGATTGTATTCGAGTCGCGATCGAAATCCTGATCGTAGAGATGCTCGACCAGTTCGGTGCGCGATACCACCCGCCCCTTGTGATGCGCGAGATAGGCCAAGAGGCGGTATTCGAGACTCGTCAGTTTCACCGGATTGCCGTCGAGCATGACGCGGCTGGCGCGCGTATCGATGGTGAGCGGCCCGATCTCGATCTCGGAGGTGGCGAACCCCGCGGCACGGCGGATCAAGGCCCGCACCCGCGCCAGCAATTCCTCGGTATAAAACGGCTTGGCGAGATAATCGTCAGCACCCGCATCGAACCCGGCGACCTTGTCACTCCAGCGGTCGCGGGCCGTCAGGATCAACACCGGCATGGTGTGATGGGTCTTGCGCCATTGCTGCAGCACCGTAACGCCATCCATCTTGGGCAGGCCGAGATCGAGGATTACGGCATCATAAGGTTCGGTATCGCCGAGAAAATAGCCTTCCTCGCCGTCGAAAGCCTGATCCACCACATACCCAGCATCGGTCAACGCCTTCTTGAGCAGGCGCTGCAAATCGGCATCGTCTTCGACCAATAGAATTCGCATCAATCATCCACCATTGGGGCGATGGCGCCCGCCACGATCATTACCATCATGGCTACCGCCATTGCCGCTGCCTTGGCCATCGCGGTGACCACTGCTCTGACTGCCGCGTTTGCCCCAACCGCCACTTTGGCCACGTTGGCTATCACCCCGACTGCTGCTCCGGTCGCTGTTTTGGCTGCTGTTCTGGCCGCTGTTCTGGCCGCTGCGTCCGCCCCAACCGCCGCTTTGGCCGCCTTGGCCATTACCTTGACCGCCGCTTTGGCCGCGATCACCACCACGTCCGCCCCAGTCACCTTGGCCGCTGCGATCATCGCCGCCACGTCCCCCCCAGCCACCACCATCGCCCCAACCGTCACCGTCGTTGTTCTGCCAGTTGTTGCGCGATCCGTTGCCCCAACCGCTTGGACCGCGATCGTCGGCGCGATAGCGTGGCATACCACCGAGCACCTGTCCGGTCTGCGCATCAACGCTGAACCAGATGATACGCCCGTCGGGAGTCATCCATTTGAGGCGATAGGTCGGGTGGCCGTTGGATCCGAAAAACGGACCTTCCGCATCATAAAACCTGCCGGGAACCGTTTGACGGACATGCGGCAGAACACGGTCGAGCGACGCCCCGCCGCGCCGGTCCTGTGCCAGGGCCGGAGCTGCGAGCGCGAACATCAACACAAAGGAACCTAACAGCCGCGCGCGCATGTTTCCTTTCGTACCCGCCTGAACATGAACCCGCCATGAACACCCCATCCACGACCCGTTCAGGCAGGGAATCCTAGCCTTCTACCATCAAACCGGCGGGGAAATCTCGCCAACGGTTCTTGGGGGCCACGACGGCCCGGAAGAAAAGGAGACGACAATGACGATCAAACAGTTTCTTTTGACGGCCGCCGCTGCCGCCATTTTGGCCACTACCGGTGCCGCGGCCGATCCCACCGATCATCACGATCGCGGCCCCGGCTGGTCCGATCGCCATGACCGCGACGATGCGCGCGGCCATGATCGCGACGGTGCGCGCGGCCGTGATCGCGGCGACTGGCACGGACGCGAAGCCTGGCATTGGCGCGATGATCGCGGCGCTTGGCATGGCGATCGCGACCGCTACTGGCGCCATGGTTACGGCCACTATGTCGGACGCGACCGGGTCTTCTTCGAATTGCGCCGCAACCACTTCAAGCGCTGGGACGGTGCCCCCTATTGGTTCCAGGGCCGTTATGTGATCCGCAGCTATGACCGCCGGGGTCGGCCGGTGATCGTCGAGATGAATCCCTATACCGGCAGCTTCATCGGCATCGTTCGCTTTTAGGGCAGTTTTTTGCTTCGCGCTGCCGGACGGAAAACCGGTATCCACTTTTCCTGGCAGCGCTTAGTACTTGAGCTGTGCGGTTCGCAGTTTGCCCCTCCCTGTAGAACCCGCACAGCGATCAAGCGAAGGCCCGTGGACATTCCACTGCGGGCCTTCGGCTTTGACAAAGTTCGATACAATGTTTCACATCGGGATTTCTCGCTCCGAGTGTAACCTAGTCCAGGAGAGGATTCTTTGGGGATCAATCCAATGACATCGAGATTAATGCTTCTAGCCGGCGCGGCTGCGCTGGTCCTGACGAGTGCGTCGGCCGAACCGCAACATAGCCCTAAGTGCCCGCCCGGACAGCAGAATTGCGTCCAAGACCAGCAGGGTGGCAATCAAGGTGCCCAGCCGAGCGGCCAGAAACGCGGCCAACAGAGCGGTCCGCAAGGCCAACAAGGTGGTCCGCAGCAAGGCGGCCAACAGAGCAGCCCGCAAGGCAGCTCGCATAACCCGCAAGCCGGCGTCCAGAGCGGCCCGCAAGGCGGCCAAGCGTTTCAAGGCGGGCAGAAAGGTGTCGGCGACAGGAACTGGCAAGATAGCCGCGGCAGTTGGCATCGCGATCATGACCGCTATTGGCGGCAGGATTTCCGCGGTGGCTTCGCGGCGCGCGATCGCCTCTTCTCCGTCCTGCGGCAACACCAGTACAATCGCTTTGACGGCGATCCGTACTGGTTCAACGGCCGCTTCGTGGTCCGCACCTTCGATCGCCGGGGCCGTCCGGTAACCGTCGAACTCAATCCCTATACCGGCGCGTTCATCGGCATCGTCCGCTTCTGATCACGCCGAAAAAAGCCAAACGCGAAGGCCCGCGGGGAAAACCTCGCGGGTCTTTTCGTTGGTGCGGATCATGACTTCTTCGGCGCCCTATCGCCGAACCACCAGACGATAGCGGTGACGGCGGCGAAGACCAGCGAATCCGAGATGGTGGCGCGCGCGGTTCCGCTGGTCGCAAAAAAGGCGGCGCAGAGAAACCCGCCGAGGCCGAGCGTAAGCGCGGGACGCACCAGCGCCCGCACCGCATTCACCCACGAATAGGTCGATCCGATCGCCGTTTCGGCCTTCAGGCTCTCGCCAAGCCCGGTCCACGAACCCGACGACGCGGTGACCGCCAACTCCTGTTCGGTTTCGGCGGCCTTGGCCTTCATCTGCATGTCGAGCAGGCGTTCCTCGTGGCCCCACTCTTCCTTCTTCTGCGCGAAGGCCTCGCGGGTTTCGAAAATGCCAAGCACCTTGCCGGCGACATTGCCGACGAGGCCGAACAATCCGCCGGAAAGCCCCGACGAAATCACAGAACCGATGTCCATCGCTGTTTGCTCCTTTGTCCATAGAACCAATGGGCGGGACGCGCCCGCGTATCGAGATGCAGAAACGTCTGGCCGAAGCCAAACCCGGTGAAGCCGCTGGCGCGGGCGGCCGCGAGTAACCAGGCGAGATCGTGACCGGCGAGCGCGATGTCAAACGCGAGCCGCTTATGCAGCGACAGCGGCGCGCCGCCGACGCGAGCGTTGTGCAGGGCGCAGCGGTGACCGGAATTGACCTGCAGCGGCGCGGCCAGATCCGCGCGCAAAGCTTCCAATGCATCGAGCGCTGCCGGCCAAACAAAAGTCTCACCACAGCACGGACAAGCAATCTCGCGCAGGGAAAAATGCGGCCAGCGCGCCGCGTCCCACGGCGGTGCAACCCCAATCGTGGTGGTCATCGTGTTTCTCCTGCTTGGCGCGCGCGATCGCAGTGTTCCGATCAGCTCACCACCGCGCGATCGGTGACGCGACGCCAGTTGGTGCCATCGGAAAACGCCAGCACCGCACCGCCACTTTCATTGCCGACAAAAATGACTTGCCCTGGCTGCGCCGCGTTTGGCAGCGCCGCGACAGTGTAGGTTTGGTGCCCGACCGGCCCCGCAACATCGAGCATCACGCCCGCCGTCGCAGTCTTGCCGACGCCCAATTCACCCGTGGCGTTGATCCGCACCCGCTCGCTGCGCGTGCTGCCCGTTCCGGTTTCAAACGTGATGCGCTGCGGAACAGTGCCCGCCGAAACAGCGCCATCAATGGTGAAACTGATCGCGGCCGTCTCGCGCGGCGTGGCACCATCATAGCCAGCGCCCAATAGCGAGAAAATCCCATCCCCCGCCGCCACAGCGGCCGGAGCCGCGAGCGTTCCGCGCGCGCGAATGCCGGAGAACACCATGCGGTCGCTCGAGGTGTTGGCGGCAACGATGCCACCAAACGCGGCCGAGGCGCTTTGCTTGGTCACAATGACATCGTTGGCACCGGCCAAAGCCGACGCCGTCGGGCTCGCGCCATCGACATGCAGTTCCAGCGGCGCCGACGGCGCGGCGGTGTTCAAGCCCAGTCTGCCGCTATCGGCTTTTAGGACAAGCGCCTCGCGCCACACCGCCCCATCCGGCGATGTCTTGAAATGGAAATCGTCATTGCCGCACAGCCCGACCTCGGCCCGGCCGGACCAGCCCGTTTGGTAGAGCAAGGAGGCCGTATCGGCGGCCGCATTCTTGTTCAGTTTCATCTGAACGCCGTTTCCGGCGTTGTTGAACAGCACCGAGGATGCGGCGACCGCGAGCTTGTTGGTGGCATCAGCCGAACAATTGATCCCGAGCGCGGCGAGATTCTGCAATAGCAGCAGCGATGCCATGCTCACCCAAGCCGCACCGTTGAAGACCAGGAAATCCGGTGTTGATGGGACGAACGCGATCAGCCCTTTGAACGGCACTAGGAACCGCCACGTGCCATCGCTACAAGCGGCGATCTTGTAAGCGGAACCCAGCCAAGCGCCGGTGGGGTTGGCACCGACCAGATAGGCATCGCCATCCGCTGGCGACGCGGGTGGGGTGTTGACCGAGGTTCCGAGCAAGCAGAGGTCGACCAACGTATCGATCCCGGCCAGCGCCTCGTTCCAGGTGACGGCGTTGAGTTCCTGCAAGCTGACAAGTTGCGCCAGGTGCAAACGGGTGGTTTCATCGGACATAAAGGGATTCCGTCTTGGGCCGTCCGCGACCGATCACGGACGAACGTTGAAACACGCGAACGATCAGCGGATTGGGCAGACCAGACGCGAAATCGGCCGCCTGCTGCGCCGCGGTGTAGACTTGCGAATTCTCGGCGATGGCGGCGAACGTGCGCACCACCGTGCCGTTCGAAAGAATTTCCAAATCGAACTGATAAAGATCGCTAAGCGGCGTTTCAGCCAGCGTGATCTGGTTGGCGGCGGGCGCGCGGTCGCGGCGCCGCCACGAGAGGATCAAATCGCCGTTTGCGCTCCACCCATGGCGGACGTGACATGGCGCTGGCGGGATGAGACCGGCGGCGGTGAAGGTTTGGCTGACGGTGGTGAAGCTAACATCCGTCACCGCTTTACCGGCGGGGCCATAGGTAAAGTCATGCGGCAGCCGCGCTTCGCCCTGTCCGAGTGGCACTTGCTTGAGCGCGCTATCGAGCACGACGACGCGGGCGCCTGCTACGACCGGGCTTTGCATCGCTTGTTCCGAACCTTGGCGGCCACGCAACAGACGCGTCAGTTTCCATTGGCTCGCGGCGACCAGTTCGGCCGTGGCAAACTGCACGATTTCCCATTCACCATCGGTATTCTGAACCGCGAGCGCATTGGCGCCGGCAAACACTTGACCATCGGAGGCCGACGCCAGCGTGCCGCGATAAAGCGTGACATAAAGACTGTTGCCGAGGTCCCAGCGATTCGGCGGCCCGGACCAGAAATCGTAAAGCGTCTCGCCGATGGTCGCCGCCGAGGTGAGACTGACACACGGCGCGGCGCCGTAGTCCTTGTAGATCAGAACCGTGCCCGGCCAGGGATCGGCGAAAGCGGTGGCATAAGGCGCATTCGGATTCTGGTCATCATCGATCAACGGCAGGTCAAGAAACACCACCAGCGGTTTGCCGGACTGGCGGAGCACTGCGGGCGCCGTGACCGAACGCGCGCATCCGGTGAGCGCGTCATAGAGCGACGGATCGGTCATGGTCGCCGAGACGCTGCGCGCGCCCGACTCCTCGATCGCGGTGAGACGCAAACGGCGCACCCGACCGCCAGCGGAGAGCAGCACCTCGTCGGTGGGATCGAGCGCCAAAAGCGACGGCGGCAACGCGAACTTCGCCTCCTCGCGCATGACCCAGGCGTCTTGCAGCAACCGTTCGCCGATGGCGTCCGCCTCGGCCGCGCTCATCACCAGCGACAATGACGACGAAGCGATGCGATCCGATACCGTCACCAGACGGCGGGCTTCGACGACCGCCTGCTCGTAGGTGTCGGCATCGACATAAGTCAGGCGCGAGGCGGCGGGCAGATCGCTCTCCTGCGCCCGCGTCAGGGTGAAGCCGCACACCGCGTCACCGCTCAGCACCAGAGCGTCTTCGCTGAGACCGAGCGGATCGGGCCGTCCGCGCGGCACGAAACGGAGCACACCTTCGGTTTCGACGGCGTCAAAGAAATAAGCCGCCATCAGGGTGCCAAGCGCCTCGCGCACCGAGGTCGTATCAGTGATCGCAAAACCGGTGACGGCGCCGGCCAGCGCGCTGACATCACAAGCGGTGAAACCCGCTTCGCCGCACAACGCCGTGACCAATTCGGCAAGCGGCACGTCACCAAGCCGCCCGTTCAGCCAATGGCCGGTGGGATAATCATCGGTGTCGCCCCAGACGTCATCGCGCGACGGGAAGAACGGATAGGGCCGTGCATCCCAGCACCACACCGCGATGCGGTCGCTGTCCAGCATCGGGCCGTGATAAACGCTGGAGACCGGATTGTTGGCGGTATCGCGCCAAAAATTCAGATGCGCTTCGAGAAAGCGGCGCTGGATGAGATCGTCGCGTTCGCCGCTCGAAAAATACGGATAGGCGCTCTCGGCCGATTTGGGATCGTGGAACACGTTCGGTTGGTTGGCGCCTTTGTCGACGGCGGGGCAACCGAGTTCGGTGAAACGGATCGGCTTTCCTTGCGGCACCCACCCGGTAGCGGTGGCGCTTTCGCTTCCGTTCGGGCGATCGAAATGCGGTGAGGACCACCATGACCAGATGTCCTTGGCGCGCCACACCCAGGGCTTGCCGAGACCGTCGGTGATTTGCGTGCGAAGTTGCGCATTACGGTCGCTATCGCTGGCGTAATACCAATCGTAATCCTCGCCGCCGCGAATATTGGCGGCAAGATAATCGCGGTCGTAAATCGAGGCGGCGTGGGCCGCATCGCGGTGGCCGCTGCCGTCGCGCCAATCCGACAACGGCAGGTAATTGTCGATGCCGAGAAAATCGATGTTGGCATCGGACCACAAGGGATCGAGGTTGAAGCGTAAGGCGCTGCTGCCAAGCTGGTGCGGCGGAAACTCGCTCCAATCGGCGGCGTAACCGATCTTCGCCGATGGCAGGAGCGCGCGCACGTCAGCGGCAAGCTGCTGCAAGGCGGCAACCGCAGGATAGGTCGCGGCATCGCTGCGCGATTGGGTCAGACCGCGAAGCTCCGAGCCGATCAGGAAGGCTTCCACACCACCCGCATCGGCGCAAAGCTCAGCGTAATGCAGCACCATGCGGCGGTAGCCGTTGTTAAAGAAAGCGTTCACCTGGCTGGCGGCGGCGGCGGTTTGATCGACGGTCCCGGCATATCCCGCCGCCGGACTGACGGTGATGCGGCCGCGCCAGGGATACGTGGGCTGACCACTGGTGGCGGCATTGCTCGAATAGGGATTGGGCAGGCTGTTGCCGGACGCGATGTCCATGAACACGAAGGGATAGAAGGTGACGGCAATCCCGCGCGCCTTGAGATCGGCGAGCGCCGCTTTGACACTATCGTCGGACGGCGTGCCGCCATAAGCCGGAAACAAAGGCGGCGCCTTCCTGTTCGGCGAACACGGTCTGCACTTCCTCGGCCAGCCAGGATTCGAGATCGACTTGGCTATCGTCGAGCAGCGCTTGGGTGGCGGCCGGCATGGCGTAAAGTTCCATGGTCGGAAAATCGATCGCCGCCAGGGTCGGTGTGTTGGTCTGCGCCGGGGTGGTGGTTTCGGACGCCAGCCAACCGGAGGCCGCGCCCGACGTATTGATCGGCTTGCGATAGGTGTTGCCGCCGATCTGGCGCACGCCAGCGATGGCGCGCATCGGCGAGACTTTCTGCAGCACGCGGTCGATGGTCTGTTCGATTTCGAGCGGCACAGTGTAGCCGCCATCGGCGTTGGAGCCGACGCTCATCGCCTTCAGTTCGAAGAGACCGGACGCATCACCGGCGCGCACGTAACGCTCGAACGCGGCTTTCTGCTCGCGGGCCTGGGGCGCAGCCTTCTTTTCGCCGCCAACCGCGGGACGGGCGGCATTGAGCGCGAGGTCGTCGAGCACGCGCTTGTGCTCATCAAGGGCGCGGTTGATGCGATCGACCTTTTCTTCGGTGACCACATCGGCCGAATGGGGGGCCGAACGGGTTTCGAGCTCAGCAAGGCGCTCGTCATTGGCCTGTTTGAAGGCTTCGAAGGCGGCAAGAAAATCGTCGAAGACGTTCTTGATGTCAGGGGTGATGGCTTTGGTTTCAAGATCCATGAGGGGACTCCAAAAAAGGGGCGAATAGCGAGTAGCGAATAGCGAGTAGGGAAAGTGAGCGGTTGTCCCTATTCGCACTTCGCCATTCGCTACTCACGTCCGACGGCCGTGACCGCGGAACCGGCGAGCAACGGGAAGGTCACGACCGAAATTTCCCAAAGCTCGATTTCACTGAGCAGGCGCCCGGTGCCCGCTTTCCTGGCGCGCACGGTGCGAAAGCCGATCGACAGGCCATCGAGCGCGCCTTCGGCAAATAGCGAACAGACTTCGCGGGCGCGCTGGACGCCCAGAACCAGACGGCCGCGGACATAAAGCCCGCGCGAATCTTCCTTGATCGCGTCCCAGACACCGAGCGGGTCGGAGGCCGAATGCTGATACAGCATGCGCACTTCGGACGGTGGGCGGCGGCGCAGACTGGCGGCAAAGGCACCGCGCTGGACGATATCGCCAGCGCCGTCGGGCACGCCGAAGAGCGAGGCATAACCTTCGAATTCGTCGGGGCCGAGACTGGCAAGACGCGCCGGAGCATTGCGGCGGCTGAGCGGCCGCCGATTGGTGCGGATAAGGGGCATGGGGGAAAAGCGAATAGGGAGTAGCGAATAGCGAATAGGGGAAGAAAACCGAAGCATCCCTACTCGCTACTCGCCATTCGCTATTCGCCCCTTTCGTTCTGTTTGCGATCCAGCTTGTTCTCGATGCGATCGAGGCTGGCGCGGATGGTGGCAATTTGGCTTTCCAAGACGGCGACGCGGGCGATGGCGTCTTGTTCCGACGCCGCGGTGCGCTCCAAGCTGGCGATGCGCTCGGCCGCCGATCCGGCCCAGAAGAGGGCGCCAGCCGTCTGCAACAAAAAAGCCGCCACAAGGGCGGCCGGGAGTTTCCTGTCCAGCACCGGCTGGACGATTTCGGTCAAGGTCATGGGAAACCACCTCCAAAACAAAAAGGCACCCGATCTTGGGTGCCCTAATGAACTATGTGGTATCGGCGTTACGCCGCTATCGGCCGATAGTTGTCAGGATCACTGGCGTCAATGCGGATTGCAGGTTTGTCGGCCGTTTGGAAGCACCACCCCGTAACATCCTCAATCGGTGCATCCAACTTGAGTTGCAGGCGTTCCGCCGCCACAAGCCGAATGATTGCTTCCGCGTTTGGATCGTTCTCGAACTCTCCGCGCTCCCAACGGCCAATCGTCAGTGCTTCACGATTGACAATTTTGCCTAACTCCGCCTGGGTGAAGCCCATGAGGGTACGCAGGAATTTGAGCTCGGGCCCGGTCATCCCGCCACGCCGCGTGAGTATGGTCATCGCAATCGCCTCATGTAGTTTATTGATGCGAGGGATCGTGACGCACTTTTCGCCGTGATCGTCGACGCACTCTTCCAACCCCACCAGGATGACGTTATCCAGCCCGCTGGCCGTGTAACGATATTCTTTCTCCATTTTCATCCTCCAGCGACTGGCTCGTCGGCCCACATCACCGTGACAATTTTTGCCTGCGTTGACTGCATTGACGGAATAAGAGCAATCCGCACTTCTCGGCGGTTTGAGTTCGGTGTCGAGTTCAACATCAGGTATTTATACAATCCGGGTCTGGTCGCCTTTTCTGGCGTGTCGTAAACAAACCCGCTTTTCAGCACGTACATGACATCAAGGCTGGTGATACCTCGCTCTCGCATCTGGTCTTGGGCATGATCCGTCAACGTCAAGTCAAACGAGTCCTCCTGAGCGATCCGTCTAATTCGCTCAGTCGCCTGCGTGGGCGTCCACGGCTCTGGCACGGGGACCAGTTTCGGAATGGCTTCGGTCACGGCACTTGGTAATGTATCACCATGATATGTTAGTCAACGGATATTGCTTCAAGGGGTTTGAGAAACGATTAACACAGAATTCAGATCAACCAATTGAAATGTAACGATATTTTCTAACATTAAGTTTATAGAAATTCCACTTATGGGCCTTTTTGAGAAAATTTACCGCAGCCTGTTGCTGCGGCGCATGGGTCTGAACTGGCCCAGTTGCGATCGCGGCATAAATATCTCCTCCCAATGGGTGGGGACCCAGGCGGGCCGGATGCGCGGCAGGGCGGACGCGCATCTTCGCCGGGGGGAAGCGACAGCCTCCACCTGGGTCCCCGTCTCGGGGTTTCAGAATTCCAACCCTCCCCTTGAGGGCTACGGGCTTCACGCTTTTCCCTCTCCCCTTGTGGGAGAGGACGCAAAATCTTGCACTTAGCTGAGCACACCCGGCGAGGCCGCACCGCTGCGAAGCTAAGTGCTAGATTTTGCTGGTGAGGGGTACGTGTCTCGTTCCCCCTCACCGGAAAAATCATCGGGGTTAGCGTCGCTCCTGCTTTGCGATGCGCAAAGATTGTGGCGAAGCGCCACTAACCCCGTGATTTTTCTTCCTCTCCCTCAAGGGGAGAGGGACGGCATGATGGGTGAATATCGTCCCCACAAGAGGGGAGCAGGATCACGCCAGTGCTTGCGGCAACGGCGTCTTGGGATAATCGCTGCAGACTTGCAGCGCTTGGGTAAGCGCTGCCGTGGTCGCGGCGAAATCACGACGCGCGATGGCATCCGTGAGCGGCGCAATGTCGTTCAGATACACCCCCGGCGACTGGTAACCAGGCTCACCCGGCAGCGAAAGATAGACCGGATCGTTGTCCACGATCAGCGTGGCGATGTATTCCACCAGCGGCAGCCAGGAAATCTTCGCGCGCGCGCCGGTCAGCATGAACTCGATTCCGTCCTTCTTGCCGTCGGGCGCGGGGCCGGTGCGGAACGCTATCAAGACCTCGCAAGCGTCGGGGCGCC
>WSSedL1CaDRAFT_10001274_pt1 | contig 15149 bp, 13 predicted proteins | sample WetSurSL1Cattail_FD_9464 | JGI IMG/M metagenome (IMG submission 9464)
CCATGCGACATCCACACCTGTGTATTTTGAGATATTCCTTTGAGTAAAGGATTGTCTGTTTTTAAAATCTGTAGATGAGCCCTGCCATATTCGCGGGTTGATGAAGGTAAAACTTCACCACCATAAAAATGGGAAAGATATTGAGCACCATAGCAAACCCCAAGCAGAGGTAATTTACCTTTTACATTAGTTATATCAGGAACAGGAGCGTTATTATCGCGTACGGAAGATGGGCTGCCGGACAAGATAACCCCTTTTACCGAAGGATCAACTACTACTTTTTTGCTGTAAGGCTGAATTTCACAATAAATATTAAGTTCCCTTACTCTACGGGCTATTAATTGGGTATACTGCGACCCAAAATCAAGGATTACTATCTTTTCCTGCATTCTGTTCCTAATTAAAAATGCTGCAAAGATAAGGATAATTCTTAATTGTAAAAGAAAGTATTAAGTATTTAGTATTAAACAATTAGCATTTAAGTGTATGATTTTCAAAAATATAATCTTATATTTTATGTAAAGTTGACAAACTTTTTCATTGTGCAATCTCCCGAAGGGATGCCTTTTGGCATTCATTGTAAATTGTACATTTCATTGGCACATTGGCATATTGGCATATTGCCTCATTGACCTCATTGCCTCATTGGCCCATTGTTTTTATCTCAGATCCTTAAAATTTTCCGGCATTTTTTTATCCTTCATATCTTGAGATTTCCAACCTTTAGGTTTATAATCTTCCCCAAGTTGATTGTAAAGCCAGAACGGATTATCGTTGAATTTATCAAAATGAGTACTTAATTTTTCTTCAAATTGCGATAACCTATTTTTGTAAAAATCAGACAGAAGATTATAGGTATCACTTTTTTTAATATCCTCAATATATTGTAACAGGTTGTAACAGGTAGTAAACTGTCCGCAGGCAATTATACTGGCCCGCATGTTTTTATTCTGACAATTTTGGTCGAACCATAAAGTCGTTGCCATCGAGAAAGCCTCTTCGCTGATAATTTGCATTGCCTGTCCGGGTACATATTCCGACGAATTATTGTTTCTTCGTATCCGGTCGTTGGTAAACGAAAGATCGTACAGGTGATTGGTTTTTACGCGATGATGCCATTTCCCGAATTCGAATATACGCTGGTAAAGCAATTGCCTTATTCGTTTCATATAAATATCGTTATTAAGCGTTAATACCGAAGTTACCCGCTCTTTTATCATTTTTACGATTATGGCAATAGGGGTAGAGCTGAAATATTTAAAGAAAAGAGTTATCATTTCGGGCGAAAAATTACTTTCGAGATGCGTGCCTGATCCTTTTGTAAATTTTTCGCGAATAAAATGCTTAATACTTTTAATAATTATAAAGATGTTAAGAGACAGTACAAAGAGAAGAATACCGGCAAGACCGGCTATTTTGGCTACTGTTAAATTATGCAAACCAAAGAAGCAGGCGATAATGCCGGATATACCTAATATTCCTATAATCGTGGTGATTAAAAGAAATGAATTTATTGAAATTCCGCTTTTAAAGCCGTTATGAGGAAGCGTATACGGATCCATATAATGGCTACTTACGTCGTTAACCAACATTAAATCAAAAGGTTTAAAGCTGGTGTCGCCGTATATTCTTCGTTCGTTGGCACGTATCATGCTTTCCAGACCCTGATTATCCGTGATGCCACCATCCATCAACCCAAGTTTTAGCGTATTCTTAACAGGGATATCTTTAAAAACATTTTCAATTTTTTCGAAGGTAACCGGAGGTGTTATGTTTTTAAGTTTATCGTCGATGGTTTCTTTGCTGAAAAGGCCGGATAATTCGTCATGGCTGTATTCTTGCAGGACAATTTCCAAATTGTTTAAAAGATAGCGGGTATCCGCTTTTTTGTGTGCAAAATCATCGGGGAAAATTATCGGTTCAAAACCTGCAGGAAAACAGGATGATGCAGCCAGTATATCTGATATTTTAAGTTTAAGGGCAGCTTGAGATTTAAGCTTTATTAAGAAATTCCCAAATAAAAAAGTTTCATCCTGTTTTGAATCATCTTTAAGTTTAATGGCTTGCCTGTAAAGTAGTCCGCGATAAAATTCGGATGCATTAAAACAAACTTCATCCAAATGGTTGGGCGTCTGTGGTATAAGGTCCGAAAGCTCTTTGCTGTCAAATAGAAGTTCGTCATAGGCAAGGGCAAAAGCGTTAATAAGGTTTCTGCGCTTTGTTTTGCGATCGTTCCAAATGTTTTTATTATTCAGGATTTCAAAAACCCGGTTGAGCAGTTTCATGCCCTCCAGTTCCTCAAATAATTTATTGTAAAATTCTTTAAATGATTTGTTCTCTGAAAGGTAATAGGAATATAACGCTGTAGTTATTGTACCTCCTGAAGTTGATGATAAATACGATACCTTTTCCAATAACCGGTATGTTTTTGATTCTTCTGTTGCTTCAAAATAATTGAAATACGAAAGCACCCCAAGAGCGTAAGAAGCAGCCCTAAATCCTCCACCGGAAAAGGACAATGCTATATTTTCAAATGGTTCGGACAAATCTGTAACAAGATGGCTATAATCGTTCTGTATTGGCATAGTTTTTAGTTTAAGTCAGTCAGGCTTTTTATGGCATAAATTTAAACAATTATTGCAATTAATGCCAAAAGTCATCTTTTCGGGAGAATGCACAATTAATGCCCAAAGTCATCTTTTCGGGAGAATTAATAATGAAAAATTAAGACTGATAGCCTTTGTTCGGCAAAGCATCTGCTTTGTCGGACTATTTATTGTAGCATTTGCTACGATTCTTGCGTTTGGAAAAATATCTTTTTGCTGTAATCAGTTCTGTTCGGCGGACGGCTCCGGCCTCCGTCGAATATATCCTTGCAGGTTATAACCTGTATTAATAAACCGAGAAAATCCTGCACCTTGAAAAGGCAGATAATTAAGTATTTTAATGATTAATGAAACGACATTGATGCACAATAAAGGGAAGATCAGGCCTTTTTAAACAGCCATGGGTTTTATTTTAAAAATGCCTTTAATTCCAATTTTGTCATCAATGATGATTATGGTTGATAGTATTTCCGGGTGCTTGTCAGACAGAGAGAGCGCATTATTTATATCTGAAGGGGTTTTAACTTCGTTGCCAAAGCGTGTGGCAAAGGCATCGGCAAGTACTGCGCTTCTGCAACAAATAACGGCGGCATCAGCTTTTCCAAAGCTCAGGGAATGGCCTACCGTTCCTGATGAAGTACAGATTCCAAGCGGACTGTATTCCGGTGGAATGACAAGAGCTATATTATTTGATAAAGGTGAATTTCCGGCATAAACAGACACTTCAAGTTCTTCCTGAATTTTTAAATAAATGTCGCCTCCATTTTCAATAATTATTTCTTTTATGCCGTATTTTTGAACTACCTCTTCGCCAATTTTTTGAGCAAATAAACCGGCAATTGCGCTCATTGGACCTGTTTCTGATTTTTGGGTTGCCTCAATCATTTCCTGAACAAAACTATGGGCATTTTTATTATCGGGGAGAGGAACTAAAGTGGTCATAAACTCCGGATTTAGAGCTCCGTAATTTTCAATTACCGACCGTATATCCTTAATTTTTTCAGCAATAAACGAAGGAATGGACGGATTAAATGATTTAGGGTCTATGCCTACCCAGAGATCGGTTTCTTTGTAAGTTACCTGAAAGGAAACGAAACGGTTTCCTTCCATCATCTGCCGGTACCAGCGGGGTTCAAACATATTTTATTCCAGAAAATCCATTTCAAATAACCCAAGTGGACAAGCCTTAATACATAAACCGCAGGCTACGCAATTTTCAGCAAAAAACTTCAATTTCCAGCTTTTTTTATCCATTGTTAAAGCTTCAGAGAAACAAACAGCAGTGCAGGCTCCACAATGTACACAAGAATCTTTTTTAAGGTGTACTCTTTTTAAAACCGATACACATTTAATATGCTGACTTTCGAGATAAGAGATAGCAGGTTCTAAAGCCTGGTTTTCTCCGGTCATTTCTACCAAAAGGTTTCCTTCGTTACCAGGGTTAATATCTGCTTTTAAAATACTTACCGGTATATCGAATTTTTTTACCAGGTTATATATGATGGGTTCTGTTACTGTATTTGCCGGAAAGGACAGGAAATATCTTTTCTTCATCGTTTTTAATTTATGTTTATTAACGAATAATTAAAGGTTTTACACTTGAATTCACCGGGAATGGCTGAACAGGCTGATTCAACATAAATTCCTTCCTTAATATCCAGTCTTTTAAAATTGTAGCAATTTCTCTGGCTTTAAAGATACTGGAAAGCGGAGCTGTACGTATTTCTTTTCCGTTAAAGGTTACTAAACCGGATTGAAGTTGTTCGTAATTAACCTTTCCAAGTGCCGGATGTTCAGGATTTCCGTAGTCTACAATATTGGTTTCGATGTTTTTATTGAGTATACATAAACGATGGGCAATATCCTCGTCTAAAACCGGGATTGGAATACCAATACCGATAAAAATAGAAACGCCGTATTTTTCGAAGTAGGCAGCCCGTACGAACTGTGTACTCATATTTTTAGCATTGCCAATTACCGCAAGGGTAGCAGCATTGCTGGTTGGGATACCGTATTCGTTTTTAGGTTTTGAAGTATTAAACTGGGTGCCGTTCCACGATACAAAACCCTCTGTTCCACCAAGGAAAATACGGGTTCCGATACCTATTGTCCTGAATTCCGGATCATTTAATAAGGGGCTTAGTTCTCCGGATGTGGAATAAGTCATATTACCCAGGTTGGGCAGTAAAGAGCCCATATAGGTATATTTAATTTTATGGGTGGTATTAACCGCTGCTGCGTAATTTTGGTATGCATTTCGCGGGTTAAACATAAAAAATTCGTTAACGGTATCTTTATTTATGCGGGTTTCAATTTCTTTCCTTGGATAGCAATCGGTACCTTTTCCGGTTGCTTTTAATATAACGTCTTTACCCGCAATTAGTTCTTCTATAATATGCGCCCCACCATATTTTTCGTTAGTGGGACAAACTTCGGTGGCTCCAATATAAGCATCAACCGCAGCAACACCGGAGCATACCGGTACATCATTGAGAGATACTTTTTCCATTCGGATAGGAGGCTGAGGATGCCCTAAATTAATAAAGGCACCTGAAGAACACATAGGCCCAAAGGTACCTGTAGTTACAACATCAACCTTTTTGGCCATTTCTTTGGGCGAACTGTTTTTAGCCATCTGTTTAAATTCTTCGGCAGTAAGCACTACTGCCTCACCTTTGGCTATTTTTTCGTTTATCTCGTTGAAACTTTTGGAAGAGCTCATATTAATCCGATATATAAAAAACTGTAAAAGTATTACAAATAAGAAAATGTTGTCCGGTTTTAGTTAATTTTTATTGATTTTAGATTGGGCAATTTGTTTAGTTCGTTGATAATATGAATTATGCTAACTTTTTCCGGAATTTGAACCATTATCGAATAATTGCAATGACCTTCATTATTATTCTCGAGATCAATAAAATAATTTTCAATACTGATTTTGGAATCTTTTAAAATCTTTTTTATTTCAGTTTCAGGAAGACTATTATCTCTAAAAACCATTTGTATTTTTTTTAGCAATGAATTGGGAATGAGTCGGGATTCGATTTTTTCTAATACGATAAGCGTAAAAAGCGCGAGTACTACTGTTATTATAGCAATAAGGTAAAGTCCGGCACCAATGGTAAGTCCTACGCCGGAAATCAGCCAAATTGATGCTGCGGTGGTAATACCTTTAATACTGTTTCCTAATCGTATTATTGCACCGGCTCCAAGGAAACCAATACCCGAAACTACTTGTGCTGCAATACGTCCGGGATCTCCATTTTTAAGCCCGAGATATTCCTGAGGTATGTAAATGGATAATATCATGAGCAAAGTGGCTCCAAGACAAATAAGAATATGAGTGCGAAAACCGGCAGCCTGGTTATGTTTCTCGCGGTTAAGCCCAATAATTCCACCTGCAATAAAAGCTATAAGCAACTTAAAAACTGCTGAAATTGTACTTATTTCAGGGGCATTAATATCTGTGATTAGCTGGTTCCAACTCATATTTTATTTTTTTGATAAAAATAATGAAACCCTTAAGTTTTGCAAAACATAAATATGGGTGATGGTATTAAGTAAAATTTGAAATCCTTATTTTTGTAATTCTTAACAACGATAATTATGGAACATTTAATTGAGCGCTTTTTCAGATACGTAAAAATAAATACACAGAGTAACGAAAATTATATTGAATGTCCTTCTACTCCCGGGCAAAAGGTTTTGGCCGAGATGTTAGCAAAGGAACTTAAAGAGATAGGACTTACCGAAATTACTATCGATGCCAATGGTTACCTGATGGCAACTTTACCTGGCAATACTCCCGGCAATATCCCTGTAATAGGCTTTTTAGCTCATTTGGATACTTCGCCGGATAATAGTGGTTTAAATGTAAAACCATGCCTGACAAAATACGAAGGGGGCGATATTATCCTTAACCCGGAGAAGAATATTGTATTGCCTGCTCGTGATTTCCCTTTTCTTGAAAATTTAATTGGACAAACACTTATAACAACAGACGGAACTACGCTTTTAGGGGCTGATGATAAAGCCGGTATTGCAGAGATTGTAACAGCTATGGAATATTTGGCAAACCATCCGGAAATTAAACATGGAACTATCAGGGTTGCATTTACACCTGATGAAGAAATAGGCCGGGGTTCCGATAAATTTGATGTAAAAAGATTTAACGCGCAATTTGCATACACCTTAGACGGTGGAGATTTAGGTGAACTGGAATATGAAAACTTTAATGCAGCCAAAGCTGTTGTTAGCATACAAGGTTTAAATGTACATCCCGGAAGTGCAAAAAATAAAATGAAAAATGCCCAAATTATTGCTATGGAATTCAACCAGATGCTGCCTTATTCGCAGAATCCCGAGCATACCGAAAATTATGAGGGCTTTTTTCATCTTACCAACATGTCAGGAACCGTTGAAAATGCAAATCAGCATTATATAATAAGGGATCATGATAAGCAACTGTTCGAATCCAAAAAATTATTGGTGTCCCAAATCTCAGATTTTTTAAATAAGAAATATGGAGAGAATACGGTTAAAGTTGAAATTTCCGATCAGTATTATAATATGAAAGAACAGATTGAACCTCAAATCTACATTGTTGAACTTGCGCAGAAAGCAATGCAGGCATGCGGAATTGAGTCCAGAGTTATACCAATTAGGGGAGGGACTGACGGGGCCAGACTTTCATTTATGGGATTACCCTGCCCGAATATTTTTGCTGGAGGTTTAAATTTTCACAGCCGGTATGAACTTGTTCCCGTTCAATCTATGGAAAAAGCGGTTGAAGTAATTGTGAAAATAGCAGAATTAAGTGTAAATATGGCTCAATAGGCTGCTATTGCATTGTGAGTTTTTAAATATCCGGGGTTAAGTTCCTGTAATTCTTGATATGATTACATATTGGATTCTCTATAAATGGGGCCGGTTTCTATTTGGGGATAAACAGAAACTGTGACATTATTTGTATTGGTACAACTACCAGATGTAATAGTATAAACATATATTACATTTAGCAGAGATGTTGATGTATTTACCAGAGTTTCATTTATATTGCCGGTACCCGTTGCTGCGGCATTACTGATACCCGAAACAACAGCCCTGCTCCACGAAAAAGTAGCCCCGGATGTAGAACTCGTGGGAGTATAGCTAAATACTGAATTATTACAAATAGCATCAGGGGTAAGTGTACTCGACAAAGCCGCACCCGATCCGATTGTTATTGCATAATTGGCAGATGTTGTTCCTGATCCACAGTTATTTTTTCCGTATACCGATAAATTTCCACTGGTTGCTGAAGTTGAAAAATCAATGGTTATACTGGCTGTTGAACCATTGATTGTAACACCTGTTCCTGTATAGGCCCAAACATAGGAAGAAGCTCCAGCAATATAAGGCACAGAGTAGGAAACCCCTGTTTGACCGCTACATACCTTGGATGTTCCTGTTATTGTTCCGGCTGCAGATGGTTTTGTATATGCATATGTTGCAACATCAGAGTAAACAGAACATCCACTACTATTTGTTATTAAGCATCTTACTAAAATATTATAATTAAAATAGTAAGATGCACAAGTTAAGGTTGATGTTGTATAATTATAAAATGGATAATTAGTTGGGGTCGTCCATGTAGAACCATCAGTTGAATATTGCCACTGATATGTTAAACTTGTTTCTGTTGTAACAACTGTAAATGTGGCTGCAACAGTATTATTATTACATGATGTAACACTAGCTGGTTGCGATGTAATAACAGGACTTGAAACAACCGTTAGAGTTGTAGTATTAGAGGTTAATGTTGACGCACCCGTTAATATACAGCGGTATTTATAGCCGTTTATCGTGGATGTGATATTTGAAATTACAAGACTGGCAGAAGTAACACCCGAATAAGTACTCGATGAAGTTAAGGAACTCCATGTAGAGCCATTATTTGTTGATATTTGCCACTGATAACTATAGGTTAGATAAGTAATAATTTTTAGAGTTACGGAATTATCGGTACAAGCAGTAACAGAGGTTGGGTTTTGTACAAGAACTCCACAAATATAACTATATAAATTTGGATCGTTGGTTAACATATCCGTAGAGTCGCCATATTGGCAAGAACTACCGGCAGTAGTACATATTGCGGAACTGGTATTGGAAGAAATAGAAACCGTTGGATTGTCGCCAAAAATATAAAAACTTGAAGCGGCGGTTGTTCCCGATAATACAATCTGACCCTGAGATGTAGTAAGGTTTCCTCCTATAGCGATATTTCCGCTGTTAACAATTGTTGTAGTTAAGGAGGATAATGTTAGATTGCCCAGGGTTATAAAATCCCCATCTACATTCAGGCTTCCACCATTAAGAGTTGTATTTCCTAATACGATTAATGTTCCTCCACTTTCAACAGTTATGGCTAAACCAGAGCTCTCCAGGTTTCCATAAATAATAAGTACTCCTCCGTTTTTCACAGTAATAGGACTACCTCCAGTAACATTGCCGGTTACAATTAAAGTACCGCTTACTGTCAGATTATTTCCGACACTTAAATTACCAGTTCTTGTAATGTATCCGGATACTGAAATAGCATACCATGATATAGTTCCCGATAAAGTTGCATCATTGGGTACTGTACTCCAAACAGAGGAACTTTCCCATGCACCTGTACCACTTGCATCGTATGCGGAAAAAGCTTTAAATGAATTAAGAAACAAAAAAGAGATAAGGATAATTAAATTTAATCGTAATTTAAATAAACTACGTAATTCAATTTCACGTTTTTTTGGGGGGAAAGAATGCAGGGTCATATAAAAAATCCGAAAAATTTAGTAGTAAAATAAACTTAATCTTAATAACCCTGATGGATTAGGTCATTTAATCAATAGTATATACGAGTTAGATTAAATTTTGTTATCGGATTTTTAATAAAATTTTAACTTAATTAATCAAAATGGATATTTTTTATGAAACATCCATTTTTAATAGAATAATTTTTTTTAGAAGATCTGTTTATTTTCCCTGACAGGTGAGTACTACCATTTTGCAAGCATTGGTATTTTTCATTTGGCAGGCTTTTTGAAAATAAATACAAGCATTTTCAATATCATCCAATTTGTAATAAGCCATCCCCAGGTTATAGATAACGTTAGGATTATTGGGCGATAATTCTGAAGCTTTTAAATAATTGCTAACAGCTTCCGGGTACGATTCACTCTGATAATAGGAGAGTGCTAACTGCGAATAAGCTGTGGCATTCATAGGATCTGCATCTTTAGCTTTTTCAAAATCGGCAATAGCGCTGGCATATTCCTGAACGTTAAAATAAGCCAGGCCTCTGTTAAAATATACGCCAAAAGTATTAAAATCAGGATTGAGCATCACTGCTTTATCAAAATCGGTTAATGCTTTGGAGTATTTTTGGGTGAGATTGTATAAAAGTCCTCTGGAAAAGTATAAATCAGCGGAAGATGGATATTTGGAAATGGATTCATCTAATAACGAAAAAGCTTCTTTAGATTTGCCCAGGTTATAAAACGATTTAGCTTTGCCGGTAATAGCCTGATTAGGAGTACCGGGTTGAGCCATAGCCATGTCATAAAATTTTATTGCCATATTATAATCTTTCTGGCTGAAATAATATTCGCCTTTCAATATCAAAGCTTTTTGATGATTGGCATCTATTCCCAGAACGATATTAATATCAGTAAGAACTTCATCATTTTTATTCAGGGCTAATTTAGTTTCAGCCCTTCCACATAAAGCTTCTGTATTTTGTGAGTTAATAGAAATTACTTTATTGAAATCCTGAATTGCACCCTCGTAATTACGTGAATTTAGTTTATGAAATGCCTCCTGCAAAAGTGCATCGGTTTGTGCAAAACAAAAAACTGGGGATAAAATCAAAAAAGCAAAAGGCAAAATTCTATTCATAAGTAAGTTTTTTTAGGCTATTATTTTTAATAAAGTTATGAAAAAAATTATTCACCAATAATTTTCACCAAAACTCTTTTTCCTCTTTTTCCGTCAAATTCACCATAAAAAATTTGCTCCCATGGACCAAAGTCCAGTGCTCCTTCAGTAATTGCTACAACTACTTCACGCCCCATTACCTGACGTTTCAAATGAGCATCAGCATTGTCCTCAAAACCGTTGTGTTTATACTGTGAATATGGTTTTTCGGGAGCCAATTTTTCGAGCCACACATCAAAATCGTGATGCAGGCCGGATTCGTCATCGTTAATAAAAACACTGGCACTAATATGCATGGCATTAACCAATACAAACCCTTCTTTTATTCCGCTTTCCTTTAAACAATCTTCTACCTGGCGGGTAATATTTATATAGGCCCGCCTGGTGGAAATATTAAAGTATAATTCTTTGCGAAAGCTTTTCATAAACGTTTGGTTAGATCAAATGCTTTTATCAACCTTTATCCTGCAAATATAGAATTATTTTAGTTTAAGTTCTTCAATAATTGCATTAAGTTTATTTTCAGATTTTAAATTAATTGATTCAAAATCAGCTTTGGATGTCAATTTTTCTTTAACCCCAAAGTAGAATTTTATTTTAGGTTCAGTACCGGAAGGGCGTACCGAAATCTTAGTACCGTCAGCTGTAATAAACTGTAAAACATTTGATTTTGGAAGATCTAAAGCCTTGCTTTTTCCAGTAGTCAAATCTGTAGTTTGCTGTAATTGATAATCGTGGATGGTTATTACATTAGCTCCGCCTAAAGATTTGGGAGGATTTTTTCTGAAATTTTCCATCATTTTGGCTATTTCTTCGGCGCCTTCTTTTCCTTTTTTAGTAACAGAAAGTAAAGATTCTTTGAAATATCCGTATTTTACATAAATATTGAGCAATAAATCATACATCGACATATTGTTATCTTTAGCCCAGGCAGCAGCCTCAGCTATCAGGGCACATGCCATTACAGCATCCTTGTCGCGGACAAATTCACCGGCCAGGTAACCATAGCTTTCTTCGCCGCCACCTATAAATGTCATTTTGCCTTCTTTTTCCTTAATAACTTCAGCAATGTATTTAAAGCCAGTTAATACATCATAACAAGGTACGTTAAATGCTTTTGCCATTTCGGCTATAAGCTCAGTTGTTACAATGGTTTTAACCAGATATTCCTTACCCGCCAGTTTATTATTTTCTTTCCATTTGGTTAGAAGGTAATAAATAAGTATAGAGGCAGCCTGATTGCCATTAAGCAAAATATGTTTACCGGATTTGTCTTTTACAGCAATACCTACGCGGTCGGCATCGGGATCTGTTCCCATAACCAAATCGGCGTCCATTTCAGCAGCTTTCTTAAGAGCCAGGTTTAATGCGGCTGATTCTTCCGGATTGGGTGAATGAACAGTGGGGAAATTACCATCGGAGATATCTTGTTCCGGTATATGAATAACATTTTTGAATCCCAGTTTGGCTAAAATCATAGGAACCATTTTTACTCCCGACCCGTGAATTGGAGTATAAACAATTTTCATATCAGCCTGACGTTTTAATACATCGGGCGATAATGAAAGATTTTTTATCTTATTCAGGTAAATTTCATCAATTTCACTTCCTACGGTTTCTATGAGAGAAGCCGGACCGTCAAATTTTATTTCGCCAATGGTTTTTATTTTAAAAACTTCTTCTATAATATTTTTATCGTGAGGAGGTACAACCTGTCCACCATCATCCCAATATGCTTTATATCCATTATATTCCTTAGGATTATGCGATGCAGTTAGTACAATTCCGCTCTGGCAGCCTAAATGACGAATTGCAAAGGAAAGTTCGGGTGTAGGTCTCAACGATTCAAAAAGAAAAACTTTTATTCCGTTTCCGGCAAAGATACCGGCAGCTTTTTCTGCAAATAAACGGCTGTTATTTCTGCTATCATGAGCAATAGCTACTTTAATCTGCGGTAATTTGCTGAACTCTTTTTTCAGGTAATTACTCAGTCCCTGAGTAGCCATACCTACAGTGTAAATGTTCATACGGTTAGAGCCAACGCCCATAATACCTCTTAAACCACCCGTTCCGAATTCCAAATCGCGGTAAAAGCATTCTACCAGTTCGTTTTCGTTATTGTCAAATAAATCTTTAACCTTAGCGCGGGTTTCTGTATCATAACCTTCTCCCATCCATACAAGAGCTTTTTCTCTTACTTTTGAAATAACTTCACTAGTGCTCATATCAATACGTTAATTGTTAGTTAATTCTTCAAGACATTTATGTAAACTATCCCTCCAATGAGGAATATTAATACCAAAGGTATCTTTTATTTTTTGTTTGTTCAATACACTATAAACGGGTCTTTTAACCGGAGATGGGTAATCGCTTGATTTTATAGGTTTTACCCGGCAGTTATTATTTTTTGAAAATTTCACAATTTCGTAAGCTACATCATACCAAGAACATACACCTTCGTTGGAGTAATGATAAATACCGGGTTTTAATCCGTTCTTTTTCCAGTCTTCAACAATAGAAAGAATGGCTAAAGCCAGATCTTCAGCATAAGTAGGCGAACCTGTTTGATCGAGTACAAACCCGATTTCATCCCGTTCTTTGCTAAGTTTTAGAATGGTTTTCACAATATTATTACCAAAGGTCGAATACAGCCAGGCAGTTCTGATAATTACCGATTTATTGTATTTTAAAACCTCTTTTTCTCCGTCTGCTTTGGATTTTCCATAAACAGAAGTTGGATTAATGGGTTCATCTTCGCTATAAGGTAAGTTTGAAGCTCCATCAAATACATAATCAGTTGAAACATGAATTAATACCGATTGGTTTACTCTGGCTGCTTTAGCCAGATTTGAAGCAGCGGTGCAATTGACCAGATATGCTTTTTCTGCATCAGATTCGGCCTTGTCAACAGCTGTATAGGCTGCGCAATTTATAATACAATCAAATTTTTGGTCAGAGCAATATTTTTCAAGTACAGGGTAATCTGTAATGTCTAATGTATCAACATCTGTAAAAATAAAAACATCAGAGCTGCCTGATGTTAGTTTTCTAATTTCTGAACCTAACTGGCCATTTGACCCGGTAACTAAAATTTTTTTCATCATATTTAAAATTGAAAATTATGAACCGCATTTTTCAGGGTAGGATGAATGGCATCTTTAGCAGAAAGAATTATTTTGTCTGCGGGGATTTTCCAATCTATGTTTAATTCAGGGTCGTTATATAATATTCCGCCTTCCAGTTTTGGATCGTAAAAATTGTCACATTTATACATAATTACCGCCGTAGGGCTTAATACAGAAAAGCCATGTGCAAAGCCCTGTGGTATATAAAATTGTTTTTTATTTTCAGATGATAATTCTATACTAAACGATTTTCCATAAGTTGGTGAGCCTTTGCGTATATCTACCACGACATCAAGAATTGTACCTTCTAATGCACGGATGAGCTTTGTCTGTGCAGACGGGTTTAATTGGTAATGCAACCCGCGAATAACACCATAGCTTGATTTAGATTGGTTATCCTGAACAAATTTTGTAGTAATTCCCTTTTCTTCTAATTGACGGGCACTATAACTTTCGAAAAAATAGCCCCTGGGATCTTCAAAAACCTTTGGTTCAATAATAAATAATCCTGGGAACTCGGTATTAATAATATTCATTTTACTTTTTAGTGATAGTATTTATTTCTTCGTTTGCAATTTTTATAAGATATTCTCCATAATTATTTTTTTTAAGAGGTTCAGCCAGTTTTAACAACTGTTCTTTATTGATGTAACCTCTAAGGTAGGCAATTTCTTCTATACATGAAACTTTAAGCCCTTGCCTTTCTTCGATTGTATAGATGTAATTTGAGGCCTGCAGTAAACTTTCGTGAGTACCGGTATCCAACCATGCCATGCCTCTACCTAATAATTCAACCCGAAGGCGGCTTTCATTTAGGTATAGTTTATTTAAATCGGTAATTTCAAGTTCTCCACGAGGTGATGGTTTTAGGCCTTTGGCTTTTTCAACCACATCATTGCTGTAATAGTATAAGCCGGTAACTGCGTAATTTGATTTAGGATTTTTTGGTTTTTCTTCCAGACTTAAAACCTTTCCGTTTTGATCAAATTCAGCAACACCATAGCGCTCCGGGTCTTTGACATAATAACCAAATACCACGGCTCCATCTTTTAATTGGGCCGTATCCTGTAATATTTTTCCCAAACTGTAACCATAAAAGATATTGTCGCCTAAAACCAGACAAACACTGTCGTTTCCGATGAATTTTTCCCCGATAATAAAAGCCTGAGCCAATCCATCCGGGGAAGGTTGGATTGCATAAGATATGTTTAATCCTAATTGAGAACCATCATGAAGTAAATCCTGATATAAATGAATGTCCTTTGGCGTAGAAATAATTAGAATTTCCCGGATACCCGAAAGCATCAAAACCGAAAGCGGGTAATATATCATGGGTTTATCATACACCGGGATAATCTGCTTGGAAATACTTTGAGTAATGGGGTAGAGTCTTGTACCGGAACCTCCGGCTAAAATTATTCCTTTCATAAAAATGAATTATAGATTAGACTTAAGTTTT
>WSSedL1CaDRAFT_10001275_pt1 | contig 15148 bp, 12 predicted proteins | sample WetSurSL1Cattail_FD_9464 | JGI IMG/M metagenome (IMG submission 9464)
CTCCATCTATGGGAGCCAGGATCGGACCGTAGGCGTTTACTTTTTTTGTTACCTGAATTGTTTTCTTTTTGTATGCTCCGAACTTTGTCCCGATATCCAGAAGTCCTAGGCCCCTGAATTCTGCTTCGGTCCCGTTTTCAACTCCTGAATCGAAAATGGTTTTTCCCAGCATCTGGTAGCCACCGCAAATTCCGAAAATAGGAATTTTTCCTTTAAATGCCTGGATTTTTTCGGCCATGCCGCTTGCCTTAAGATCGAGAAGGTCATTTACCGTATTTTTTGTTCCGGGGATCATGATAGCATCCGGATTTCCAAGTTCTTCGTCCAGGTCCACATAGCGGATTCTGGCAAGCCCTTCCAGGGGCTCGAAGTCTGTGAAGTTTGAGATTCTGGGCAGGCGAATGACTGCGATCTCTATATCCTTTTCGTTTTTCGGATCTTCTTTATCCCCAAGCGAGACAGAATCTTCTGAGGGGATATGGAGCTTAAAGTAAGGAAGAACTCCAAGCACCGGAATTCCAGTCATTTCTTCCAGCTGTTTCAGGCCTGGTCTCAGAATTTCCAGGTCTCCCCTGAACTTATTGATGATAAACCCTTTGACGTTATTTCTCACGTCTTCGGGAAGAAGTGCAATTGTGCCGTAAAGGCTTGCAAAGACTCCTCCCCTCTCTATGTCGCCCACGAGAATTATTGGAGCCTGCGTAAGCCTTGCAGTGCCTACATTTACGATATCTCTTTCGTATAGATTAATTTCAGCAGCTCCCCCTGCTCCTTCCATAACAATAATGTCATGTTCTTTGCAAAGCCTTTCAAGAGCTCCTTTAAGGACTGCATTCATCTCTGCAATGGAATCGTAGTACTGGCCTGCGCTCTTGTCAGCATAAGGTTCCCCTAGCAGAATTATCTGAGAAACGCAGTCTCCTTTTGGCTTCAGAAGAACAGGATTCATATCGGCAGTAGGCTCCGTACCTGCGGCTTTTGCCTGAATTGCCTGGGCAATTCCAATCTCCTTTCCATCTTTTGTAATCCAGGAGTTCAGGCTCATATTCTGAGCCTTGAAGGGGGCAACCCTGTAGTTTCTCGACAGGATCCTGCATATGGCAGCCACTACTGAACTTTTACCAACGTGGGAGGCGGTTCCCAGGATCAAGACGCTTTTTTTTTCCATTTTTACCACACCTTCTGCTCAAACATTTTCATATCACAATTGTATAAAATTCTGAATATATTAGTAGAAATTTTCCCTGCTGACTGTAAATCAAGTAAACTTGTTCTTTTGGAATATTTGTCTTCTTATATTTCAACTATAGAATAAATACTTTCGGATTCACTTCAGGTTTTGTTTATTTGCTCAAATGAAATCCTTATTGTTGGATTTTTATTCTCTCTTTTTTTTGTTTTCATCTTTCTGAAGTCTTTTTTCGTTTTTCCTCCCCTTATCTGCCCATACTTCATTTTTTTCATTTTTTTCATGCTATCTGAAAAATTGAGCTTTCATCTGGTTGCATTTCTTTTAAATAAGATCAAAGCAATCTTTTTGATATCTAATCGGGGAAAAAAGAAAATGAAAGCCGCTCTTTTTCTATTTATTTTTTGTCTTATATCAGTTCTTCCGGCTGCTGCAGACATCTCTCCTGCTGGAGAAGCTGGCACAGCCCGCATATCCGATCTTTATAGCGATCTTGAGTCCTTTGATGTGACTCTCTTCTCGGACCAGCCAGAAGAGAATCTGAGTCTTGAGGTACTTCTTGTCAGAATCGAAGGTTTGAATGAGGAAACCCTTGGCAGACAGGTGTTTTCAGCTGGCAGTTTTCCTGCCAATACCAGTGTAATGAAGGTTGGATTCTGGAACTTCAGGAACCCTGAACGTGGAGCTTATGCCCTCAGAGCAAAGCTTCTTGCAGGAGAAAAGATCCTTTCAGAAGCAAAATATGATTTTGTTTACGGCAGCAACTCTGCTTCAAGGCTTCAGGTTAATGACCTCGTCCCTAATTCCCAGGGAATTAGCATTGCACTTTCTCCCAAAGAAGCTTCACTTTTTGACATAGAATATATGCTTGTGGACAATTCCAATGTCGCATATTTTACTAAAACCGAGAAATTATCCCTTACCAGCGCCCCTGATATTTTTTCTGCAAGCTGGGGTATTCTTCTTGAAAACAATAAAGAGTACACTGGGAGAGTAAAGATTCAGGTTTATTCTCCGGATAAAGAGTTTATATCCTCAACAGAAAACTTTACTGCCAGAGATGACGCCGAAATTTCCGACATTTTCAAGGACGAGACTGGGGCAAGTGCGACAGTTTTCGGCAGATCTCAGGTGCCCTTTGAAGGAATTCTAATCTTTTCTGTATATGAACTGGAGGAAAACTCTAAAAAAGGGACTCNAAGGTTAGTGGAATCCTCTCAGGCGAGAGTTCCCGTNCTTCTTAATAATGACGACGAGACCATTGAAGTTGCCTGGAGCCATAGACTTACTAAAGGAGTGTANAGGCTTGAGATAGAGCTTTTGGGAAACGACGGCGATGTTATTGAGCACAGGGAAACGATTCTCGAATCAGATCTTTCCCAGGCTTCCAACGTGAGTGCGGTAAACAATTCCACTTCAGGGACAGAGGCGTCAAGTGGGAAAAGAACCCCCGGGTTTTCGGCGGTTGCCTCTATTTCAGGGCTTGCTGCAATTTTTATATATTTAAGGAAACAAAGTTGAATCCGGCTGTCCGTTTGCATAAAATTTTGCAGATGCAGCAAATGATTGAACTCCGAAAATGAACTTCATGAACCATTAAGAGCTCCATAAAGGAAGTGAACCCCGTGAGTTATGAACTCTTTATCTCTCTGAGGCAGATTCGGGCAAGAAAGTTCCAAACCCTCCTCTCAGTAGGAGCTATAGCCCTGGCAGTCATGGTGCTCACAGTTTCCCAGGCTCTTATGGTTGGCTTCACAGGAGAGCTCTATAACACTACCGTAAATAAACTTCCCCATGTTTCGGTATCTCCGCAGGATGAGGAGGACTACATTTACCTTTACAGGATTCTTATTGATGATATTAATAAAGTTGAGGGTGTTTCTGCAGCCTCTCCATTTCTAACAGGAAAGGCTTCCTTCAGGTTTAAGAATAATTCCCGGAATGCCGAGCTGAAAGGAGTAATTCCTTTAAATGAAACTGAAATCAGCTCTATTGAGGGTGATATGGTGAAAGGAGATTTTAGAGAGCTTGAGTTTTCCAGAAATACTGTGGTAGTTGGCTCGAAACTGGCAGATAAGCTTGGGCTCAATCTTGGGGATTCGGTTGATGTGTCTTTCCCCAATTCGAATCCCCTTTCTCTCAGAGTGGTTGGAATCTTTCATACAGGTTCCCCTCTTGATGAGTCCCTGACTTATACGTCTCTGGATACTGCTCAGGAGTTTTACGATGTTTCTGATGTGGTTAATGGAATCTCCGTACGACTTGAAGATTTAAATAGGGACAGAGAAATTGCCTCAGAAATCGGAAAAGCTGGTTATAAGGCAAAAGGCTGGACTGAAACAAATCCGGCAATTCTTCGTACCATAGCTATCGAAACCACATCCAATAATGTTGTCCTTGGTCTGATCGTTGTCATCGCTTCTTTTGGCGTTGTCAGCACCCTGAACCTTTCGGTCATCGGTGCAACAAGCCAGATAGGTATGCTCCGCGCTATGGGTGCTACAGTTTCAAGTATCCGAAAAATTTTCATTCTTCAGAGCGGCATTCTGGGTCTACTGGGCGCTCTTATCGGTACTCTTACAGGAGTTGCAATATCCCTGGCAATAGGCCAGTACGAAATGCCAGCTGCTTCCTCAGAACTTTATGGCGGCCTTACAACTATTCCCATTATAATCAGGGTCGGGGATATTCTGGTCATTATTATTGCTGTTTTTCTGCTGAACCTTATTGCAGGAATTTATCCTGCCCAGCAGGCAGCTAAGCTGGACCCTGTTAAGGCTATCAGTTCAAGGTAAGTAAATCCATACTGCCCGGAAGGCAGCCAGGCTGGATCCTATTAAAGCTATCAGTTCAAGGTAAGTACATCTATATTTTATTCTACATTTCTTTTATTTTTTTCATTTTTTATCATTCATCTATATATTATCCTGAAAACTCAATAATGCGGTTGAAATAATTGTTCTCATTGAACATTTCAATGTCGACTAATATCTCTTCAGGGTTAAAATTTAATTTCAGGTAATTATATATCGTCTTTTGCTGATGTTTACATGCTTCAGTATAGCGAACATATAACCTTGTGCAGGAATTCTCAGCAACTGATCATTGTATGAGAATTCTATTTTCCTATTTTTTGCTATTTTAGATTAAATCCCGAGCTCTTTCTCGCATATTCTTTTTTCGTCATAATTTTTTTATCCTTGTGGTTCTTTACTCCCTTTACTCTCTGAAGAGAGCTACAGCTAATTATATTTGACAAAATATAATTTTAGATATTTTAATTTATGACCTCCAATACAAATAGTTATATTGATTAATAGATGTTTATAATGTGATGGAGAACAGTAGAGAATACCAGCTTTACCTTGAAGCCCTTGATAATGAGAGATCTGCGTGGGGAAGGAGGACTGCCATAAAAAGGCTCTGTGACTGCAGAACCGAGGAGTCTCTATACTATCTGAATGAAATTGTAGTTGACAGGTATTGTCTGGTGCCTGATTGGCTCAAAACAATTGCAAGAGATTATTACGTATATCTGTGCCTCGAGTTTCTGTAAATATTTTATTTTATAGGCCAGATTTAGCAATCTTTTTGAAAAAAACATTTCGCTTTGCAGGTAGCTTGCATTTTAGAGGGCAGAAGATCTTTTAATAGCAGATCTTGTAAAATCTGGATTAATAAGTTATTTGAAACATATTCTTTTTTATTAAGAAGATATTCACGTAATGTTAATCTTTTTTTTGATGTGTTTATTTATGAATCTATAACTGATCTTTAAACATAAACTATATATTTATTTGTGCTTAGAGATTCACAATTACCTAAAGTTTATATGTAATTATCCCAATTCCTTGTGAAATATTAAGATTCACTATGTTTTAGCTATACAGGTTTCCTTTGCTCATAAATTCTCACTTTTGGTTCCTGTAATGCGTTTTATCTTCGGAGAGATTGGCAGATGGGAAGAGATACTGGAAATGTTTTAGGAGGCCCGGCAATAATACTGGTGGGCACTGGAGCAGTGTTAAGCGCTGTCTTATTCTACTTCATGTTTAAATATGCTGACGAAGCAAACCTGTTTATGGTTATCTTAACTACAGCTCTGATAGCAGTCGTTTCAATGGGGGTTGCAAAAGGTCTTATTTTTATATCCCGGAATAAATTTAGTAAATAATTAAGATAATTTTTTATTAAATCTTATTTTTCTTACCATTTCTTATTTTTTCCTTGTTCAAGGCTTGGGTTAAGGCTTCTAGATGCCTTTCTTCTCAAATTTTTGAATTTTTTTGATGGACGTTCTCAGAAAACTGTGGAACTACCTAAGAACAAAGTTGTGATATTTCCCTCTCCAATTCAGCCTGGAAGACTGAACAGTTTTCAGACTGAGATCAACAACTTTAATGTGCTTATTTGATATTTCTAAATTTTTTGGAGTAAAAAATATGGTTGAGAGGATTTCTACAGAGAAAGAAAATCAAATACAAGATACAAAAAATAAAAAAATGAAAAGAGGCTATCTATCCTTTCAAATAAGATAAGATCTGAGTGGAGGGAAGCCATTAAAACTCACAGAACTGTAGCTTTGAGTGTACGCGCCAGTTGTAAAGATGTATACGTGGTTGCCTTCTCTCATTGTGTGTGGGAAGGCGTATTTGTGATGCTCGTAGAGAATATCCATGCTGTCACAGGTTGGGCCTGCAAGGATGACTTCTTCAGCACAACCTTTTTTGTCACAGAATATAGGATATTTAATGGACTCGTCCAGAGTTTCAATAAGGCCTCCAAACTTGCCAATATCAAGATAAACCCACTTATACTGGTTGAATCTGGCCTTTTTGGAAATCATTACAACTTCACTTACAATTACACCTGCGTTAGCAACCAGAGAGCGCCCTGGTTCAATAAGAATTTCAGGTAATTCTTCTCCAAAGTCCTCATGTAAAAAGCGGCGAATTTCCCGGGCATAAGTTTCAAGATCATGAGCTTGTGCCTGGTATTTTGCAGGAAAACCTCCGCCAAGATTAATCATCTTCAACTGGATTCCTTTTTCAGCCACTGCCCCAAAAAGGTATTTGCATTTGGAAATAGCATTATCCCACTGGCCAATATCCCTCTGCTGGGAACCAACATGGAAGGAAAGTCCATAAGGCTCAAGTCCCAGTTTTTCGGCCTTCAGGATGAGCTTATATATAAGGTCAGGATGTGATCCGAACTTCTTTGATAAAGGCCAGTCCGCACCGTCGCTTTCAGTAAGTATCCGGAAAAATACTCTGGAGCCCGGGGCTTTTCTAGATAACTTTTTTAAGTCACTTTCAGAATCAGTAACGAAAAGCCTCACTCCCTTCTCATAAGCATAAGCTATATCTTTTTCCTTTTTGATCGTATTACCGTAACTGATCCTTTCGGGTTCCACCCCGAGCCCGAGCAGCTGGTCCAGCTCGTAAATCGTTGCCACATCAAAATTAGAGCCTTTATTCTTCAGGGCAAGCACAACCTCGTCCATAGGGTTTGCCTTCACAGCATAGTGAATTTTTGCAAAGGGCATGTGCTCTACCAGGTCTTCATAACTCCGCTCAATCTTCTGCAGATCAACGACCAAAAACGGTGTCTCTTTATCCCGGGAGAACTTTTTTATTCTGTTAAATTCGTCTCTAGAAACGAAGTCATCCAACGGGAACTCATAATGCTCTTTTCTCATATCTACTCCCTTTTTTATATTGAAACTGAATTGTAATTTACCATATGTAAGTTCTGCTTAATAATTTTTAGCATCTGGCCTTCTTGTATCAATTAATAAGTCAATAATCAATTATTTTGATAATCCGTAAAATAAAGCGATTCAAATAGGATTTTAGGTATATAAAACTAATTATTGTTGAATATCCAGACACAAAATTAACTGAAATCAATAAATATTTGAGATAAATAGCCAGATTTCAAAAAAAAGCATAATTGTCCTTTTTTCAAGCATTAAGGGTTTCAAAAACCCTTTTAGACTCATAGGACTTACGAGAAATCGCAGATGTTTCGAAAATATACAGGGAGACTTTTTATCCTCAAAAAGGGGTATTATGGGATTAAATACGATTCAAGTAGATTTTTAATGATTAATCGGTAATAAAAGCTTTACTTTGCAATAATTTGAATAAATAATTAATATCCACACTTTTACTACGTATCAAATTTTATTAGATAATAAGAAATTTGTTATTGTTACTGGCAGCCCTTTCTTCTGGTTTTGAGCAGCACTATCAATATACTGATTCCTACAAGAACGAGCCCGTAATTTATGACTTCTGCATTTAACTGAGAAAATAGAAACATAGACGAAATAGCACCAAGAGACGGAAGCAGGGGAAAGCGGCCTATGCTAAAAGGAACCTTAAAAGGACGCTTTCTTTCAGGGTCAGAATACCGGAGTTTTATCAGAGAGAGATTGACCATAAAAAAGACAATAAAAATCATAAAATTAGAAATATTTGCGACTGTTGTAATATCCCTGATTAAAACAAACAAAATCGAGAAGAATGCGACTCCAAAAATTGCAGCCCATGGAGTCTGATAACGGCTGTGGATACGCGAGAAGCTTCTGGGAAGTGCTCCTGCATGTGCCATGCCGTAAACAATCCTTGACCCTCCGAGCATTACCACGAGAACAGTATTCATTGTAGAAAAAAGTGCTATCCAGGAAAGAAGAACAAAAGCTTTATCCCCAAGAGCTACAGCTGCAACATCAGCAAGTGGAACGCCTGAAAGTCCCAGCACCTGATAATCAAGCACGCTTACAGCAGACACGGCCACACAAATATAGAGGAAAACAGTGAAGAATATGGCAATAAGCAAAGCTTTGGGAGTTGTTTTTTCTGCATCTTTTGTTTCCTGGGACAATCTCACAATATCTTCAAACCCTATAAATGCAAAAAAAATCAGGGATGAAGCCTCAAAAACTCCTGAGAGGTTAGGGGCCTCAAAATAATTTACCTTACCAAGATAGGGAAGTCCCACATAAATAATTATCAGAAGGCCTGAAAGTTCTATCAGAGTTATGAAACCAGCCAGCCGCGCGGATTCTTTGATACCGTAAACCAGGATGAGGCTCAGGACAATAAACAGGCTTGTTGCCCCTGTTAAACTTCCACCTCCAAAAAGACTGCTAAAATACCTGCCAAAGCCGAGAGCAACCGCAGAGCTGGTTATTACCACAAAGTAGACTACGAGCAACCCTACAAATAGCCCGACACGTTCCCCAAAAGCTCTCTTTGCAAACTCATATTCTGCTCCTGCACGAGGGTACATGGAAGAGAGTTCCATATAGCTGAGGGCGGAAAGTGAGGCAGTAACTCCTGCAAACAGAAAGGAAAACCAGACCATGTTGCCTGCAAGCCCTGCAGCTTTTCCCATGAGCACATAGATCCCGGCTCCGAGAATATTGCCAATTCCTACCAGAGTAATCTCCAGTAAACTCAGTTCTTTTTTTAGTTCAGATTTCCCTTCCATAAGAAAACCTCTGCATCTGAAACTTGAAATTCAAGCCCGAAGATCACCTTAATAATGAACTTCATGCGTGGCGAAAAGACAGGGCTCGGAAAAAACCAGAACCATAGATATATTAAAGGTTATTCAAAATTATCCTCTATTCAACATTATCCTTTCATAAAATGCTTATTCTCCATGACAGATTATTTCCTTAATTATGTTTCACTTCAGGTATTAATATGCCAGATGAAATTGTATTTCTGAATTTGTGTAAAAATACACAAAAATGAAACATTTTCAGGCCGTCGAGGAAAGAATGAAAGTTGAAAAGCAAAGCTCACTTACTCGCTCCATAGACCTTACATATCCTACAAACAGGGCAATTGCAATAATTACCCTGCTATTCTTCCTTGGAGTTGCAGGCCTTCAGCTTGTCCAGGGAAGAGAGATTTCTTCGGCTCTGTATTCAGGCTTAAGAGGAGGAGCATCGGTATTTCTTTCCTGGGCATTTGCAAGGGAACTTGACCCGGATAACGAATTCTCCGCTTTTTTTGCCGCTTTTTTGAGCTGCATAGGCTTTATGTTCTTAACTGCCCCTTTTCTGCTTGTCCTCGCCCTGGAACTTCTGCTCATTCGTATAGTTAACAGGAGTACTGGAATACCTTCAAAGCCCTCCGATTCTCTTGCTGTACTTCTGCTCTCAGGCTGGATCTCATTGCAGGAAAACTGGCTTTTCGGCTTATTTACTGCACTGGCATTTTTCCTAGACTCCTTCCTCCCTGAACCCAACCGCCACAACCGTATTTTTGGAGGAGCAGCCTTTATAGTTACTGTACTTGCTTTCTTAAAGGCTGGAGGAACAGAAAGCACTTTGCTGGATATTCAATCAGGTTTATTCGTGCTTTCAGTTTCTCTTCTTTTTATTCCAATGATCATTAGCTCTCAAAAAATAAAATCCAGAGGGGATCTCACAGGAATTCCACTATATCCTCTCCGAATTCAGGCAGCTCAGCTGACGGCTCTGTTGAGTGCAGTTTTATTTACATATCTAAGCGGATGGGAAGGAGCCGAAAGCCTCATGCCTTTGTGGGGGGCAATTTTAGGAGTTTCCTTTTACAGATATTTACAGATGATATTGAAAAGATTACGTAAGGCTTCTCATCCAGATTAACCGATTTCGGCTTTCCGGGAAGAGCCTTAAAGGGATGCCAGAAATATGGTTCTTCAGGCAGAAACCTTCATATATTTATTTTTTTAATGTTGAACCTTCATTCTTTGGGCCAGTTCTCGGCCGATTTCCTCAACCTTTTTTAAGTCTTCTTCGCTGGCTCTGCCTTTCACCTGAAGAGTTCCTACAACCTCCATTTTCAAAGGAGCCAGGATTTCTCCTGCCTGCTTCAGTGCCCCTCCTCCCCAGCCAAAAGACCCGAGGACAACTCCATACTTTGCCGGCGGGTTTAGAGCTTTTATCAGGGAAGTGCCGTAAAGGGCAAGCGGGTGCATACCTCCGAGAACTGTCGGCGCTCCGAGGACAATAGTACGGGAATCAACCAGTTCCCTTGCAACATCTCCTATATCCGAAACCGCAAGATCATACATTCTAACATCGACCCCTTCTTGCAGGAGGGTTTCTGCAATTGTCCGGACCATCTCCTTAGTGGACCCCCACATGCTCACATAGACAATCAGGGCTTTATTCTCTGTTTTTCCTGCAGTCCATTTCGCATATGGCCCAATAATTCGCTCAGGATCTTTGTAGATAGGCCCATGGCTTGGAGCAATGATTTCTATTTCAAGATCCTTTATTTTTTCAAGAGCTTTTGCCCCCATTTTCCCAAAAGGCATCATGATTTCTCCGTAGTAGCGTTTTGCAAGAGGAATGAGGTCTTCTATATCTTTATCATAAACCCCCTGAGCTGTATGGGCTCCGAAAAAATCGCATGTAAAAAGAACTTTGTCTTCGGGCAGGTATGTGAACATGGTCTCAGGCCAGTGGAGCCAGGGCGCTTCTATAAAATTTAGGGTCTTGCCTCCAAGATCAAGGCTATCTCCTTCAGCAACTATTTTGATCCGGTCTTCAGGCAGCTCATGATATAGCCTGGCCATCTTTACTCCTTTCTCAGTTGTGACAAAGAGGACATTTGGAGCCTTTTCGAGAATAAATTGAATCGCATTTGAGTGATCTGGTTCGGCATGATTCATGATAAGGTAATCAAGTTTTTCCAGGTCTGAAACCATATTGATTTTTGTTTTTAATTCCTCTTCAAAACCCGGATTCACGGTATCTATGAGAGCTGTTTTTTTCTCTCCCTTTACGAGATAAGAGTTGTAACTGGTACCCTCGGGCAGAGGGACTAAAGAATCAAACATCCTGCGGTTCCAGTCTTTTGACCCTACACTGAAAACATTTCCGGCAATCTCTGGAATATTATAAATCTCCATATTTCTCCTCCATTCACCCTGACTAAATTTAGAAAAAGGACCGAAACTTCTGGCCGTTCTTAAAGTTTGATAACTATTTTTATTAATAGATCTATATTGGATTTGTCCAATATATTTATTGGCAAACCCCTCAATCTTCATCTTTCCTTGCTTTCAGAAAAACATAATTATTCGGAACAGCCGCATGATGATCTTTTGCTACGCATTATTTCTTTCCAAAAATTAAAAAAAGAAAAACTTTATATAGACCGCAGTAAGTTATCACTTTCCTATTCAGGCAATAATTTATAAAAATATGATTGATACGGCAACTATTAAGCCTGAAAAATATTCGGTATTGAAATTGAGGCTTTGAATACTCGAATATTTCAATCAAACGTATTTCAATCAAAGAAGGGATAATTATGAAAACATCATCTGTAGAACTTAATCCGAACAGACTGGTACAGTATCTCAAAAAGCCAGCAAGCGAATTCACCAAAGACGACATTATAAAGTTCATCAAGGAAAATGGCATTAAGATGCTGACCTTCCGCTATATTGGTGGGGATGGCAGGCTCAAAGCCCTCAGCTTCGTCATAAGGAACGAAGAACACCTTGACAACGTGCTTTCTACCGGAGAAAGAGTGGATGGATCCAGTCTTTTCAAATACATAGAAGCAGAATCAAGCGATCTTTATGTTGTCCCGAAATACCGCACTGCCTTTGTAAACCCGTTTGAAGAGATCCCGACCCTTGACTTACTCTGTTCTTACTTTGACAAAGACGGAAACCCTCTTGCAAGCTCTGCTGAAAACATCATGAAGAAAGCTCATGCTGTCCTTAAGGAAGAGACCGGGTACGAGTTAAACGCAATGGCTGAACTCGAGTACTACATCATCAGCGACAAAGACCAGATTGATTCCGATTTCCCGGCTGTTGACCAGAGAGGCTACCACGAGGGAGGCCCCTTCACCAAGTTCGATCAGCTCAGGAAAGATGCCATGCTCGCAATCGCCGAAGCTGGCGGAGTAATCAAATACGGTCACTCTGAAGTAGGAAACTTCACAGATGACAAGTACTACTACGAACAGAATGAAATCGAGTTCGAAACCACAACCATTGATGATGCTGCTGACCGTCTGCTTATTGGAAAATGGATGCTCAGGATGATTGCAGCTCAGTATGGCGTTTCTGTCAGCTATGCCCCAAAGATAACTGTTGGAAAGGCAGGCAGTGGACTTCATATTCATATGAAGCTCATGAAAGATGGCAAGACTGCAACCGTAGAAAATGGCGGAAAGCTTACAGATGCCGCAAAGAAAGCAATCGTTGGATGTCTGGATATTGCTGGATCAATCACTGCTTTTGGAAACAGGATTCCTACATCCTACCTGCGCCTTGTCCCTCATCAGGAAGCACCAACCAACATCTGCTGGGGAGACAGGAACCGATCTGCTCTCATCCGCGTGCCCCTCGGCTGGTCCGGTGACGCAAGCAAGATGATCACCATTGCAAACCCTAACTACACTGAAGAACTCAAAGACCACTCCTATAAACAGACCTATGAGTTCCGTGCTGCAGATGGTTCTGCTGACATCTACCTTCTCCTTGCCGGGCTCTGTGTCGGTACCCGCCACGGACTCCAGATGGACAATGCCCTTGATCTTTCCAAGAAGCTTTACATCAGTGTGAACATCTTCAAGGATGAAAACAAGGACACTCTTGACAAGCTTGAGCACCTCCCTGCTTCCTGTTATGAATCCGCACAGGCTTTGAAGAAACAGAAAGATATCTTCATGCAGTACGGTGTCTTTACCGAGGGTATGCTCGACGGAATCATTGGCGGCCTCGAAGCCTACAATGACTACCAGATTAGTGAGAAACTCTACGGTAAGACTGAAGAAATCAGGAAACTTGTAGACAGCTACATCCACGTCGCCTGATATCTATCAGCGACCCTAAACAACCTATTTTCATACCGGAAAACACACACAGGGTTTCCATTCTTCTTGAGTGGAACCCTGAATAAATCATTTTTAAATCGTTATCTCTTATTTTCAAGCTGCCATTTGATCTTTAGCGACTTTTTTAATCCTTAGCAGTCTTTTAATCTCAGCTATTTTTTAAATTATTTCAACTGCCTCTTAATCTTCGTGTTACTTTGAAACATTTAATTTCTGTCTGATATCCGAAAAAATCCATCCTGAATTTGAAGTCATACTTGAAAACTTGTAGTTGGCTTTATTTATTTTAAAGAAATCTATAGGCACGTAAAGCGAAAAAGACTCGGACTGATTGAAATGAAGGACAACATTAATCCCATGAACATTCCAGATGAATCGAAAATCAAGACTCAAAACAGTCCAGTAGACCCAGCTCTAAGTCCTGAAAACTCGGAGCCGAAGATAACAATTATCTGCTCTGCCCCTGATCTCGCCAGCCAGAATATCAAAACTCATCTTTTGAACCTGAGAGCATGGAAACCCCTCAATCTTCCTGATAACTCCGGATTCTCTGCAGCCAGAAGATCTGCAGATGGAAAATTCAGGCTTGTAGAAATTGAAGAAATCCATGTTTTTCAGGATGGACTTGATAAAAAATTGGAAGCTATAGGGATGCCAGCTTCCTTAATTATTTTCGCATCCAAACACAGGAGCAAAGAAGAAATCAATTCTCTTACCGTGCACTGTACAGGAAATCCCTCTGAAGAGGCAAGACTTGGGGGACTCCCTAAAGCCCTTGCAGTCTCTTCCCCGGCCGCTATGAAGTCCATACTTACGGAAATGAAGCGCCTGGTTCAAGAAAAAGGCCTGAAGTATGATGTTACTCTCGAAGTGACCCATCACGGGCCGACAGAACTCACAGTCCCGTCCCTCTATGCCGAAATAGGAAGCACTGAAGTGCAGTGGAAGGATCCTGAAGCAGGTGAACTTGCTGCAAAAGCCATCCTTGCAGTTTCTCTTGAAAAAGTGCCTGCAGCCGTTGGTTTTGGAGGCGGGCATTATGCAATGCGCCAGACTGGACTTTTGCTTGAAACCGATATTTCTTTTGGGCATAATTTCCCCAAGTACCAGCTGGAATTCGTGGATGAGGCTCTCATCAGGCAGGCGGTTGAGAAGTCAAATGCTGAATTTGCTTATTTTGACAGGAAATCCATGAAAAGTGAGGACAGAAACCGTATCTCTGAAGTTCTGGAGAAACTGGGGCTCAGGGTTCTCAAAGAGTCCGAGATCAGGGAGAAGTACGGACATGAAAGTTAAATGCACATGATAACCTCTGGGAAATTGACAGCCTCTGGGAAATTAATCACTACCGGATATTTCGCTGTACAGGATAGAACACAATGCTAAGTATCGAGATCTTTCCAATTCTCCTCCGCTTTCTCTTTGGGGGAAGTGCAGTTGTAGCTTCCACGCTCATTTCAAAGAATTTTGGAGGAAGGCTTGGAGGAATTTTTGCCGCTTTTCCTGCGGTGTATCTGGCAGCAATTATGGGCCTGAGTATGGACTATAAAGGCAGTGATCTGCTTCTGGCCTCAGAACAGCTTTCTAAAGGTGCACTTGTGGGGATGGCAGCTGATATTTGCTGTGCCCTTGCAGCAAGCTTCATGATTCTCAGGTATGGGTGGAAAAGAGGCCTTGTTTATGCCCTTCTCCTCTGGATAATAATTGCTCCGACAATCTATTTTGTCTGGTTCGGGTTTTGAGAGCTGAAAATGAAAACAGAAAAAGTATTAAGGGATTATTAAGAATTATTGGGAATTATTAAGGGATTATTAAGGAATTATTGGAGATTATTAAGGAATTATTGGAGATTATAAAGGAGTTATTGGAGATTATAAAGGGATTACTAATGGAAATTAGATCGGTTGTTAAAAGACATAATTTCAAAGTTGATTTCCGGGATCTTATTCTCAGGTTCATCTTTGGGGGAGCTGCAGTTGCTGTTTGTTTTATCCTTTTGCAGGTGATCCCCTCAAAGTCCTTTGCAGGAATTTTTGCCGCTTTTCCGGCTGTTATGGCTGCAGCTGTGATCATGGCAGGGCACTTTGGAAGCTCG
>WSSedL1CaDRAFT_10001276_pt1 | contig 15132 bp, 13 predicted proteins | sample WetSurSL1Cattail_FD_9464 | JGI IMG/M metagenome (IMG submission 9464)
AAGGCCGCCAAGCAGCGCAAAAGCGTGGTTTTACCGGCGCCATTGGGACCAACCAGGGCGGTAATCGTTTGCGGCGCCACATGAAGGGACACACCCTTCAGCGCCCGCGCAGTTGGGTACTCGTAGACAAGTTCGGATACGTCGATCATGGCCGCCAGATCGGAAGACAGCAGTGATAATACCCGTAATTTGTCAAAGAATGATAAGATTCGTGACCTACCGTCAGCGATTTCGCCACATTCTTTGATTGCATGCGGACGAGCAGCGCGCCACAAAGGTTGAGTCCACAATACGAGGGTGAACAATGCGCATTGTCATGATCGGTACGGGGTATGTCGGGCTGGTTTCGGGTGCCTGTCTGTCGGAGTTCGGCCACGATGTGGTGTGCGTCGACACCGATGTGGCGAAGATCGAAGGCCTGAAGGTTGGCAAGATTCCGATCTATGAACCAGGACTGGACGAGGTCGTAACGGCCAATGCCAAGTCCGGACGCCTTTCCTTCGAGACCGATCTGGCCACGGCCATGGTAGGCGCCGAGGCGGTGTTCATCGCGGTCGGTACGCCTAGCCGGCGCGGCGACGGCCATGCCGACCTCAGCTACGTCTTCGCCGCCACCGAAGAGATTGCCCATCACCTCAAGGGCTACACGGTGGTGGTGACCAAGTCGACGGTACCCGTCGGCACCAACAAGAAGGTCGCCGAGATCATCCGCCGCGTTCGCCCCGACGCCGAATTCGACGTCGCCTCCAATCCCGAGTTTCTGCGCGAAGGCTCGGCAATCGAGGACTTCCGCCGCCCCGATCGCGTCGTGGTGGGCTGCACGTCCGATCGCGCCCAGAGCGTGATGCGCGAGATCTATCGCCCGCTCTATCTCAACGAAACGCCGATCCTGTTCACGACGCTGGAAAGCGCCGAGATCATCAAATATGCCTCCAACGCGTTCCTGGCGGCCAAGATCACCTTCATCAACGAGATGGCGAACCTGTGCGAGGCGGTGGACGCCAACGTGCAGGATGTGGCGCGCGGCATGGGCCTGGACGGGCGCATCGGGGGCAAATTCCTGCATGCCGGTCCCGGCTATGGCGGCTCGTGCTTCCCGAAGGACACACTCGCCCTGTTGAAGACCTGCCAGGCATACGGTGCCCCGACCAGGATCATCGAAGCGGTGGTGGCGGTGAACGACGCCCGCAAAGTCCAGATGGGCGAGAAGATCGAAAAGGCGTTCGGCGGCGTCGCCGGCAAGACCATCGCCATTCTCGGCCTCACCTTCAAACCCAACACCGACGATATGCGCGATGCGCCGGCGCTGGTGATCGTGCCCTACCTCAAGGACAAGGGCGCCAAGATTCGCGCCTTCGATCCCGAAGGCATGAAGGAAGCCAAGAAGCATTTCGAAGTGGATTGGTGCAACGAGACCTATGAAACGCTGGAAGGTGCCGATGGGCTGGTGATCCTGACCGAGTGGAACGAGTTCCGGGCGCTCGACTTGGCCAAGGTGAAATCGCTCCTCAAGCGCCCGCTGCTGGTCGATCTGCGCAACATCTATCGCCCCGATATGATGGCGAGCGCCGGGTTCAAGTACATCTCGGTCGGCCGGCCGGAGGTCGGTTAACCGTAATTTCTGACACAATCCCGGCGCCAAACTATCCGGCGGGCGGCTGGTAACATGCGCCCGCCTTGGTTAGGCTGAACGCCTACGCAGGGGGTATCAGATGGGCTCGATGATGGTCGTTGTACCGCTCGCTATAGCGGTACTGGGGTTTATCGGTTTTATCTCGGGTTTGGTGCATGCCGTGAAGTTGCGCCCCGGCCGGGCGACATTCGGGCTGGGCGGCGGCGGCGCCCTGACCATTGCTGGTCTGGCAGCCGGTCTGATAGACCTCAACCTGCAAGGCTATGCGCGGCTGACCTATGAAGTGCCGCTGGCCGAAGTGACGGTGCATGCCATCAATCCGGCGCAGAAAGTCTTCGTCGTGACGGTGACGCGCTTGGACGAGACCCATTTTGTGCAGAGCTGCACCCTGCAGGGCGAGGCTTGGGAGATCGGCGGGCGCTTCCAGAAGTGGAAGGCGTGGGCCAACGAGATCGGCCTCAATGCTACCTATACGCTAGACCAGATTTCTAACCGCTATTACTCGGCGGCGGATGGCAACGGCAAAACGATCAACGCGTGCGATCTCAAGGCGCCGCAGCCCAAGGTAAATCAATACCTGCCCGACTTCGTGGTGGAATGGGTGCTGCGGAACATGCTGGTGGAAGACCGCTTCTTCGGCTCAGCCAGCTTCATGCCGATGGCCGACGGCGCCTCGTACAAGGTGATCGCCACCCAGTTCGGCTTCAATGCCGAACCGGACAACGACATCGCCAAAAACGCCAACCAGCAACGGGCGTTCTGATCTCGGCACAGCACAAAAACGTTCGGGGAGGGTTTTGCCCTCCCCGTTTGTTTTAGTGTTTCTTGTGCCGCGCGGGCTTTTTCAAGCCGCGATTTTCCAGGAGTGGGCCGATTTCCGGGTCTTTGCCGTAAAAGGCGCGGAACATCGCGTCGTAATCCATGGTGTGGCCGCGGGAAAGAATCATGTCGCGATAACGCTGGCCGTTCGCCGCTGTCAGCCCGCCATGATCCTCGAACCAGGCATAAGTGTCGTCGTCGAGCATCTCGCTCCACAAATAGGCGTAGTAACCGGCGGAATAGCCGAGCGTCCAGATGTGAGTGAAATAGCTCGAGCGATAGCGCGGCGGCACTTCGGCGACGTTGAGCCCGGTCTTGGTCAGCGCTTCGGTTTCGAAGGCATCGACATCGGCCTTGGGCGCGCTGGCGGGCCGCAGTGCCCATTGCATGTCGAGCTCGGCCGCCGCCACCAGTTCGGTCAGCATGTAACCCTGGTTGAAGGTCGCCGCCTTCTTGATCTTGGCCACTAGCTTTTCCGGAATCACCTCATGCGTCTTGTAGTGGATCGCATAGTGCTTCAGCACAGCGGGATCGAGCGCCCAATGTTCGTTGAACTGCGATGGATACTCGACGAAATCGCGCGCCGTGGCGCTGCCGGAGACGGTCGGATAATTCTGGCTGGCGAACAGGCCGTGCAGCGCATGGCCAAATTCATGGAACGCGGTGGTCACGTCGTCGAACGATAGCAGCGCCGGCTGACCCTCTGTTGGTTTGATAAAGTTGCAGACGTTGTAGACGACCGGCTTGGTGCCCAAGACCTTCGACTGATCGACGAAGGTATCCATCCAGGCGCCGCCCTGCTTGTTGTCGCGCTTGAACCAGTCAAAATACATCAGCCCCAAGGTCGAACCGTCCTTGTCGATCACCTCGAACACGCGCACGTCGGCCTGATAGACCGGGATGTCCTTGCGCTCCTTAAAGGTGATTCCGTAGAGCTGATTGGCGGCGAAGAAGACGCCATTCTCGAGCACGTTCGACATCTCGAAATACGGCTTCGTCTGGCTCTCATCGAGATCGTATTTGGCTTTGCGCACCGCTTCGGCGTAACGCTCCCAATCGTAAGCGGCGAGCTTGAACTTGCCGCCGCTTTTGGCGATCGCTTTCTGGATGTCGCGAGCTTCGCCTTTCGCCTTGGCAACCGCCGCCGGGCCGAGCTTATCCAGGAAGCCGGTCACGGCCTCCGGCGTCTTAGCCATCTGGTCTTCGAGCACATACGCGGCCCAATTGGGATAGCCGAGCAGCGCCGCCTTCTCAGCGCGAAGCTGGGCGATGGTGGCGATGGTATCGCGTTCGTCGTTGGCATCGCCCTTTTCGGACCGGGTCCAGGAATTCTCGAACAACTTCTGGCGCGTGGCGCGGTCGCTGAGGTCCTGCAACGATGGCTGTTGCGTGGTGTTGATCAGCGGGATCACCCACTTGCTTTTGAGACCGCGCTCCTCGGCCGTCTTGGCGGCAGTGGCGATAGCGCTGTCATCGAGCCCGGCGAGTTTGGCCGGATCATCGACCACCAGCGCCCCGGCGTTGGTAGCGGCGAGCAGCTTCTCGTCATAAACGGTCTGCAAGGTCGAAAGCTGCGTGTTGATCTCAGAGAGTCGCACCTTACCCGCCGCGCCCAGCTTGGCGCCCGAGGCGACGAAGTTGTGATAGTAGACGTCGAGCAACGTCGTCTCTTCCGGACCGAGGTTGAGGCTGGCGCGCGCGTTCCACAACGCTTCCACCCGGGCAAACAGCGCCGCGTTCATGAAGATTGCGTCGTGATGGGCGGAAAGCTTGGGCGCCTCATCCGACTTGACCTTCTGTAGCACCTCATTGGTGTTGGCAGCGGTCAGGGCGAAGAACACTTTCGATACCCGCGTCAGCATGGCGCCGGATTTTTCCATCGCCGCGATGGTGTTGGCGAAGGTCGGCGCCTCGAGATTGGCCGCGATGGCATCGATTTCCTGGCGCTGAATCGCCATGCCCCGCTCGATCGCCGGCTGGTAGTCGCTGTCCTTGATGCGGCCGAAATCGGGCGCCTGCAACGGCAAGGGCGAGGCGGCAGCGAACGGGTTTGGCGGCGGCGGCGCAGGCGGCGGCGGGGCGGGCGGTGTGGTTGAACATGCGGCGAGCGTCAAGACGGCGGCCGCGCCAAGCAACGCGGAACGGATACGGGTCATGGGAAGGTCTCCAACAGCCGCGCCAGGCGCGCGGAAAAACGACGGTTGCCCCGTTATAGGGCCATTTGCCCCGCCAGCTCCACCGCCAGCCAGCCGGACTGGCAAAAACTGCCTGGGGACAGCCGCTTAGCCGCGGTTGACCAGCCGGGCGTCTACCCATATGGTCCGCCCTCCCGCGGCGGGACACCCACCCGTCTGCGTTCGTGAGCCCGTAGCTCAGGGGTAGAGCATCTGACTTTTAATCAGAGGGCCATGGGTTCGAACCCCATCGGGCTCACCAATTGGCCGGCACCCCCGGCCTGCCGCCAGCAACCAGACCTATGCGACGTATCCGTGCTCGCGCAGGAAAGCTAGAACGCGTTCGGCTTCCAGGGCGGGATCGCTGGCCACCGTTTTCAGCGTTAGCTCCGGCGTTTCGGGGCGCTCATAGGGACTGTCGATGCCGGTAAAGTTCTTGATCGCGCCCGCTTGGGCTTTGGCATAAAGGCCCTTCACGTCGCGCGCGATACAGACCTCCAGCGGGGTATCGACGAACACTTCCACGAACTCGCCCTCGCCCATCAGTTCGCGCGCCATGCGGCGTTCGGATTTGAACGGCGAGATAAACGACACCAACACGATCAGCCCGGCATCGGTGAACAGCTTGGCGATTTCGGCGACGCGGCGAATGTTTTCCACCCGGTCGGCTTCGGTAAAGCCGAGGTCACGGTTGAGGCCATGACGGACATTGTCGCCGTCGAGGATGTAGGTGTGGCGGCCCTGGGCATGAAGCTGGCGCTCCACGATATTGGCGATCGTCGATTTGCCCGAGCCCGACAGGCCGGTGAACCACAAGACGGCGGGCTTCTGGTGCTTCTGCGCCGCGCGCGCCTGTTTGTTCACATCGAGCGCTTGCCAATGCACATTGGTGGCGCGGCGGAGGCCGAAATCGATCATGCCAGCGCCAACCGTCGCGTTGGTGAAGCGGTCGATCAAGATGAAACCACCCATGTCGCGGTTTTGCGCATAAGGATCGAAGGCGATCGGCTGGCTGAGCGAGACGTTGACATAACCGATCTCGTTGAGATGCAGCGTCTTGGCCGCGTACTGCTCGAGACGGTTGACGTCGATCTTATGTTTCAAGGCGGTGATTTGCGCCGGCACTTGCGCCGTCGCCAGCTTCAAGATGTAGCCGCGCCCCGGCAGCAATTCCTCTTCCGCCATCCAGATCAGATGTGCCGCGAACTGGTCGGATACTTCCGGGCGCGCCTTGTCGGCGCTGAGAACATCGCCGCGCGAAATATCAACTTCGTCGGCGAGCATCAGCGTCACCGCCTCGCCCGCCGCGGCTGCTTCGAGATCGCCGCCTTGAGTGACGATACGCGCAACCGTGGAGGTGCGGCCCGATCCGGCGACTGCGATTTTGTCGCCCGGCTTGATCCGCCCACTGACGATGGTGCCGGAAAAGCCGCGGAAATCGAGATTGGGGCGGTTGACCCACTGCACTGGCATCCGGAACGGGCCATCGGTAACGGCGGTATCGACGTCGACGGATTCGAGATGGGCCAGCAGCGCCGGGCCGTCATACCACGGCGTATTGGCGCTTGCGGCTATCACATTATCGCCGAAACGCGCCGACATCGGGATCGACACCAGCGATTGGAACCCTAGCGGTTCGGCAAATTTCGTGAACTCGGCGACAATGGCGTCGAACACGTCCTGACGGTAATCCATCAGGTCGATCTTGTTCACCGCCAGCACGATGTGGCGAATGCCGAGCAGCGAACAAATATAAGCATGGCGCCGCGTCTGGATCAGCACGCCTTTGCGCGCATCGATCAGAATCACCGCGAGGTCCGAATTGGAGGCGCCGGTCGCCATGTTGCGGGTGTATTGCTCGTGACCCGGCGTATCGGCGACGATGAACTTGCGCTTGTCGGTGGTGAAGAAGCGATAAGCGACGTCGATGGTGATACCCTGCTCGCGCTCGGCTTCGAGGCCGTCGACCAGAAGCGCAAAATCGATATCGCCACCGGTGGTGCCGTGCTGCTTGGAATCCTTCTCCAGCGTCGCAAGCTGGTCGTCGAACAACAGCTTGGTGTCGTAGAGCAGCCGCCCGATCAGGGTGGATTTGCCGTCATCGACCGAACCGCAGGTGAGGAATCGCAGGAACGACTTGTTTTCCTGGGCGGCGAGGTACTCGCGCAGAGAGGCCATCAGAAATACCCCTCTTTTTTCTTCTTCTCCATCGAGGCCTTTTCGTCGGAATCGATTAGCCGGCCTTGGCGTTCGGAGGTGCGGGCGGTGAGCATTTCCGACACGATGGCTTCCAGCGTATCGGCATCGCTTTCGATCGCGCCGGTCAGCGGATAACAGCCGAGGGTGCGGAAACGCACCAGCTTTTCCTCAATCGCTTCGCCGGGACGCAATTTCATTCGGTCGTCATCGACCATGATGAGGGTTCCGTCGCGCGCCACCACCGGGCGCTTCTTGGCGAAATACAGCGGCACGATCGGGATGTTCTCGGCCATGATGTATTGCCAGATGTCGAGTTCGGTCCAGTTTGACAGCGGAAACACGCGGATGCTTTCGCCCTTGTTCACGCGGGTGTTGTAGACACGCCAAAGCTCGGGGCGCTGGTTCTTGGGGTCCCAGGCATGGCTCGCGGTGCGGAACGAAAAAATGCGTTCCTTGGCGCGCGATTTTTCCTCGTCGCGACGGGCACCGCCGAACGCAGCATCGAAGCCGTAGTGGTCGAGCGCCTGCTTCAGGCCTTCGGTCTTCATCACCTGGGTGTGCAGCGCCGAACCGGAATCAAACGGATTGATGCCGCGCGCGACGCCGTCCTGGTTGATGTGCACGATCAGTTTGAGACCGAGGCGCGCCACGGTGGCGTCACGAAACGCGATCATCTCGCGAAACTTCCACGTCGTGTCGACATGCAGCAGCGGGAACGGGGGCAGGCTCGGATAAAACGCCTTCAATGCCAAGTGCAGCATCACCGACGAGTCTTTGCCGATCGAATAGAGCATCACGGGATTGTCGAAGGAGGCAGCGACCTCCCGCATGATGTGGATGCTCTCGGCTTCCAGGCGCTTAAGATGGGATACTACAGAAATTATACTGGACAAATTCGGGACCCCCGAGGATTATCCGTGAAATAGGCTTATCCGGCGGACAATTCAAGCGCTTGGATTCGCAGGCGCGCAGTGAGGCCTCTGTTAAGGCCGCACCCGGCGGCCTTACGCCTTGTTTTCCAGACCGTAGAAGTTCTCGAGCCGGGCGATGTCATCGGCGCCAAGATAAGGGCCGGACTGCACCTCGATCAGCCGCAGCGGGACCTTGCCGGGGTTCTCAAGCCGGTGCTTTTCGCCCAGCGCGATGAAAGTCGACTGGTTCTCGTGCAGGATCGTGACCTTGTCGCCGCTGGTGACGCGCGCGGTCCCCTGCACCACGATCCAATGTTCGGCGCGGTGATGGTGCATGTGCAGACCGATACGTTCGCCCGGCTTGATCATGATGTGGGTGACGAGGAAATTGTCACCGCGATCGACCACCTCGTAAGAGCCCCAGGGCCGGAATGCCACGGTGTGTTCCATCGGCTCGGTGCGACCGGCGGCCTTCAGCTTGTCGACGATGGCTTTGACGTCTTGGGCATGGCCCTTGTCGGCCACCAGCACGGCGTCTTTGGTGGCGATCACGACGAGATTTTCGACGCCGACCAGCGCGGTCAGCATGTGCTCGCTGTGCACGAAGGAGGTTTTGGTGTCATGCAGGACCACGTCGCCTTGCAGCACATTGCCGGATTCATCCTGTTCGCGGATTTCCCACAGCGACGACCACGAGCCGACATCATTCCAACCGATGTTGCACGGCACCACGGCGGCGCGCGCAGTTTTCTCCATCACCGCGTAGTCGATCGAGATATTCGGTGCCTGGGCGAAGCTCAACGCATCGAGCCGGATGAAATCGAGATCGCGCGCGGCTTTCGCCACCGCCTCGCGCACCGGCGGCAGAATGCCGGGGGCCTGTTTTTCCAGTTCCTCGATCAGCACGTCGGCGCGGAACACGAACATGCCGCCGTTCCAGAAATAGTTGCCGTCGGCGAGATAACCCGCGGCGGTTTCGGCATCCGGCTTTTCGCGAAAGGCCCGCACCTTGAAGGCGCCGTCGGCCCCGGCAAGAGGCTCACCACGCTCGATATAGCCGTAGCCGGTTTCAGGCGCGGTCGGCTCCAAACCGAAGGTGACGATGTTGCCGGCTTCGGCGGCTTTCACCGCAATGGCAAGCGCGGCTTGGAACGCAGGCTCATCACTGACAACGTGATCGGAGGGAAACAGCGCCACGACGGCTTTGGGATCATTCTCCCCGGCGATCAGCGCGGCCACAGCGGCGGCGGGCGCGGTGTTGCGGCCCATCGGCTCCAGCACGATGGCGCTCGGCGAAAGACCAATCTGCTGCATCTGCTCGGCGACCAGGAAGCGGTGATCGTCGTTGCAGATCAGGATCGGCGCCGCCGCCCCGGGAAAACGTACGCGCGCCACAGTTTCCTGGATCATGGTGCGGTCGCCGTGCAGTGCCAGAAGCTGCTTGGGCAGCGCACCCCGCGACAACGGCCACAATCGCGTGCCGGAACCACCAGACAGAATCACCGGGAAAATCGACATACTGAGAGCACCTTGAACCTTCGCTGGGGCACCATAGAGGGTCGCAGCGCGGATTGGAATCACATGCAAGACCACAAAATATAATGCAATTAATATGCACCAAATGCGGGCATCGCGGCCTCAATGGCGGGCAAGCACGCAGGCTTGGCGGTGCATCAGTAGGGTCAGGCACAGCTTCCTGGCGGCCGTAATGTCCGAAACCGCCGTTCGGAGCCGCCATAGGCGCCCTTTGCCGGGCAGATCGACCGGTACGGTCACCGGCGTGAACCCGCGCAAAGCGTCCTCCGAGGCGGCCGCAATCTTGTCCCAGGCGGCGCGCGCCATGACCTCGTTCTGGAAGGCCCCGAGCTGCACCAGCACAGCGCCGGTCGCGGCCGCTGGCTTCTTCTCGGCTGGCGCCTCCGCCGACTTCGTCTCCGGTGGCGCAGCTGGATCCATCAACGCCGCTAGGCTCTGTGCCGCTGGTCCGAAGTTGGGATTGACCGCCAGCGCCTTCTGGAAATAGCCGCGGGCTGCGTCCCGATCTCCTTCCGCGACGGTAATCAGACCAAGACCGTTGTACGAATACTCGCGCGCGACACTCGGGCATTTCAGTGCCGCCCAATAGTCGCGCTTGGCTTCCACCAGGCGTCCGGCGCGGCGAAAGGCATTGGCCCGGTTGTTGAGCGCCGGCGCCAAGTCCGCATCGAGACGCAAGGCGGCGCTGTAATCGGCCACCGCTGCGCGCATGTTTCCGAGGCCGTCATAGGCAACACCACGATCGAAAAGGGCGCGTGCCGTATCGGCATCCGATAGCGTTTTCGCCGCGATAGCGCGTGACAGTTGTTCAATGGCTTCGCGGTAGCGCCCTGATTGCTCCAGCGCAATGGCCGCTTCCATCTGACCACGCGCGAACGCGTCGCCCGACGGCGCCGGTGCGGGCGCTGCCAACGCTGTCAACAGAATCAATAGGCACGCAACGCGTCTCAAGCGGCGCACACGAACCCTCCAAGTATCTACAGTTGCGAGTAGACGCAAACCGTGCCGATATGCGAATAAAGAGTGCAAAGCACGTCAACTTACACACAGGTTCCTATGACGACTCCGAGACGCGTCCGCAAAGCCGTTCTACCCGTTGCCGGCCTTGGCACCCGGTTCCTTCCCGCCACCAAGGCGGTTCCCAAGGAAATGCTCACCATCGTCGACAAGCCGGTCGTGCAGTATGCGGTCGAAGAAGCCAAGGAAGCGGGCATCGAGCAGTTCGTGTTCGTGACCGGCCGTGGCAAGCAAGTCATCTCCGACCACTTCGATCACGCCTACGAACTCGAAGCGCAGCTTGCCGCGCGCGAGAAGACCGAACAGCTCAACAGCCTCTTGGAGATGTTGCCCAAGAGCGGATCGGTCGGTTTCGTCCGCCAGCAAAATCCGCTCGGCCTCGGCCATGCGGTGTGGTGCGCGCGCCATTTCATCGGCAATGATCCGTTTGCGGTGCTGCTGCCGGACGATCTGATGGTCGGCACGCCGGGTTCGATCACGCAGATGATAGAAGCCTACAACCGCGTCGGGGGGGGGTGCATCGTCGCGGCGGAAAACAAATCGCGCGAAGAGACCAAGCGCTACGGCGTCGTCGATCCCGGCGCTAAGAACGGCAACGCCACCGAAGTGAAGGCGCTGGTCGAAAAGCCCGATCCGGACAAGGCGCCGTCCACGCTTTGCATCATCGGCCGCTACATCCTGCAACCGGAAATCTTCGCCATCCTCGGCCATCAGAGCCGCGGTGCCGGCAACGAAATCCAGCTCACCGATGCAATGGCCAAGCTGATCGGCACCATGCCGTTCCATGCGGTGGAAACCACTTGCGAACGCTACGACTGCGGCGACAAGGTGGGCTTCCTTCACGCCAACATTGCGCTCGGATTGCGGCGTCCCGACATTGCCCCGGCACTGCGCGAGATTCTGAAGAAATACACTTAAGCGCTGCGTTCGCCGTAACGGGCGGTGAAACTTTTCGCGAAATCCGTGACGCGCCCTTCGGCAATGGCACCGCGCAACGTCGCCATCAGGTCCTGATAAAAAGTGAGATTGTGCCAGGTCAGCAGCATCGCGGCGATGATCTCGTTCGCTTTCACCGCATGATGCAGATAGGCGCGGGAAAACTGGCGGCAGGCCGGGCAACGGCAAGCGGTATCGATCGGCCCGGTGTCTTCGGCATGACAAGCGTTACGTAAGTTGAGCGTACCATCCCAGGTGAAGGCCTGCGCATTGCGGCCCGAACGGGTCGGCAGCACACAATCGAACATATCGATGCCGCGCAAAACGCCGCCAACAATATCATCCGGCTTGCCGACGCCCATGAGATAGCGCGGCCGGTCTGTCGGCAAATGAGGCACGGTGAAATCGAGGGTCTCGAACATCATCGCCTGCGGTTCACCGACTGCCAAGCCCCCGACCGCGTAACCGTGAAAGCCGATCTCCTTGAGCGCCGCGGCCGAACGCTCTCGCAAATATGCGAAGGTGCCGCCTTGCACGATGCCGAAACAGCCTTTGCCCGGCTGCTCGCCAAACGCAATGCGCGAGCGCCTCGCCCAGCGCATCGACAGCGTCAGCGACTTTTCAATCACCTCTTCGCTGCCGCCAAAGGCGGGGCATTCGTCCAACACCATCTGAATGTCGGAACCGAGCAAGCGCTGGATTTCCATGGCGCGTTCGGGCGAGAGGAACTCAGTGGCACCGTCGATGTGCGATTGGAACTTGACGCCCTCTTCGGTGATTTTGCGCAACTTGGCGAGACTCATCACCTGAAAGCCGCCGGAGTCCGTCAGGATCGGCCGTTCCCAGCCACAGAATTTGTGCAAGCCGCCCAGCCGTGCCACCCGCTCCGCCCCCGGACGCAGCATCAAATGATAGGTGTTGCCGAGGATGATGTCGGCGCCGGTCTCGCGCACGCTTTGCGGCAGCATGGCCTTGACCGAACCCACCGTACCCACCGGCATGAACGCGGGCGTGCGAATATCGCCGCGGCCGGTGTGGAGAATCCCGGTGCGCGCGGCGCCGTCAGTGGCAGCGATTTCAAGGGCAAATGTGGTCACGGATCAGCTCGGTAAAACAGGAAGACCAAGGCTCCCTGCCACTCGACGCACACGTTCGTCAAGGCTGAGCATGGCGAGATCGGGAAAGGCTATGCGCCCATGAAGGGCAGAGGCGACATGCAAGGCATCGAGAGCGCGGATCGGCTCGTTGGGAAAAGGCTGTCGCGCGCGGGCTATGATCTGCGGCGCAAACGGTAGGACGGTCCAATGCGCAATCTCAATGGTGAGCTGGCGGCGACACTCGGCGGTAGCCTGTTCGTCAATGATCCCGAGCGCCGACATGCGGCATACGGTGCGGTCACATTCGACCAAGGTCAAATCGGTAGCAACGACGGCATCCGCCTCGCCCAGCAACACGCGAACGTCGTGACCTGCAACCTCACCAAGCAACCACGCCAAGACCGCACTCGATTCAGCGTAGAGGTTCATCGGATTTCTTCGCGCCCGGCAACCAGACAGTATCTTCCCGCACGGCGTCCAACAACTCTTGTGACGTAATGCCCTTCAGCAGTGGCGGCATCACGGGATAATGCGCCTTGCGGTCCGTGATCGGCTTGCCGAGGCGAATTTCGCCCCTGCGGACCATTTCGTCCAGCATCGGATTCTGGGTGATCGTCGGCGGCTTCAGTTCGGCTACCACTTCGCCGCGGTCGGTGATGACCACGGTTTCGCCCGCCCGCACCTTAGCGATGTAGGTGCCGAGTCGGTTCTTCAATTCGCGCAGGCCGACTTTTGTCATGCTTCTAATGTAGCTACATGTAGCTACATTGTCAACGGAACAGCAAACAGGCGTCGCCGTAGCTATAGAAGCGATAGTGCTCGGCGATCGCCTCGGCATAAGCCTTTTGCATGGTTTCCCGCCCCGAAAACGCCGACACCAGCATGAACAGCGTCGAACGCGGCAGATGGAAATTGGTCAGCAGCACCTCGGCGGTGCGGAAGGCGTAACCGGGAGTGATAAAGATGTCGGTCTCGCGCGCCATCGGCTGGATCACGCCATCCGGCGTGGCGGCACTTTCGAGGGTGCGCAGGCTGGTGGTGCCCACCGCCACAATCCGCCCGCCCGCCGCCCGCGCCGCATTGAGCCGCCCGGCCGCGTCAGATTCCAGCACGGCATATTCCGCATGCATCTTGTGTTCCGATGTATCGGCAGCGGACACCGGCAAAAAGGTGCCCGGCCCGACATGCAGCGTGACGTGCTCGCGCCCAACACCCGCTTCCGTCAGCCGCGCAAACAGCTCCGGCGTGAAGTGCAGCCCTGCGGTCGGCGCCGCCACCGAGCCGGATTCACGGGCGTAGATGGTCTGGTAATCGGTGGTATCACGTTCGTCGGCTTGGCGCTTTCCGGCAATATAGGGCGGCAGCGGGGTTTCGCCTTCCGCCGCAATGGCCGCGTCAAGCCGTGCGCCAGCGAGCACAAAACCGATTTCCACTTCGCCCGCCTCGCCGCGCGCGATCACCTCGGCCGCAATAGTCCTTCCCAGCGTCAGCGCATCACCGGGATGCAGCTTCTTGGCCGGGCGCGCGAAAGCGAGGAAGCGATCCGGCGCAGTGCGGCGATGCAAAAGCAGCTCGATCTTGGCGCCAGGACTGCCCTCGCGCGCGCGGAGCCCGCGCAGCCGTGCCTGAATCACCTTGGTGTCATTGACCACCAGCACGTCGCGGGCGCGCAGATATTGTGGCAGGTCGCGTACCCGCGCGTGTTCGAGCCGGCCATCTGCGTGCACGACCAGAAGCCGCGCGGCATCCCGCGGCTCGGCCGGCCGCAGTGCAATCAGCTCTTCCGGCAAATCGAAATCGAACAGCGAAACGTCCACGCTTACTGCACCAAACTCTTGGTGCCTTCGAAGTCGAACAGGAAGCGCACTTCTTTCAGGCCCGAGCCGAGCATGGCACGGCGCAGCCGCGGCTTGTCGCTGGTCTGGAACAGGAAAAAGCCGCCGCCGCCCGCACCGAGCAACTTGCCGCCGGTGGCGCCGTTTTGCATGGCGAGTTCGTACCACTCGTCGATCTGCGGGCTGGAGATGAAGTGCGAACGGTTGCGCTTTTTCTGCCAATGCTGATCGAGCAGATGGCCGAATTCGTTGAGATAGCCGCGCTCCAACGCTTCAAGGCTGCGCAGGCCGAGGTCTTTGACGAAGTGGAGATGGTTCAGCATCTCCTCATCGGAATCCAGGACACGCTTGTTCAGTTCTTCGTCAATCTCGCGCGCCGGCGAATCGATGCCGGTGTAGAACAGTGCGAGGCTGTCCTCGAGATTGGCGCGCATCTCGTCGGTCATGGTGACCGGCCAATTCTCGACATGATTGTCGCGGCAGAAGCGGAACGCGCGCACGCCACCGAGCGCCGAAATGTACTGGTCCTGCTTGCCGAGCGGCTCCTGCAGCCGTTCGAGCTGGATCGCGCTCGCCATCTGGGCGATTTCCGTGGTGCGGGCACTGCGCCGTGTGTAGATGTGCAAGGCGCGGAGCAGCGCAGTGGTGAAGGCCGACGAGGCGCCGAGTTCGGCGCGGGTCGGAATGTCCACCATCGTGTTGATCTCAAGGCCGTGCCAGTCGATGTCCATCTCTTTCAGGACTTCGCGCACTACGGGATGCTGGATATCCTCAAGCTTGGAGACCCGTTCCAGTTTGGAATAGCGGATCACCAGATCGTTGTGGAACCCCTGATGCAGCATCACATAAACGTATTTGTTGATCGCCGCCGAAATCAGGAACCCTTCGTATTCGCGATAATAGGAAGGATGGTCCGTGCCGCCGCCGCCAAGACTGATACGAAGGGGGCTCCGCACAATTATCATATTAATCTCC
>WSSedL1CaDRAFT_10001277_pt1 | contig 15120 bp, 15 predicted proteins | sample WetSurSL1Cattail_FD_9464 | JGI IMG/M metagenome (IMG submission 9464)
CGGATTTCAATAGTCTGCAACAAGCGATCCGGTCCACTTTACCGGCGGGAAAAGTCTGCCCTTCTGCCAAGGCTTTTTGATTGGAACCCACGATCATCGTTAATTGCCATTCATAAGCCAATTTATCGCGGTAGGCGATCATCTCCGGAATTTTATAAGAAGTATCGATATGGACCAGCGGAAACGGAACGTGTCCGAAGAAGGATTTGCGTGCCAGCCACAGCAACACGGTACTGTCTTTCCCAATCGACCACAGCATACAGAGATTCTTAAAATTACGATAGGCTTCCCTTAAAATATAAATACTCTGATTCTCCAGTCGCTCTAAAACATTCATAACTGACTCCCCCGGACTAGTTTACCGTCCTGATAGTGTAAACCGCATTCTTTTTGTTGAACATCCTCCCACCACCAGCGGCCGGCTCTTATGTCCTCGCCGGGCCCTATAGCCCTGGAACACGGGGCGCATCCGATACTGGAATATCCTTTTTCATGTAACAGGTTATACGGCACATCATTGACTTTGATATATTGCCAAACCCGGTCAAACCTCCATTCTGCCAATGGATTGATCTTAATCAGCTGATTGGCTTGATCCCATTCAATCTTGTCAATCCTATTTCGAGTGACGCTCTGCTCCCGGCGTAGTCCGGTAATCCATACCATCAACCCTTTTAAAGCACGCTGCAACGGTTCAACTTTCCTAATCTGACAACAATGCTGGCGATATTCAATACTTCGATAGAATAAATCCGGTCCCAACCGGCTCTCCATTAATTCCAAGGCAGTAGTTTGGGGACAATAGACTTCATAATGCAGGTTGTATCGTTCCATGGTTTTGGAGAGCAACGTGTAGGTCTCCTGGGGTAAACGCCCGGTGTCCAAAGTAAAAATCTTGGCCCGGGGATTCATTTTTAGAATCATATCCGTCAGAACCTGATCCTCAGCTCCCAGACTGGATGCCAATGCAATTCGTTCCGGAAAGGTTGAGAAAAAATACCGTAATAACTCTTCCGGCTTACTATCGCTAAACTGTTGTTGCAATTCCCCGATATTTTCTTTCATATTCATCCTCAATAATCAGCTTCTCAATTATCCTAACAATCCTCCGCAAATACCTTCAAATTTTGCAATTGAGCATACACATGTTCACTGACTTGTAATTTCAACTGCTGATAACGTTCTTTACTCAATTCCGCCTCAATCAAATCGCCGGTGTCGCACTTCTTCAGCTCCAAATGAACCATTGGGCCGATAGCCCGAATATAGCTGACCACTGCCTCAATCGATTCGGAACCGTTCTCTTCCCGTGTAATCTCCATCTCATGAGGTCTGGCACAAGTAACCGTGGTTCCATTATGATTTGGGGATGTCCCTTCTACTGCCGATTCCGCATTACCAAACTGAATAGCGGGGTCACTGATACTGATCCGGCCCCGGAATAAGTTGACATTACCGAGAAATTTATAAACAAATAAATTGGCCGGGCGGTCATACACCTCTTCCGGCGAGCCAATCTGTTCTATCTTCCCTTCATTCATAATCACTACTCGATCAGCTACCTCTAACGCTTCATCCTGATCATGCGTTACAAAAATGCTGGTCAAATGGATCTCATTGTGGAGATGCCGGAGCCAACGGCGAAGCTCTTTGCGCACCTTGGCATCCAAGGCGCCGAATGGTTCATCCAGCAACATCACCCGGGGTTCCACCGCTAGGGCCCTAGCCAAAGCAATCCGCTGACGTTGACCCCCCGAAAGCTGAGCCGGATAGCGACCCGCCAACCACTCCATCTGTACCAATTTAAGGAGTTCATTAACTTTGGCGCGGATTTTAGTCTCGGGAGGTCGCAAGCTCCGGGGCCGCACCCTTAGACCAAAGGCCACATTTTCAAAGACCGTCATATGTTTAAATAAAGCATAATGTTGAAATACAAATCCCACTTTGCGATCGCGAACACTCAACCCGGTTGCGTCTTCCCCATGAAAAAAAATTGCTCCCGAATCCGGTATTTCCAAGCCGGCGATGATCCGTAATAATGTTGTCTTGCCGGAACCGGAAGGTCCCAACAAGGCAACCAGCTCTCCGCTCGCCACCTCCAAATCGATATTGTGCAAAGCCTGAAAAGCGCCGAATGTCTTATTGATATTCCTTATCTCAATGCTCATTTACCCCGCCTCGCTAACCCAATGACTTCTGTATATCCTTTCGTGACTTATTTTCTACCAAAATATTAATCGCCAAAGTTACCAGCGCCAGGATAGCCAGTAATGAAGCTACCGCAAATGCCGCTGAAAACTTATATTCGTTATAGAGGATTTCTACTTGTAGGGGAATGGTGGTAGTTAGTCCCCGAATCCGGCCGGATACTACCGAAACCGCCCCAAATTCACCCATTGCCCGTGAGTTACAGAGAATAATCCCATACAACAATGCCCATTTAATATTGGGTAACGTAATTCTGAAAAAGGTCTGCCAACCACCGGCTCCCAATACAACCGCCGCTTCTTCTTCTTCGATCCCTTGGGCTTGCATCAATGGAATCAACTCTCGGGCGATAAAAGGAAAAGTCACCAGGAGTGTGGCGAGTATAATTCCGGGTACCGCAAAAACGATCTTTAGATTATGAGCGGCGAGCCATGGCCCGAGCCAACCCTGCAATCCAAAACATAAGACGTAAATCAACCCGGAGATCACCGGTGAAATTGCAAAGGGCAAATCAATTAATGTAATCAAGAGGTGCTTTCCGATGAATTGAAACTTGGCGATAGCCCAAGCCGCAGCCAGACCGAAGACCAGATTCAAAGGCACCACAACAGCTGCAGTCAATACCGTTAATTGAACCGCCGCCCAAGTATCCGGTTCACGGATTGACGCCCAGTAAACTGCCACTCCCTTTTCGAAGGCCTGAAAAAATATTGCCGCGAGTGGTATGATTAAGAACAATCCGATAAAAGTCAACCCCATACTAATCAAAAAGATACGTACCATCATTGGCTTCCAATGCATCCTTGCCACCTCTATGCTGCGGAATAACGTTTTCTACTCCACCATTGACTCAAGTTGATGAACAGTAACAATATAAATGATAAAATCAGCATGACTACCGCGATTGCCGTAGCCCCTGCATAATCAAATTGTTCCAGCTTGGTGACGATCAAGAGCGGTGTGATTTCCGTTCGTAACGGCATATTTCCGGAGATAAATACCACCGAACCATATTCACCTATGGCTCTGGCGAAAGCTAGGGCAAATCCCGTCAACCAGCTGGGAAAAAGGGTTGGAAAAATTATTTTTCGGTACGTTTGCCAGTGGTTTGCTCCCAAACTGAGGGCCGCTTCCTCAAGTTCTTTATCCAAATCTTGAAGTACCGGTTGAATGGTGCGAACTACAAAAGGGAAACCGATAAAAGTCAACGCTACCAACACCCCCAATTGGGTGAAAGCCACTTTGATCCCCAACGGTTCAAGAAACCGCCCAATCCATCCATTACCGGCATAAATCGAAGTCAAAGCGAGCCCCGCCACGGCTGTCGGCATGGCAAACGGCAGATCCACCAACGCATCAAAGAGTCTTTTGCCGGGAAAACGATAGCGTACTAATACCCAGGCCACTATCATCCCAAAAAAGCCATTGAGGAGCGCTCCCAAAAAAGAGGCTGTCAGACTCAAACGGTAAGAGGCCAGGACTCGCGGGGCGGTTACTGTCTGCAAAAACCGCGGCCAGCTTAACGTAGCGGTTTTCAAAAACATGATTGCCAGCGGAATTAGTAAAATTAAACTAATATAAAAAATCGTATAACCTAAAGTCGGGCCGAAGCCCGGTAAAATACTGCGCTGTTTAATAATCATCTATCTTTACACCAACTTATTTCACTTGAAAGATCTGATCGAAAACTCCACCATCACTAAAATGTTTCTGCTGGGCTTTTTGCCAACCGCCAAATTCATCGATAGTAAACAATTTGACTTTGGTGAATTGATTGGCATATTTCCGGGCCACCGCCTTCAAGCGAGGCCGGTAATAATTTTTAGCGGCGATTTGTTGCCCTTCCGGAGTGTACAAATATTTCAGGTAAGCCTCAGCAATGGCCCTGGTGCCATGTTTATCGACAACCTTATCCACGATTGATACCGGGGGTTCGGCCAAAATGGAGACCGAAGGAGTAATAATCTCAAATTTATCCTTACCCAATTCATTGACAGCCAGGTATGCCTCATTCTCCCAGGCAATCAATACATCGCCGATTCCCCGTTGGACGAAGGTAGTGGTTGAACCGCGAGCTCCCGAATCCAATACCGGTACATTGCGATAGATACTGCTCACAAATTCTTTGGCTTTCTCCTGATTACCCCCGGCCTTTTTGAGCATATAACCCCAAGCGGCAAGATAATTCCAGCGGGCGCCTCCGGAAGTTTTGGGATTTGGGGTAATAACCACAGTCCCGGGTTTAGCAAGATCTTCCCAGTCTTTAATTTCTTTGGGATTCCCTTTACGGACCAAAAAGACGATTGTAGAAGTATAGGGAGAACTATTGTACGGTAGCCGTGATTGCCAATTTTTCGGAATGAGCCCGGCATTCTCATAGATGGCATCAATATCATAAGCCAAAGCCAAGGTAACCACGTCCGCTTCCAAACCATCGATAACCGCTCTGGCTTGAGTGCCCGATCCACCGTGGGATTGTTGAATGGTAACGGTCTGAGCGGTTTTCTGATGCCAATATTTGGCAAAGGCTGCATTAAAATCACTATATAATTCCCGAGTAGGATCATAGGAGACATTTAAGAGCACAACATTGCCTGACGCAGCAATTGATAGCGTATTCATTAATGCAAAAGACAATAGTAGTAAAACCAACAACCCCAAAATCACTTTCTTCATAAGTCCTGCCTCCTGATAGTTTTTCTGTTGCAGCGCTATGCCCGATAGCATTGATTGCAAATCAATGGTGCAATATTGTTCGCTGTGCGCCTGCGTATTTGCAGTGTTCTAAAATTTAGGCCTTTATATTGTATTCTTTTGGCCCCATTCCGGTGTTCAAAACCGTAAATTTTAAAACCCATTACTTTACTAATATATTAAAAACAAAAACTGGTATTCCTGATTGCAGATATACCAGTCCTTATTGCTTGCCCTTGGCTAGCTTAGTAGACAAGGGCGGGGGAGACTTACATAGGCTAGCAAACAAGTCTGCGTTCAACAGCCCCCAATAGGCAGGATCGACCTATCCGTTTTGTCCCGCCAGAATATGAATGTCTTCCACCCGGATCTGTAATCCATAGCTCTTTTGCAAAGCCATATTCACCAGCCCGGTGTGGTTAAGGTTCATCATGCAGCAGCCCGGCAAGAAGCTGACTCGAGTGCCCACTTGGGGTTCTTTTACGATATGTTCGGCTATCCCGTCAAAACCAATCATGTGATAAGCCTTAACATCCTTGACCGCTTTTTCCCGGGCGACTTTAGGTCCAACCACCCAACCGGAGATTAATCCCGTAACCGGGTCGGCCTCAATCACTTGTAACACATGCGGAATCGGACAACCCGCCCCCATCGGGCGCCCCATAACGTAATCGCCCGCTAAAATACCCATTTTTTCAACCAAGTCACCCCGAAACGGCAACACGATCTTACGGGCAGAAATCTCTCCCGGAATGGGACTGAGTACAAAATCATAGGGATGCCCTAAAACATCCACCCGGTCATATGTTGCCTCCCGCATCTGCCCCTCCGGAGCCAAGGGTTTTTCTTTATAAAATGGGCAATCACAATAGCTTTTCTGCTCACTAAGGACCGCCCGCACAAATTCTCGGCATGACCGGTCGCCGCATAAACCGCAGTTTTTACCCGGAGGATGCCATAATTCCGCTATCGTCTTATTCATTTTATTGATTATTCACTCTCCCCGGTATAAACAATCGGCTATATTGCCGTCTAATTTTTTAACCACCCCAAAATGGTTACGCCAACCAATCTCCTTTTTACCAACACAGATTGTGCAAGTCCCCAAAGGCGGATTGCCTTTTAAACATAAATTATCCTGGGATATATCCTGGGAATTTCGGATCAAATCGTATAAGCGTTGCAAGGATGTTCCCTGTAAGGCATTGGTTTCGAGCAGGGTAACCTGAGGATGGATTTCCCGGATCTTTTGAATGAGGACTTCACGTTCAGCTTGGCTTACTAAGTCTATTTTGGTTACAACCGCAACATCGGCGAGGCTTACCATGGCCCCCATTTTTTCCGGAGCATGGATTCCAGAGATTGAACTCAAAACGATAATTCCCAAGCCTTGATTTAAATAGGGAGAACAGCGCAGACACAAACCGGCGCTTTCCACGATAAATAGATCCGTATTGTTTGCAAACGCCCATTCGATGGCATCACCTAGAACCATTACCCCGGCATGATCCGGGCACAGGTCGCCCGAGTATATTTTTTTGGTCAGGATGCCGAATTCGGCTTCCAGTTCGATATCTTCATAAGCCTTGACTACATCGATCTTTAAAAATGCGATCCGTATTTGATTATGGAGCTTACTAACGATCTGCTTTACCAGAGCGGTTTTTCCGGCCGAGGGAGGTCCGGCGATAATCGCTAATTTCAACTCAGTTTCAACTCCTTCAACTTATTTAAGCTAAATTTAAATTCAGCAACTCCCGGGTGATAATATTTCCAGCCCTTAATTCCTCCCGGATCAGCCCGATCCGCTTATCCAATTCCACCAGATTACGAGCGGCATATAACTCTAAATCGTTTTGAGTGATTACCTTCTTGACTGCGCCGTTCTCCATGATCAAGCGCTTTTCAGTATGCAAAGCAATCACCGGGTCATGAGTGACAAAAATAATGATTTTACCCACCCCATGAATAAGTTCCAGGACCTCCTGTTTGAAGATTCCGGCGTTCTCTATCTCATCCAACAATACGATCGGCGCCGCCCCGATTAAAATGGCATCTGCAATCAGTAGCGACCTGGTTTGCCCGCCCGAAAGGGTTGTTACCTTATCATTCCTGTGAATCTTTTCGCCGGTAAATATATTCGCTAGATCAATCGTTTCGCCGATAATGTTTTTGCCATGAATCCCCCTGGCCCTGGCATGGATCTGTAGAAACTCTTCGGTAGATAAATCCGCAAAACATTTGGTGTTCTGCGTAATCATCGCTATCGGTTTCAAAGCGGGGTTATAGCGGATGGCATCGCTGGGGACTTCCCGGTTGATCCGAATCTGCCGTTTAGTAGCAGTATCCCCTTGCGCCAGAAGTTCGATATCGGTAATAAAAGCTGTTTTACCGCTGCCGGTCGGCCCTACAATCGAAATTGTTTCTCCAGCCTGCAAAGTCAATTCATCAAAATCTTCTTTGAGCCCGGATTTATTAAACCCCGGCAGAATAGTTAATTCGGTGATCATCTATTGCTACTCCTCTCATACGTCTCTTAATCTTGTTCAATGTATGCAAGGAATAAAGCCCATGATACTTGATAACAAAAATTTAAAGCTATGACAAAATCAGATTTCTCATACGAATCAGCCGTGCGTTACGTATTTAAAGTAATTTAGCAATTGACATGAAGAAATGGGCATAGTATAATTTTGTTAATTTAATATTCCCACTAAATAAATAGGTTTTATAAGCATTGAATAATAAATAAAGGAGAATAACTATGTCGAACAAAAATTATCGGTTTGAAACGCTATCGGTTCACGCGGGCCAGGTCCCTGATCCTACTACATTATCTCGGGGCGTGCCGGTATATCGCACCAGTTCTTTTGTTTTTAAGAACACTGAGCACGGCGCCAATCTTTTCGGACTGAAGGAATTGGGAAACATTTACTCTCGACTTGGAAACCCCACCCAGGCCATACTGGAAGACAGAGTAACCGCTCTTGAAGACGGCGCCGCTTCAGTTGCCGCTGCATCGGGGACCAGCGCCATCCATTATGCAATCATCAATATCGCCAAACACGGTGATGAAATCGTCTCCGCCAACAACCTATATGGCGGCACATACACGATGTTCGATGCGATTTTACCCCAGTTTGGAATCACCACCAAATTTGTCGACCCCAAAGACCCGAAGAATTTTGAAAAAGCCATTACTTCCAAGACCAAATTACTTTATCTGGAAACCATCGGTAATCCGGTCCTCGATTTCACCGATGTCGGTGAAGTTGCTAAAATTGCTCATGCTCATAAGTTGCCGTTGATAGTAGACGGCACCTTTACTACTCCCTACCTGCTCCGGACCATTGATTATGGCGCCGATATCGTCGTCAATTCGCTGACCAAATGGTTAGGCGGTCATGGCTCGGCGATCGGAGGAATCGTGACCGATTCGGGCAAGTTTAATTGGAAGGACCAAAAATTTCCTTTACTTAGCGAACCGGACCCCAACTATCACGGCTTGAAATGGGCCTACGACCTCCCGGAAGCTCTGGCTCCGATTGCATATGCCATGCGTTATCGCACCGTACCCCTGCGCAACTTGGGCGCTGCCATCTCACCGGATAACGCCTGGATCTTTATTCAAGGAATTGAGACCCTGCCAATCCGGATGCAAAAACATTCCGAGAATGGCTTAAAAGTGGCGGAGTTCTTGAAAAAGGACAAACGGGTGGCTTGGGTCCGTTATCCCGGATTACCCGACGATCCCTCCTATCCGGTAGCCAAAAAGTACCTTACGAACGGTTTCGGCGGCATGGTGGTATTCGGCATTAAAGGCGGTTATGAATCCGCGGTAAAGTTTATCGACAATATCACTTTGTTTTCGGATTTGGCCAATGTCGGCGATGCCAAGAGTTTGGTGTTGCATCCTTCGTCGACCTCTCACTCCCAACTGAGCGAGGAGCAGCAAAAGGCCAGCGGTTTAACGCCCGACCTAATCCGTCTTTCCATCGGGATCGAGCATCCGGATGATATTATTGAAGCGCTGGAGGAAGGTTTGGCGATTTCGCAGAAGTAAGAGTGGATAGATTTGAAGGATTGACGTAATCATAAGGGGATACTTTAACGCCTGGTAATTTTACCGGGCGTTATTTTTTAAATTATAATGGTAAAGGGCAGATCCGGTGGGGATATAAAAAAGGAAGCCGGATGATCCAACTTCCTTTGATGGAAACGTAATATAACCACAGACATTCACCGTTACTCTATAGTTTTAAATTTTTAAAATGGGAATCAAACGAAACAACAGTCAAATCATGTTGAAATGCTGTTGCTGCGATCCATAAATCGTTCTCCGGGATATTCATTCCCGTTTTAACCAATCCAGCTTTAAGCTCACCGTAAATTTGACTAGTTTTCTCATCAATGCCGATCATCGGATACTCACGAAGAAAGTCCTTAAAAAGTTCCAGGTTTTCTTCTCTTTGTGAGGATTTATTCGCTCCATAAAAAAGTTCACCGGCTGTTATCACTGAAATATGAATATGATCTAACGAATCAAAAATTTGAATCGCTTCGGAATCACCATTTAGCATTTTTATGATCACATTCGTATCGACTATATTACCATTCATTAAGATCAACCTTTTCGGTTTCCTTTAAGGCCCCAGTTATCTCCTGAAAACTTGCCGTATCCAATTTACCGATATACTTCTTAAAAGGTTTGGACTCAGTGCTTACATATTCATCAAGGATGGTAATAATCACCTTTTGATTAGGCTTAATATTCACTTTTTCCATTGGAATAAATTCTTTCCCGTTAAAATATCCACGAAGGGCTTGCATCTTAATCACCTCGATCAAATTTGATCAGCTTGAATTCTTCTTAATAACGCCAACCCATATTTAGAGTATTATTCATGTTTATTATATCATAGTATCCTTGTTTTGACTCTTAAACCTCGTTAGTCACACTGCCCGAAGAGTTTGTCGGAAAAGGTAAATTCCCAGTATCCATTTTGTATATCTTGGATAACTTTCCCGTCATTTAATCGGAGTATAACCGGTCTTTTCTACTAAATATTGACCTTCCGGCGACAAAATCCATTCAATTAATGCTTTGATATTGGGATTTTTGCTACCGGCAGTAACAGCATAAAACTCGGCTACCAGAGGGTATTTTTTACTTTGGATAAAATTTCGTTCAGGATAAACACCGTTTACTTTTAGTAAGTGTATCTGGTTGTTTCGAATCATTTCGGTGGCAAAAAAGAGAAATGAGTAACCAATAGCATTTTTATAATTTCGATAACCAGCTGTTTCTTCGATAATTTCACCCATCCCGGTAGCTATATCTTCCTTCGGCGGCCTCATAAGAGTCTTTCCTTCCATTAATTTTTGGAGCATCGTCTGACTGCCGCTATTTTCCGGCCGTTGAAACGCCCTAATTTTTTCGTAATTCCCGCCGACTTCTTGCCAATTGGTTATTTTACCGGAATAAATGTCTTGGATCTGACTCACGGAAAGTTCCTTTACCTGATTCTTGGCATTTACAAAAAAGACAAATGCCTCCCGTCCGATTGGGGTAAGTTTCAACTCAATCCCTCTTTTTTGTGCCGATTCAAGCTGTTCACTTGACGGACGGGCGGTAAAGATGATATCAGTTTTGCCATCGATTAGATTATCATAAGCTCCGATTGTATTATTACACATGACTTCACTGCGATCGACGTTGTATTCTCCTTGCGGATAAACAGCCTGGGCAAAAGCGGAGTATAACGGATAAAGAGCCGTTGCTCCATCAATCGTCGGTAAGCCGGTTCTTATTTTTAAAGATGCCGGGCCCCCTAACCGGACAGCTTTTGTTCCAGTTGTGAAAGGTTTATATTCATTTAAATCAACCCCTTGCTCATTAACTGTCGGCAAGCTTTTATAATAGTGTTGCGCGGTCTCATACCCGGTTACCGTTACTGTGCAGATTACCAAAAATGAAACCAGAATGATTGTAAGAATTCTGGGATTCACCAATCGAAGCCCTCCCAGCACAACCAAAACAATAAACACTCCTGTTACTATCAACACAAATGGTACATAAAATCGCTGACTTACGGAAAAGACGGCCATCAAAAAACCATAAAATCCAATACACAATAGACCCATCCCAAAGATAATCGATAATAATGCTCTGGCTAAAAAATTAATTTTCATATCCATTACCTCCGAAAATGCGAAATCCTTCCCACAATATTTCGTTCATCTTTTGAATTATCCGGTTAAGCACTGTTTCAATATCCAATCAACTTCATTATTGATAAACCTGATTACTATAAAAGCAAAAAATAGAAACCATTATTAGCACTTACCTAGGGCCGATGGGCGGCTATTCCTACCTCCCACACCCTCCAGGACAAAAGGGTAGGGCGGGCTACCCTTTTGAATCCCCCCGTCGGAACCTACGGATTCCGAACCTCCCTCATTCATCCCGGTTTTTAGTAAGTCTTCGCCATCCCTGGCCTTTCGACTGGCAATTTTGCTTAGGCTTCCGACGGCAACCGTCGTTTTTCATCCGAGAAAAGAGACGGCGCCCCGCCTTCCTCCTTGAAGGCGGAAAAACTTTGAATGTGAATATTTATGGCCAGGATAAAGATAATCAACTGATTCGAGTTGCCAATTATTATGGCGCTTAATCGGGTTAGAAACGTTATTGCTGTTATCTTATAAGTCGAAACAGATGTGGATGGCTATGGAAGACGATAATTGACTTGGCGTTGTTCATCGTTGCGATCAGAATGACTTCTCTGCCCTGGCTGAATGAATGATGACAACTCACCCCTGAATTCTTTTGCGCCAATCTTTGTTCCGTCACAGGGCAAAGCCCTTCCATCTTGTAGCCGGTGGATTTATCCGCCGGTCGACGGCATAAGCGTTCATCTTTTGAATTATCCAGTCAAGTGACCCCCAACCGACTTCCTTATTAATACCGTCTCCCAATCCGAATCTTCTTACGATAATGAAACAATAAATACAAACCGTACGCTGCAAACAGAAAAATCCCCGTTCCATTGATACAATTAATCAGAATAATAATCAACCCGCGCAACTTTCGCCTCTTTTGATAGCTTTTCCGTAGTCTCCTAGTTTCAACCCATTCGATATCGGTTAAGACAACTTCTTGAGCCTCAATCTTGCCGTCCAAAACTGCTTGGGCAATTGATAAGGCTTGAGCCGGAACATAGAGTTCAATTCCAAAAACGGTAAATCCCCAATATAATTGAAAATAGTGTCCCACTCCGTTGTACCTTCGGAGGACCGGTATGTAATAAGCCCTTAAAAGAGACTCCACCACTCTTGCCTGACAGTCGTCAAGGACCGAGATTAGCAATCTCTCCGGGTTTTGGGAATATTGAATTACTTTTTTGGCTTCTAACGGTGGGAGTTCGTCTACCAGATCGGTATTGCATTTTCTACAAAAAACATAGTCTTCGCGAAATTCGGCGCGGCATTTTGGACAAAACATTGTGGGTCTCTCCTTTACAGCCGCCTTTTAGGGCGAATTGGGTTGAACGTGATAGTTTTTCCTCTCCAATCCCCCTTGACACAAGCGACTATTATTGGTTCAAATTCTTAGCCTTCGACTTCATCTCCCGGATTTGAACAATTGTTTGGTTCAAAAACCGTATCTCTTCATGATTCAACTCGGCAATAGTATCGAGTTTTCCTTTGATATATTCAATTTGCTCATCAGTAACTGATTTAGCTGTTTTTGGTTCTATCTTTGAAAGATACAAGCTTCGCCGCAAGGTGTATTTAATGCATAAAATGAATGCAGGTTTTGATGGTCGACGGATTTGGTTCAAGATTAAAATGAATGCCGGTTTTGATGATCCACGGTTTTCACCGGCTGAGTGACTTTTGGAGCGGCCCAAAAGTCACCAAAAGGCCGCCGGAACCTACGGCTTCCGGTCCTCCCTTTATTCATCCAGGGTTCTTGAATGTCTTCACCATCCATGGTCTTTCGACTGGCAATTATATGAGGCTTCCGATGACAACCGCCGTTTTTCATCCTCGAAAAGAGGCGGCGCACCGCCTTCATCCTTGAAGTCGGGTATTCTGTGGATGATTCGTAGTAAAATATCGTTTACTCATGATGCCAATTTAATTTTAAAAAAAGCAGAAAAGGCCTATGTCTTGGTTGTATAGATCCTTTTAACTGCAATAACTCCAGGTTGTTTTGCCATCTATTCTCTGGTTTTTATTTTCATCTCCCAGATTTGAACAATCGTTTGATTTAAAAATTGTATTTCTTCCTGATTCAACTCGGCAATATTATCGAGTTTTCCTTTGATATATTCAATTTGCTCATCGGCAACTGATTTAGCAGTTTTGGGTTCTGTTTTTGAAAGCCTGGATACGAAATAGGTGGCAATACTTCCGGTAACCATACCTAAAAAACCGATTCCTACAATCATCAATAAACCCGCTATAATTCTTCCACCGATTGATTTGGGTGATATATCGCCGTAACCGACCGTAGTCGTGGTTACAATACTCCACCAAAGTGAATCCCCAAATGCGCCAATTCCAGGTTCCACAATCATGATTCCCAATGCGCCCAGAAAAACAATAAAAACTGTTGCCGACATTACATAGATCAAGCCATTGGTTTTTAATATTTCCTTTAAGGTATTACCGGATTTCTTTATATAGATAACAATCCGCAACAATTTTAAAAGCTTTAATATATTTGATAACCTGCTTAAGCGAATCAAACGGCCTAACCGTACCAACCTTGCAATCCGGAACGCTTTATCAAAAGGAATGATGGCGATTAAATCAAAAATATTGCTTTTAAAAAATGCCCACTTATTTTCTGCTTTGATAAATCGGTAAACGTAATCAATGGCAAATATGATTAATACTGAAAAATCGATATAAGAAAGCAACGCTTCCTGGGATTTGGTTAACGGAGTCGTTAATTCAATGAAAAGGATAATGACAATCACAATGGCTAATGATGCCATTGCGATTTCGTAAAATATGGAAAGGCGGGTGGGTTTGGGCATGATTAGGTCCTTATCCTAAAATATGCTTTAAATTACTCGATCTTTATTCCAATTATCTTTCTAAACTGGTTTATCAATTCGGTTTTAAGAGCCGGTAGCTTTTTATCCAAAGCTTCTGTTATTTGTGCTCCTAGAGCTTCTATATCCTTTTCAAGATTACTGGTATCTTTATTTTCATGTATTAATGCAAAAGCTTTCATTCCAATAATATTTAAATTTTTCAAACTGAACCTTGCAATTTGATATTGTTTTATTGTTTCATCAATTATTTTACATAAAATAGGGTCAAAATATATTAAATTACTATCAAAAAAATCAATAACGTCGCGAATCGAATTTGAAACTTCTTCCCATTGTTCAGATGTTTGGAGCGTTCTAAACTTTTCTAAGTGTTTTTCCAAATAACTAATCTTTGAATAAAGTTGAGCTATAAGGTCTGCTTGTTTTTGGTAAACATTTGTGAATTGAACTTGGTGTTCTAATTTAATTTTATCTAAATCATTTTTGAAAGATTCTAAATATGCATCGACCTTTTTTCGATTTCCTTCTTGTATTCGATTAATCAATATTGTACCTATTGTTGATGTCAAGGCAATTAATACAACAGAAGCGCCTCCATAGGCAGAGAATATAATATTTATTACCTTCAAAACAAAATCCATTATTAAACACTCCTCATATTGGATTAATCAATAAAGCCGATTCATAAAACATCTATTGCAATCATATTATTTATGTAATTATGTCGATTGGTTATCCGTGTATCATTTATTAAAACACGTCATTCAATAAACCGTATCTACCATTGTTTTTGTTTTTAGTAAATCTGATTATGTTTGCCCCTTTATAGTTAATCGATGGTATTTCATTCTCTAGTACAATTGTTTGTATTCCGATAAGATTATCTACAAAGTACCCAAATAAAGAATCTTTCATACCATCTGATATTTTTTCAACAGGTTCTTTAAGTGACAATATGGGAGAATCAAATATTAATATACTTGGTGAATATTTACCTTTATTGTTTAAATATTTTGCAAAAGCAGTTGAGAGGATCGTGTTAAGATGTTACTGCTGCCGCATAGATTCCAACAATAGACGGTAAAAGTTGTCCATAACTTGACGGAAACGGTGACCAAAAGAACGAATCCCCTGCAGGGGAGGGAGAATC
>WSSedL1CaDRAFT_10001278_pt1 | contig 15119 bp, 14 predicted proteins | sample WetSurSL1Cattail_FD_9464 | JGI IMG/M metagenome (IMG submission 9464)
GCCGCCATAGCCGAGAACGGCACCGGCGAGACTGCGGTAGACGTAAAACATCCGGTTCGGCTCGCCGAGATCGTCCGCCGGCAGATGCTCGCCCCGCAGCGCGGCCATCAGGCCCGGATCATCCGCCGAGATCGGCGCATCCCGCAGGAACGGAGCGCCGTCTTCCTTGAACGCATCCGCGCCCGGCACCATCGGCAGCAGATCGAGCACCACATCCGACGGGCGGCACAGCGCCGCGGCGTCGTCGGTGACTACCAGCGGGCGGTTGATCAAAATGGGGTGCGCGATCATCGCATCCAGCAATGCATCGTCGTCCGCGCCTTCAAGCCCCAGCTCGGCGTAAGGCGTTTCTTTCTTGCGCACCGCATCGCGCGGCGACAATCCCGCCTTGATAAGAAGGGTGGAAAGCTCGTCGCGCGTTGGGGGAGCCTTAACATATTCGACGATCCGCGGGGCAAGGCCGAAGCGACGGATCGCCGCCAAAGCATTGCGCGAGGTGCCGCAGTCGAGGTTGTGATAGATGGCGATGTTCACGGCCGTCCCTTTTTGCAACAGGTGACTTTCTTGGGCTCGACGACCCGGTTGCGGGTGCAGCATTCGGCATAGAGAAACGCCAGCAGATCTTGCAGCCCCTGGTGGTTCGCCAGATAGCGCAGGAACACGCCTTCGCGTTTTACGACGATAAGCCCTTCGTTCTTCAGCTTGTCGAGGTGATGGGACAAGGTGGAGTTGGGGATGCCGAGTTCGTCGCCGATCTCGCCCACCACCATCCCGTCCGGATGGGCGGACAGCAGCAGGCGCACGATTTTGAGGCGCGGCTCCGTTCCCATCGCCGCGAGCATGTCGGCATAGCGGGCCAGTTCGGCATCATCGGTCATTCCGGTCTCCGGTTCTGTATTTCTAGATATATCGAAATATTAAAGACGTCAAGACCGGTTGCAACACCCCCTTCCGCCGCTTTAAGCCGTATGCACAAAATCCAGCACCGCGCGGGCCGCGCGCAAGGACGGGCTCATTTCCCCGAGGCCCATCTTCGCCATCGCTTCGCGCAAGAGGGCGCGCTGGGCGGCGGCGGCGGCCGGATCGCACAACAGCGTCTCAACCGCGCCCGCCAGATTTTCCGGCGTGCAGTTTGCTTGAATGAATTCCGGCATCGCCTCGCGGTCCAAAATCAAATTGGTCAAGGTGGCGTATTTCACCTTAATCAGCAGGCGGACGATGGCAGCGGTAAGCCTGCTGACCTTGTAGGCCACCACGGTCGGCGTATCCGACAGCGCGCTTTCGGTGGTCACCGTGCCCGATGCGGCCAGCGCGACGTCGGATGCGGCGAAGGCGGCGAACTTTTCGCCTTCGTCTTCGATCAAATGCAGCGGACACGGCCAATCGGCGCACGCCGCCCTCACCTTTTCCGCCACATGCGGCACCACCGGCAGCACGCACACCAATCCGGGCACCCGCTTGGCCACCATCCCCACCGCAGCGCGAAAATCGGCAATCAGGCGCGAGACCTCGCCGCCCCGGCTGCCCGGCAGCACCAACAGAAGTTTGGCATCGGCCGCGATGCCGCGGCGCGCCCGGAACGCCTCGGCCCCGGTCATCAACGCCGCCCGCTCCACCGCCGGATGGCCGACGAAGACGCATTTCAGCCCGTACTTCTCGAAGAACGGCGGCTCGAACGGCAACAGCGCCAGCATCAGATCGAGATATTGCGCCATCGCCTTGGCGCGGCCCGGCCGCATCGCCCACACCTGGGGGGCGACGTAAGTGATCAGCTTGATGTCCGGCGCCACCTTGCGGATGCGCTTGGCCACGCGCTGGGTGAATTCCGGGCTGTCGATCAGCACCACCGCGTCGGGCCGCGTTTTTTTGGCGAAATCGGCCGTGCGGCGGATCAATTTCAGAATTTCGGGAATGCGCGGCAGGATTTCGGCGATCCCCATCACCGAAGTGGCTTCGAGGGGAAACAGGGTTTCGAAACCCAACGCCGCCATCGCCTCGCCGCCGACGCCGGACAATTCCACCGCGCCGCCGGTTTCGGACCGCAAGGCCGCCATCAACTGCGCGCCCAACCGGTCGCCCGACGGTTCGCCGCATACGATCATCAAACGCAATGGGTTCGCCATATCCTCAAGCCGCTTTCGCCCGCCAATTCGAACTCTACACCAATACCCGGCCCAAAAGAGGAGGTCGACACATTCGAGCTTACGGTGGTAAGCCGCCCGTAGAAATTTCCATAACATATTGCTAAAAAATGATAAAATGACCTCTCCGCATCGGCGGGCCGCTTGGACAAAAGGCATGGGCAAGCCGCCCTGCCCGCCACCGGGCCGCGGCCATTGCTCTTAAGCGGCAATCTGCGCGGAAAAAACTGCGACAAAGCTTTGCTCCGGCCCGCTTCCCCCCGCTATAACCCCAGGCGGCCCCACAGGAATCGGGCCGCTAAAAACCGGGATAGAACGACATGGCGAATGTGGCGGTGATCGGCGCCCAGTGGGGCGACGAAGGCAAGGGCAAGATCGTCGACTGGCTGAGCGCCCGCGCCGATGTGGTGGTGCGCTTTCAGGGCGGCCACAACGCCGGTCATACCCTGGTGATCGACGGCGTCACCTACAAGCTTTCGCTGCTGCCTTCGGGCGTGGTGCGGCCGGGCAAATTGTCGGTTATCGGCAACGGCGTGGTGGTGGACCCTTACGCGCTGGTCGCCGAGATCGACCGGTTGAAGATTTTGGGCGTCACCGTCACCCCGGACAGCCTGATCGTGGCCGAGAATGCGGCGCTGATCCTGTCGCTGCATCGCGAACTCGACACGGCGCGCGAAACCGGGGTGCAGGCGCTGGGCACCACCAAGCGCGGCATCGGCCCGGCCTACGAAGACAAGGTCGGTCGCCGGGCCATCCGCGCCGTCGATTTGATGAACCCGGACACTCTGCCCGGCAAGATCGAACGGCTTTTGGCCCATCACAACGCGCTGCGCCGCGGCATGGGCCAGCCCGAACTGACTATCGAAGCGGTGCTGAAGGAACTGACCGAGATCGCCCCGCGGGTGACGCCCTTTATCGGCCCGGTGTGGCGCAAGCTCGACGAAGTGCGGCGGCAAAATCGCAAGATCCTGTTCGAGGGCGCCCAGGCGGTGCTTTTGGACGTCGATCACGGCACCTATCCCTTCGTCACCTCGTCCAACACGGTGGCGGGGCAAGCGGCGGCCGGATCGGGCATCAGTCCCCGCCAAATCGGTTACGTGCTCGGCATCGTCAAGGCCTACACCACCCGGGTCGGCGACGGCCCCTTCCCCACCGAACTGAAAGATGCCGTGGGCGAAAAAATCGGCGAGCGGGGCAAGGAATTCGGCACCGTGACGGGCAGAAAGCGTCGCTGCGGCTGGTTCGATGCCGTGCTGGTGCGCCAGACCATCCTGACCGGCGGCGTCGACGGCATCGCGCTGACCAAGCTCGACGTGCTCGACGGCCTCGACGAGATCAAGATCTGCGTCGGTTACCAGTTGGACGGCCAGCCGTTCGATCATCTGCCGGTCGATGCGGTGCTGCAGGCGCGGATCAAGCCGGTGTTCGAAACCGTTCCGGGCTGGAAACAATCCACCCACGGCGCGCGCTCGTGGGCCGCTCTGCCGGCCGGCGCGATCAAATACGTCCGTCGCATCGAGGAACTGATCCAGGCGCCGGTGGCGATGCTGTCCACCAGCCCCGAGCGCGAGGACACCATTCTGGTCCACGACCCGTTTCTCAACTGACTTGGCTTGAACCGAATCGCGCGGGCGTGTAGCAACACTTGAACCATGTGAAGGCGTCGTATCGTGCCATCGTATAATTGTAAGAAGTGTCCCGGTTACTGCTGTTCCTATCACATCATTCCGGTCAAAAAGAGCGATCTGAAGCGGCTGGCCAAGCATTTCGGCATTTCGTTCGCCGAAGCCGAAAAGAAATTCGTCACCAAGGGCGATCCCAAGGACGGCGGCGAGTATAAAATCCGCCGCAAGACGGACGAGCATTTCGGCAAGATCTGTCGCTTCTTCGACACCGAAACCCGCAAATGCTCGGTTTACGAGGCGCGCATGTACATCTGCCGCGCCTATCCCACCGGCCGCTGCGGCTATTACGATTTTCTCAAGAACGAGCGCGAAACCCAAGGCGACGACGAAATGGTCGCCTCGACCTGGAACATCTGAGCGCGAAAGCTTACCCGCGCGGCTTGGCGAAGTGATTGAGCGGGCCGTGGCCCTTGCCGAAACCCGGCGCGGTGCGGATGGCCTCGTGTACGTAATCGCCGGCGCGGCGCACCGCATAGGGCAAGGTCTGCTCGAACGCCAGACCGCAGGCAATACCCGAGGCCAAGGTGCAACCGGTGCCGTGGGTGTTGCGACTGTCCAGGCGCGGATGGGAAAATATGGCGGCGCCGCCCGACCATACCAGTACGTCCTCGATCTCTCCGTCGCTCTTGTGTCCGCCTTTGATCAGCGCGGCCTTGGCACCCATTTCCATCAGCCGCTGCCCTGCGGCCACGGCGTCGCCGGTCATGCCGGTGAGGCGTTCGACCTCCGGCAGGTTGGGGGTGACGAGGGTAGCCAGCGGAAACAGCTTTTCCACCATGATCTCCACCGCCGCATCGTCGATCAGCGCATCGCCGCTGGTCGCCACCATCACCGGATCGAGAACGAACGGAATGCCGGCGGCGAATTTTTCCAACGCCAACGCCACCGCCTCGATAACGGCGCCGTTCGCCAGCATGCCGGTCTTGATCGCGTCGGCACCGATGTCGGTCAGACACGCCTCGATCTGGCCATAGACGGCATCGGGAGCGATCGCCTGAAAATCGGCAACGCCCAAGGTGTTCTGCACGGTGACCGCGGTGATGGCGGTCATGCCGTAGACGCCGAAGGCACAGGCGGTCTTGAGGTCGGCCTGGATACCGGCACCGCCCGACGAATCCGACCCGGCGATGATGAGCAGCTTTTTCAAGCGGCGGCCTTTTCGATCGCGGCGGCGATCTCGTCGACCACCTGACGGACCAGGTTCTCGTCTTCGCCCTCCGCCATGACGCGGATCAGAGCCTCGGTGCCGGACTTGCGTACCAGCACGCGCCCCTTGTCCGCCAGCCGCTTCTCGCAATCGGCTATGCAGGCTTTGACGGCTTGGTCCTCCAGCGGCGTGCCCTGCTTGAAGCGCACGTTTTTGAGGATCTGCGGCATGGGTTCGAACAGATGCGCCGCCTTGGAGGCCGGTTTGCCTTCGGCGGCAATGGTGGCGAGAACCTGTAGCGCGGTAATCAGCCCGTCGCCGGTGGTGCAGAAGTCGTTGAGAATGACATGGCCCGACTGTTCGCCGCCGACATTGTAGCCGAGACGGCGCATTTCTTCGATGACGTAACGGTCGCCGACCTTGGCCCGCGCCAGCGCCAGCCCTTCGGCGGAGAGATACCGCTCCAGGCCGGCGTTCGACATCACCGTGCCGACCACGCCGCCGCCCTTGAGCGCATCGTTCTTCCGCCACGAATGGGCGATCAGCGCCAGAATTTGATCGCCGTCGATAATGTGACCGTATTCATCGGCCATCACCACCCGGTCGGCGTCGCCGTCGAGCGCAATGCCGAAATCGGCGCGCACCTCGCGAACCTTGTTGCACATCGCCTCCACCGAAGTGGAGCCGCACTTGAAATTAATGTTGGTGCCGTCGGGATCCACCCCGATCGCCACCACGTCGGCACCCAGTTCCCACAGCACCGTTGGCGCCACCTTGTAGGACGCGCCGTTGGCGCAATCGATCACGATGCGCAACCCGTCGAGCCGCAAATGCCTGGGAAAGGTGAACTTGACGAATTCGATATAACGCGCCTGAGCATCGTCGATGCGCTTAGCCCGGCCGATCTTGGGCGACGGCGCCAAGTCCTGGTCGTAACCGTGCTCCATCAAGGCTTCGATTTCGGCCTCGCGCTCGTCCGACAGCTTGTAGCCGTCGGGGCCGAACAGTTTGATGCCGTTGTCGACATACGGATTGTGCGACGCAGAGATCATCACCCCGAGATCGGCGCGTAAGGAGCGCGTCAACATCGCCACCGCCGGCGTCGGCAAGGGACCGAACAAAAACACGTCCATCCCCACGGCGGTAAAGCCCGCCTGCAACGCCGGCTCCAGCATGTAGCCGGACAGCCGAGTATCCTTGCCGATCACCACCCGATGGCGGTATTCGCCGCGGGTGAACAGCCGTCCCGCCGCCATGCCGACCTTCATGGCGACTTCCGCCGTCATCGGAAAAGCGTTGGCGAGGCCCCGAATACCGTCGGTTCCGAAAAGTTTGCGGCTCATGGTTTCCTCAAGTTCCCGTACGTCGTTATATGTCACAAAGGCTAATGTTTATCTCATCACGGCTGGTTGCGGGATGTTGCACCCCGCCAAACCGTCAAGCCGTCGGCCAACGGCCCGGCCTCGTGGGTGCGGATATAATCCGCCCCGCATTGCGCGGCAAACAGTTCCGCCGCCAAAGTTGCCGCGCCAGCGGCGGATGACTTTCCGGTAAGTTTCCTTAGGAAAGATTTACGCGACACTCCGACCAGCACCGGCAAGCCAAACATCCGCTTCAGTTCCGGCAAACGGCGCAAAACCTCGAACGAGGTTTGAGGATCGCTGCTCAAAAAAAACCCCATACCGGGGTCGAGGATCAGCCGTTCGCGTTCGATACCCGCCCCGGTCAGCGCCGCAAGGCGCACTTCGAAAAAACCCACGATGCGGCCGAGAATGTCCTCGGGCGAAACGTCGACGGTTGTTGCCTTGCCCCTTCCCTGCACCGAATGCATCACAATCAGTTTGGTCTTCGAAGCGGCAAGATCGGCATAGAGCTCGGGAAAGGGAAAGCCCTGAATGTCGTTGAGATACGCTACGCCCCGGTTCAGCGCCCAATGCTGCACCGCAGGCGAAAAGCTGTCGATCGAAACCGCCAGCCCGTCGCGATGCAAGGCGTCCACCACCGGCGCAAGGCGACGGATTTCCTCGTCCGGGGCGACCGGCCGTGAGGCGATGTTGCTCGCCGCCGCGCCCAAATCGAGGATGCCCGCACCCGCCGCCGCTTCCGCCTTCGCCTGGGCGATCGCCGCCGCGGGATCGAGAAACAGCCCGCCGTCCGAGAACGAATCCTCGGTGAGGTTGACGATGGAAAGGATCGACGGGGTCATCCGCCCGGCTGCGGCTGCGGCTCCGGCAATCCGGTGGGACGCCCGGCGGTCGGGACCGAAGGGCCGGGACCGCGCTGCGGCTCCAAGTCCTCGTAAGGCGTGCGCACCGGCGCAATCCCCTTCAAGAGCGCCACGATCTCGTCGCCCGACAACGTCTCGTATTCCAGGAGACCCTTGGCCAGGGTGTGCAAATCGTCGTTTTTCTCGATGAGTATCTTACGGGCGCGCTCATAGCCGTTGTCGATGACGCGGCGGATTTCGGCGTCGATCTTGCGGGCGGTCTCCTCGGAAATACTCTGGGTACGCGATACCGAATGACCGAGGAAAACCTCTTCCTGGTTCTCGGCGTATTCGATCGGTCCCAACTCGTCCGACAGGCCCCAACGGGTCACCATGTTGCGCGCCATCAAGGTCGCTTGATGAATATCGGAAATCGCGCCGGTGGTGACATGATCGTGGCCGAACACGATTTCCTCGGCCAGCCGACCGCCGAACGCCACCGCGATGTCGGCATGCAGCTTCTCGCGGGTGACCGAAATCTGATCGCGTTCCGGCAAGCGCATCACCATACCCAGCGCCCGGCCGCGCGGGATGATGGTCGCCTTGTGAATCGGATCGGACCCCGTAACGTTGAGCGCAATAATGGCATGGCCGGCTTCGTGATAGGCGGTGTTGCGCTTCTCGTCTTCGCTCATCACCAGCGAGCGGCGCTCGGAGCCCATCATCACCTTGTCCTTGGCATCTTCCATTTCGCTCATGGTGACGACGCGTTTTCCCCGCCGCGCCGCCAATAGCGCCGCCTCGTTGACCAGGTTGGAGAGATCGGCGCCGGAAAAGCCCGGCGTGCCGCGCGCCAGCGTCTTGGGATCGACGTCGGTGCCGAGCGGCACTTTGCGCATGTGGACGCGGAGAATTTTTTCTCGGCCGATCAGGTCGGGATTGGGCACCACGATTTCGCGGTCGAACCGGCCGGGGCGCAACAAGGCCGGGTCGAGCACGTCGGGCCGGTTGGTGGCGGCGATCAGAATGACGCCTTCGTTGGCTTCGAAGCCGTCCATCTCGACCAGCAACTGGTTGAGGGTCTGCTCGCGCTCGTCGTTGCCGCCGCCCAGGCCGGCGCCGCGATGGCGGCCGACCGCGTCGATTTCGTCGATGAACACGATGCAAGGCGCGTTCTTCTTGGCCTGCTCGAACATGTCGCGCACGCGGGATGCGCCGACGCCGACGAACATCTCGACGAAGTCGGAACCCGAGATGGTGAAGAACGGCACGTTGGCTTCGCCGGCGATGGCGCGGGCGAGCAAGGTTTTGCCGGTACCCGGCGGGCCGACCAGCAGCACGCCCTTGGGGATGCGCCCGCCCAGCTTAGTGAACTTCTGCGGATCTTTGAGGAAATCGACGATCTCCTTGAGGTCGTCCTTGGCCTCGTCGACGCCGGCAACATCCTCGAAGGTGACGCGGCCGGATTTCTCGGTCAAAAGCTTGGCGCGGCTCTTACCGAAGCCCATCGCCTTGCCGCCGCCGCCCTGCATCTGGCGGAACAGAAAAATCCACACCCCAATCACCAGCAGCATCGGCAGCCAACTAATCAGGATATTGACCAGACTGAACGAACCGTCGTCCTCGGGCTTGGTTTCGATGTTGACCTTGTGGTTCAAGAGCCGCTGGATCAACCCCGTATCCTCGGGATTGTAGGTCGCAAAAGACTGACCGTTGACCAGTTCGCCCTTGATGTTCCGCCCCTGAATGACGACCGATTTCACCGCACCGGATTCGGTTTTCAGGACGAATTCGGAATAATCGATCTTCTTGGCCTCCGGCGCCTTGCTGGAACCGTTGAACATATTGAACGCCAGCACCAGGAGCAGGGCGAGCAGAATCCAGACCGCCAAATTTCGTAAGTTGTTCAAGGACGTACTTTCCTCAGGTTCCTGCGCCGGCAGCCGGCACATCAGATACCGTCTATAGATAAGACGTTTCCGCCGCTTTGCCAGAATTTAGAGAGGTTAAGAAATTTACCTCCCGGCGGCAACGATAATGCGCCAACGATCTTAAGAACATGTTTTCATTGATTAACTATTCCCGCGGGCTCCTCGGCGGCGAGGGGGCTCCTTGCACAAACGCAACACGCCCTTGCCTTCGGCGCGTGCCGGCGCGATCCGGCAGCCATGCAGCGTGCGCCCGCCCCCGAGAGTATCGTCGCACAGCGCCCGGTAAACCCGCTGCAACCGCTCGAACCGCGGCCGATAGGGCTGCCCCGATACCGCCATCAACGCCCCGGCCAGCACCCGAAGGCCGACTTCGGCCGGAGCGGCGGCAAGAATGTGCGCATCGAGGTACATGTTCTCGCCCCGCCGCTGCACCGCGCGGGCGGACAGATCGTCTGCCGCCGCCTCCAGCGCCCGGCGCGCGAGGCCGAGCCGCTCCGCCGTTTCGGCCAAACGGTGCCGGCCGAGGCCGAGCCGTTCCAGCGCCGGCCAAGACTGGCGCACCAGAACCCGGGCGAAGCGGGAATCGTCGTTCATCGGATCTTCGATCCAGTCCTGACCGCACTCGACGAGAAAATCCCTTAGCTTCGCGCGCGAAAACCGCAGCAGCGGCCGCGCCACCCGTAGCGTATCGAAGCCGGCTGCCGGATACGGCGCCAAGGGGCGCATCGCACTGAGACCATCGACGCCGCTGCCGCGCGCCAGCCGCAAGAGGAACGTCTCGGCCTGATCGTCTTCGGTATGGGCGACATAGACCGCGGAAATTCCCTTTTTCGCCGCATACGCACCGATCAGCGCATAGCGCGCCTCGCGCGCCGCCGTTTCGATGCCGGCGACAGGCGCCGCGCCTTTGCGGGTGAGGATTTTCGCTTCCACCCCTTTGGCGCGAACCATACGCGCGGCGTTGCGGGCTTCCTTGTCCGATTCCGGCCGAAGCGCATGATCGACGATCGCCGCCACAGGCGGCACACGACCGCCTTCGCGCGCCCAATCGGCAAGCAGCAGCGTCAAGGCCATCGAATCCCCGCCGCCCGACAGCGCAACGATCCCCGGCCACGGCATTGCCTGCGCGGCCATCGCGGCGGAAAACCGCCGCCTCAGCCCGTCACTTGCAGGAGGCGGCGTGGGCGCGGACGGCCTGGTTGAGGATTTCGGCGGGTGCCTTGGGATATTTGGTTTTGACGGCGCCAAGCGTCTGGCATCCTTCTTTCTGCTGGCCGATGGCAATCAGCGTCTGGCCGAGCTTAAACATGCTCTCCGGCGCCCGCGGGCTTTTGCCGTAATTCTTCAAGCCGGTGACGAAAGCCTTGGCAGCAGCAACGTAATCCTTTTGGACATAGGCGATGTTGCCGACCCAATACAGCGCATGGGCCGCCAGTTCGTCCTTGGAATGCACATCGACGAAGGCGCTGAAGGCGGCGCGCGCCTCGTCGTATTGCGCGCGGGCCAAAAGCCCCATTGCCACATCGTATTCCTGTTGCGCGGTGCCCGGCTGTCCGGCGGACGCCGCGGCGGCACCGCCGGCGGCGCAATCGATGCCGCCGGCATCGGCAGAGGCCCCGACCCCCATCAATTGACCGGTCAGCGAACAGAGCTTGTAGTCGAAATCCTTCTTCTGTTTGTCGAGCGCACCCTGCATTTCCTGCAAGCGGTGCCCCAGAAGCTCGTTCTGTCCGGTGATCTGCTGCAGTTGCCTTTCGAGATCGCCGACCCGCTGCCGAAGCTCGACGATGCCGGAATCCTGATCGTTTTCGCGCTGTTCGGCGGCAAGACGGGCGGCCTTTTCTTCGTCGCTTTCGCCGAACAGCCCCGCCACCCGCAGATATCCGTCGCGATGCGTAGCGTCTGCCGTCGCAGGCGATGCCCCCGTCAGCACGGCAGCTACCGCCAAAGCCGCGAACAGACCCAAACCTATCGCTTTCATCCCGTCCACCGATCCGAACTTCGGCCCTCTTTTAGCTCAATTGCGCCGGCGATAAAACAAAGGGCGCCTCTTGCGAGGCGCCCTTTTTCGTCATTGTGACGATAGAGTTACTGCGCAGCGCCGGAAACGATCACCGTCACGCCGCGGCGGTTCTGCGCCCAGCAGGCTTCGGTGGATTCCGAGCAGATCGGCTTTTCCTTGCCGTAGGAGACCGTTTCGATCCGCGCGGCGGAAACACCGAGACTGACCAGGAACTCCTTCACCGCGTTGGCACGGCGGGCGCCCAGCGCGATGTTGTATTCGCGGGTGCCGCGCTCGTCGGCATTGCCTTCGATCGTGACCTTCACGTTCGGATACTGCGCCAGCCAAGCAGCCTGCTTCTGCAGCAGAGCCTTGTCGCCTTCAAGCACGGCATACTTGTCGTAGTCAAAGTGGACCGTATCGCCGACATTGACTTGGAAGTCTTTGATGCTGCCCGGCAGGATGCTGGGCGGCGGCGGAGCAACGACCGGGGCCGGCGGCGGCGGCGGCGGAGCCGGCGGCGGCGGCGTCTGGCAGCCGGCGAGAACGAAGGCAACAGCTAAAGCGGCCACTTTCAGGCCGGTTGAAAAATTCGACATTATTCATAACTCCCGTGTCTCACGCCTCGAATTCCGGGTGCGGCGGAATTGCGTGCGAAAAGAACGATACGCACCATAACCTACCCCTGCAACGCACAGCGCGCAGCACTAGCACATAATAGTGGTGAATCGGTTACTGGATCAAGGGCGACCATGCCGGATCCGACGCATCTCCGGGGGTTGCCACCCGTCTTTCGTTGCGACCGGTGATGTCGACCGACCAGATATGCGAGCCGCGCCCACCTCTTACCCCCCGGGTAAACATCAAAACCCGGCCGTTCGGCGCCCAAGTCGGCCCTTCGTCGGCCCAACCGTTGGTAAGAATTCGTTCACCACTGCCGTCGGCATGCATGACGCCGATGCTGAAAGTGCCGCTGTGCTGTTTGGTAAACGCGATCAAATCTCCGCGAGGCGACCACACCGGCGTGCCGTAGCGCCCATCGCCGAAACTGATGCGGTGCTGATTCGATCCGTCGGCATTCATGATATAAACTTGCTGGGTGCCGCCGCGATCGGATTCGAAGGTGATCTGCCTGCCGTCGGGCGAAAACGACGGCGCGGTGTCGATGCCGGGATCGAAGGTCAGCCGTTGGCTGGTGCGGGTGCGCAAATCCATCACATAAACATCGGAATTGCCGCCCTTTTCCAGGCTCATGGCCACCTTATTGCCGTCGGGCGAGAAGCGCGGCGAGAACGTCATATTGGGAAAATCGCCGAGTTTTTCCTGCCGCCCGCTCTCCAAATCGAACAAATAGACCCTGGGCTTGCCGCCGATATACGACATATAGGCGATCATCTGCGCCGTCGGATTGAAGCGCGGCGTCAGCACGATGTAACTGCCGGTGGTGAGAAACAGCGGATTGGCGCCGTCCTGGTCGATCACCGCCAGCAGCTTTTTGCGCGCCAACGCCGGGCCGGATTCCGAGATGAACACGATGCGGGTGTTGAAATAGCCTTTTTCTCCGGTGATCCGCTCGTAGATCGCATCCGAGATCATGTGGGCGACATAGCGCCAGTTGTTCGGCTGAGTGAAATATTGCTTACCGGTCATCTGGCTTTCGCCGTAGACGTCCCATAAGCGGAAATCCACCCTGAGGCGGCCGTCGGGCTGGGTCACCGCCTGCCCGGTCACCAGCCCTTGGGCGGTTATCACCCGCCAGGAACCGAAATTGGGAATGGAATCGATATTGGCGATCTTTTCAACGAAAGACTTGGGGTCGAGCGGCTTGAACAGACCGGAGCGATCCAGATCGGCGCTTACCACCTTGGCGATGTTTTCGCCGACGGCGGTGTCGGCCGGGTTGGCGGCGACGAAGTCGGGGATGGCGATCGGCAACGGCTGGATATTGGCCTGATTGACGTCGACCTTAAGCGCCGCGGACGCCGGCACGGCGAATGCCATCGCCGCCGCCAAGATCAGTCCGATTCTTCTCATCCCAAGTCTCCCGTCGTTGCCGTCAGAACATATCGCGCGGATCGAAAACGAATATGACGGATTGCCATTGGCCGTAGCGCTCGACCGGCAACCGGTATGGCGCACAAGTATAGATCGCGCGGCGGGCCGCTTCCACCGCCGCCCGCATGAAGGGATCGCCGGAGGATATGCCGGTGGCCGTCAGCTTCGGCGGCTGGGCGATGGTGCCGTCGAGCCGAAGATAGAGTTGAAACTCCACCGTCAGTTGGTCGGGGCGGGGCGAACCGACCGGCGGCGACCAGCATTTGTAGATCTGGCTCTGCAACAGCGAGCGCAGATCGGCGGTCATCGCATCCTGGGCGCCGATGCCCTTGACGGTTTGAGGACCGTTACGGCCCTTTTCCGCCGTCTTCGCCGGCTTCTTCTTGTCCAAAAGCGCCATGATGTTGTTGATGTCGAACTTTTCCTTGGGCTTCTCCTGAGCTTTAGGCGGCGGCTTAGGGATCGGCGTCTTGTCGAAGGCGGGAGCGACTTCTTCGGGCTGCGGCGGCTTTTGCTGCGGCTCAACCGCATCCGGCGTCTGCTCTTCCTCGGGCTTGGGCGGTTCGGTCGTCATCGGCGCGACGTTGGTCTTGTCGGCCAGGGTGACCAGATCGACCGGCACCACCGGGGTGGCGTCGACGATGTCGAGCGTGTGCGACCAGGTGAACAGAAACGAGGCGACGATCGCGCAATGCAGCGCCAACGAAGCCGGTAAACCCAGCCCGTGCATGATTTTCTGCGATGTCGGCTTACTTCTCATCGGGCTTGGGATGCACCGTATCGGTCACCAGCCCGACCTTGGTCATGCCGGCGGCATTCAGCATCCCCATCACCTGCATTACCCGGCCGTAGTCGACGGACTTGTCGCCGCGCACGAAGATGCGCTGGTCGTAGCCGTTCTGCGAAATCGCCGTCAGTTTTGGGATCAATTCGTCTTCCGCCACCGGCGTATTCTGCAGCCAGATCGTGCCGTCGCGCTTGATCGACACCGTCAAAGGCTCGCGATCCTGGCCGAGCGCCTGGGCGCGGGTCTTGGGCAGATCGACCGGCACGCCGACGGTCATCAGCGGCGCCGTGACCATGAACACGATCAGTAGCACCAGCATCACGTCGACGAACGGGGTGACGTTGATTTCGGCCAGCGCCCCGTGCTTGATCCGCCGACCTGGTCTGCCGCCGCGGTTGACCGTCGCCATCAGCGCGCCTTTTCGTCAAGCTGGCGCGACAGAATGCCGGAAAGCTCGTCGGCAAAGGTGTCGAGCCGGTTGGTGTAGCGGCCGATCTCGGAAACGAAGCTGTTGTAGAAGAACGCCGCCGGAATGGCCGCCAAAAGACCCATCGCAGTGGCAAACAGCGCTTCGGCGATGCCGGGAGCGACCACCGCCAAGGTGGTGTCGTGGCGCGCGGCGATCGCCGAGAACGAATTCATGATGCCCCACACCGTTCCGAACAGACCGACGAACGGGGCGGTGGAGGCCACCGAAGCGAGAAAGCCGAGCGAGGATTCGATCACGTCGACCTCGCGCGAGATAGTGACGCTCATCGCCTTGGCCACCCGGTCCTTGATGCCGGCAAGCTGGCTTTCGCGGGGGGCGCCGTTGTCGAAGGCACGCCGCCATTCGCGCAAAGCGGCGACGAACACCGCGGTGAAGGGATGATCGTTGTTGGCGCCGAACTTGGCGAACAGATCGTCGAGCGACTGGCCCGACCAGAAGGCCTTCTCGAATTTCGCGGCCCGCCCCTTGAGGCGCGCCATCGCCAGCCATTTGTTGAAGATGATCATCCACGACAACAGCGAGGCGATCAAAAGCACGATCATCACCGCCTTGACCAGCGGGTCGGCGCGCATGAACAGCGATCCCACCGACATACCGCCGACGGCGGGTCCGTTCGCCACCACGTCGGCGTTGACCGGGGGCGCCGCCAGCGATGAGGTTTCGGCCGCCGATCCG
>WSSedL1CaDRAFT_10001279_pt1 | contig 15113 bp, 8 predicted proteins | sample WetSurSL1Cattail_FD_9464 | JGI IMG/M metagenome (IMG submission 9464)
CCTTGATAGAATCACCGGGAGCCGGGATGGTAAGTTTTTCAAACTGCCGGGATTTATCCGCAGCCAGCCATGCTTCGATACAGGAGCCGCCGTAACTAATATTAATAAGTCCAACGGGTACACCCATAATCTGATGTAAAAGTCGGCCAAAATAATACCCGGTTGCGCTGAATTCTGAAACAGACGTCGGTTTAGCTTCATACCACGATGCTTGTTTGCAATTACTCTGAGGCGTGGTCTGAGGATTACGGGGTACTGTAAATAAACGAATCTGAGAATTTGCAGATTTAAGGATATCATCATTAGAACCGGCAACAGGCTGACCTCTAAAACCTTTCATAGGCATTTCCATATTAGACTGTCCGGCACAAATCCACACTTCGCCAATAAGAATATTCTTAAGCGTTAAAAGTTCTCCATCAGTTATTGTCATTTCAAACGGGCCGCCAGCCGAAGGAGTTGCAACTTTTACAGACCATTTACCAGCTTGGTCGGCAGTTGCCTGATATACTTTTTTATTCCACGAAGTTGTAATCTTAACATTACTTTTTTTATCAGTCCAACCCCAAATTAACACCTCTGATTTTTGCTGAAGAACCATATTATCAGAAATAAAATATGGTAATTGAATTTTAGCTAAAAGATTGCTGCCCGAAAAAAAAACGAACAATGCAGCAAACAAAAACGTATAAAAACCTTTATTTTTCATAATAAAGAATATAAATATTTAAAAAATGAGAAAAATGACAATTAAAACAATAAATCTTAACTTTGCTTCATCAATAATACCTAAAAAGCATTGGATTTATGAAAATTTTTCAAAAACTACAGCCGAAAAATTTTATCTCTTACTTGCAAATCTATGTTAAGAAAATTAATATTGCAATTAAAACGTTTTCAGTTTTTGTAACTTTTTCTACTCTTAAAACACTGGATGTTCTTGATATACAAATGAAAACGATTACAAATTATTAACATTCAAATATTTTTTATTTACCAAACACACCAAACTACACGAAAGACATTGGAAAGGTTCGAAAATAAAGAAGCATTTATACTGTCGGAATTAACCAAACAAATTAAAGCAGACAATCACAGTGCTTTTGAAATTCTTTTTAAATTAAATTACGAACCCTTGGTAAATTATGCCAAAGCTTTTGTTACAGACCACGAAACAGCGTATGAAATTGTACAGGAGACATTTATCAAATTTTGGGAAAATAGAAAATCATTGGATGAAAATTATTCTGTAAAATCCTTCCTGTTCAGGTGTGTTCACAATAATTGCATCAATTTTATTAAAAAGGCTAAAACAATAAAACAGCAATCCGAAGATTATCAAAACGATCAATTACTCTATTCCGAAATACTGGATACTACCCAATACAATTCGTTTTTTGAAGATTTTAATGATGTTCATCTCGAAAAAAAAATAGCCTCTGCCATAGAACTTTTGCCGCAACAATGTAAAGAAATATTTATGCTGTGCCGATTCGATAATAAGAGTTACAAAGACATTGCTGCAAAACTGGACATTTCGGTAAATACAGTAAAAACCCAGTTAAAACGAGCCCTCGAAAAACTACGAAACGCAGTAGCGATTAACAATTGAAGATTGATTATTGCCGATTGATTATTGCCGATTGATTATTGCCGATTGATTATTGTCGATTGATTATTTTAAAATATCCATTCATAGCACACGTTTTTTCCATTTTATTAATACCTGGCAATGCCCTGAGCTATTTTCAATAAGGCTTTCATCCTTAATTCTTAATTGTAAATTGTAAATTATATTGGCACATTGGCCCATTGGCATATTGGCACATTGGCCCATTGGCATATTGGCATATTGGCATATTGGCATATTGGCATATTGGCATATTGGCCCATTAAAAAATTAAAAAAACTTGTCACCCATTTCACCCCTCACTTTGTATTTAATATAACAGGAACGATTATGAGCACAATTGCAGACGATAATAGTTTTTTTCAGGATTTGGTATTAAAATATCTGGCAAAGGAAATCAGTACTTCCGAATTGTCGGAACTTGAAAACTATATAAAACAATCGGACGAGAACAAACATTTTTTTGAAGAATCCAAAAAGGCATGGTTACTTGCCTCAACATACAATTCAGGAATTCAGAACCACACAAATATTGATTGGAATAAAATCAAAGACAGCATAACAGCAGAACAACTTCCGCTAAAAAAACCAGTTGGTTTAAGGATTCTAAAACATGCTGCATTATGGATTATGCTTATTGGAACCGGAGCACTTCTGACTATGATTCTTTACAAAAACTCTGCTACCCATAAAAAGCCTGGCATGGCAGAAATCAGCACACCCATGGGTTCCAGAACACATGTGATTTTACCCGATGGGTCGGAAGTATGGTTAAATGCCGGAACTACTTTAAAATATCCGGAGACATTCAGTACCGTTCAACGAGATTTGTACCTCTCGGGTGAAGCTTATTTTAAAGTAACCAGTAATAAAAAATGGCCATTTGTAGTACACACATCCGATATTAATATAAAAGCACTTGGAACACAATTTAACGTTACAGCCTACCCCAACGATAAAAAAATTGTAACCACACTGGTTGAAGGTATTGTAAAGATTGAAGAAAACCATTCAGACAAAGAACCCGTTACTTATACCCTAAAACCCAATTCTAAACTTTCATATACCAAGGTTAAAGCCGAATCCACAATAAAAACAGGAGCTGCTCAACCTAAACTCAATCAAAATAAAATAGCATCGCCTTCTGAATCTGAGAAGCAGGAAGAGTTTGTAATTAATGAGAATGTAAACACACAGTTAACAACCTCCTGGAAAGACCCGCGGTGGATTATTAAAGGGGCGAATCTTGAAGATTTGGTATTACTGCTCGAAAGAAGATTTGATGTTAAAATAAACCTAAACACCAAAGATATCAGTAGTTATAAATTCAGTGGCATTATCGAAAACGAAACGCTCGAACAAGTTTTAACTTATTTAAAATACACGATACCTATCAATTACACCCTAAAAAAAGGAGAGGTTGACATTACAATCAATAACACATTAAACGATAAATACAGAACTTATCTCAAATAATAATTACTATCAATAAAAATCTATGATTATAAAAAACAAAGAACCGTAAAAAAGGCTGAAACTATTAGATAGTCCCAGCCTTACAATATTTTTTTACTAAGTTATTCCCTGCCAGGAATAAACTTAAAACATTGTTTAATTAACACACCGTAAAATTATGAAAAATAATTCTATTTGGAATCTTATTGTCCATTCTTTCCAAATTAAAAAGCTACATCTAATCATGAAAATTTCATTTTTGCTGTTATTCGCCTGTTTATTACAGGTTACAGCATCCACTTACTCTCAGACTACGCGCATCGACCTCAATGTCAATAGCATGAAGGTTAAAGATGTGCTTAAAGAAATAGAAAGTAAAACTAACTTCCGGTTTTTCTATAATGATGAACTATCCGATTTAGATAAGACCTTGTCGCTTAATGCTAAAAATGAAAATATTAGCGTGTTATTAAAAACAATTTTTGCAAATGCGGCCATATCTTACAAAATCCTCGAAAACAACGTGGTAATTATTGCTCCGGCTGCAAATTTTCAACAACAAACCGTAAGCGGTAAAGTTACAGACGCCTCTAATAACGAACCACTTGTTGGGGTAACTGTTATGATTGAAGGAACATCACAAGGCACCACTACTGATGCCGACGGAAAATTTTCCATTACGGCTTCGGGCAACGCCACCCTGGTATTCTCTTACATAGGTTACAATGTCGAAAAAGTGGCTTACACAGGTCAATCTACCCTTGACATTTCGTTAATAGCCGACATTAAAAGCTTGGAAGAAGTAGTGGTTGTTGGTTATGGAACTGTTAAAAAAAGAGACTTAACAGGCTCGGTTACAAGCATCAAAGCTAACGATGTAACTGTAACCCCAACTAATAATGTAATGGAAGCATTGCAAGGAAAGATCGCAGGTATGGATATCCAACAAAGTTCAGGTGCAGTTGGATCTGATGCAACGATAAGATTGAGAGGTATCCGGTCAATATATGGAAGTAACGATCCTTTATATATTGTAGATGGAGTAAATACTAGTTATAATCAAATAAATCCTTCGGATATTGAAACAATTGATGTATTAAAGGATGCTTCATCTACAGCCATCTACGGTTCTGCTGGATCAAATGGAGTTGTTATTATAACTACCAAACGAGGGAACGACGGAAAAGCTAAAATCAATTTAGATGCTTATTATGGTTTTAGCGGTAATGCTTACTTCAAACATGGTATGACAGGAGATGAATATACCAACTATATGAAAGAAGCTTACAGAACTATTAATGGAGATTATCCAACTGATATGTCTCAAGTATTTAATAATTCGACATATTATGATGCATACCAATCAGGGAAATGGATTGATTGGGTTGATAAAGCAATTGGAGGACATTCAACTCAACAAAAGTATAATTTGTCGATTTCCGGAGGAACAGAAAAAACAAAATTATTTACTTCTTTTAATGTTGCATTAAATGAAGGTTTATTAAAAAATGAAAACCAAGACAGATATGGTTTAAGAATTAATTTGGATCAGGAATTATTTAAATGGGCCAAAACAGGGACTACAATAAACTTTAATTATAACAATAAAAACGCTAGATCTAACAGTATATTTACTAAATGCTTAGCTGCTTTTCCTTTAGGAGATCCATACGATGAAAATGGGAATATCAATGCTGAATATATCAAAAGTCAGTCTAGTCCTCTTGGAGACGAAATTGCAGATCAATATGTAAACAATTCCAAATCTGCATTTATTAATCCTAATGTATATTTAGAATTAAAACCATTAAAAAGTCTTACGATTAAAACTACATTAGGAGCTACTATAAGTATTGCCAGAACTGGGAAATATTTAGGTAAAAATGCGACCTCCACACTAGGTAGTTACGCCACTCCGGTTGCCCAAATATTAAATGATTATAACTATGCATACACTTGGGATAATATAATTACTTATGATAAAACATTTAATGAAGATCATCATTTTACATTAACAGGAGTTACTTCTTGGTCTAAATCTATAAATGAAGACAATTCTCTTACTGCTGTTGGTCAAGAACTTGATTCCTATTCATTTTACAATATGGCAGCAGGAACAACAACACAAGATGTTACTTCATCATATGTTCAAAATCAGTCCATGTCTTTTGCTGGTAGAATAAATTACAGTTATAAAGGGAAGTATTTATTATCCGTTACAGACCGATATGATGGAGTTTCTCATTTAGCTTCGGGACATAAATGGGATAATTTCCCAGCTGCTGCTATAGGATGGAGAGTTTCAGATGAAAATTTTATGGAAGACACCAAGAATTGGTTGGATAATCTTAAACTAAGAATTGGTTATGGAGTAACGGGTAATTCCGGTGGAATTGGAGCTTATGCTTCACAAACTCAGACAACCACTTATGAGAATATCTCAATTGGAGGTTCTACAGCTGCAGTAACCCAGTATAGCGGATATTATACAAATAGTGAAATATCCTGGGAAAAATCATACAATTTTAATGCAGGTATCGATTTATCCTTTTATAAAAGCCGTATTGATGTAGCTGTTGACTTGTACAATACAAGAACCAAGGATTTAATTTTCTTAGTAACCATGCCCGCAACAAACGGAGTTTCAGTATATGGCTCACCAATATCTGGTTATAAAAATGTTGGAGAAACACTAAATAAAGGGTTCGAATTCACGATTAACACTAAAAATATTCAATCCAAAAGTTTTAAGTGGAACTCAACAATTTCATTTACTCACAACATAAATGAAGTTATTAAATTACCGCAAGGCAATAATATCATAAATAATAGCAGCAACACTATTTTAAGTGAAGGTCATCCTGTAAACTCTTTTTATGATTTCAAATATAATGGGATTTGGTCAACTGCTGAAGCTGACGAAGCTGCTTTATATGGAGCCCTTCCCGGTAAAATAAAACTTGGCACAAATGAAAAGGTGACAAATGGAGTAAGTGACAATGGAGTTCACTCATACGGAGATACAGACAAACAACTTTTAGGTTCCAAAAACCCTAAATGGATTATGGGTATCAATAATACATTTACTTATAAAAATTTTGATTTAACAGTATTTATAAATGGACGTTGGGGACAAATAATAAGAGATAACCTAATCGGATGGTACACTGCTACATCTTCAGCTACCACTAATCAACCAACTGGTATAGATTATTGGACTCCTGAACATCAAAGTGGTTATTTTCCCAGACCAGGGTATGGAAATTCGAACCTAATGAAGGGTATAACATCTTTAAAATATCTTGACGGTTCTTATTTAAAGGTTAAAAACATTACTCTGGGTTATACTTTACCAAAATTAATTTTGTCAAAGGTTTACATTAACAGTCTCAGAATTTATGCAACCGCTTACAATCCTCTTATATACACAAAAGAAAAAATACTAAAAGGCACTGATCCTGAAACTGATGGAGATGACACTTTCCCCTTGTATAAGACTTTTGTTATGGGTGTTAATGTTTCATTTTAATATAATAGTAATTATGAAAAAAATTAAGATACAAATAAAATACTATCTGGCAATAGCAATATCCACCATACTTATTGCTTCATGTTCACTTGATGAAAATAATCCATCAAGTGCTACGATTGAAGAAATTGCTGCATCTTCAGTTAGTGGCTATCAATCACTAATAAACAATTGTTATTTTGGTTGGGAACGCAAAATGTATGGAAATACTCTTTGGATGATGTTATGTGAAGCTGGCACAGACTTGTGGACTTATCAAAAAAACGCAAGCTCCTATTCTCAGTTTTTTAAATATGGTGCGGGAAGTACATTTACATTAGATTTGGCAAATGACCAGTGGAATGTAGGATATGACGGTATTGGATATTGCAATCTTGCAATTAAATATGCAGATATAGCTCCTTTTGACACTGATTCAGCAAGAAACACTATGGTTGCTGAAGCTCATTTTTTGAGAGCTATGTATTATTATAATCTAGTTGAACAATTCGGAGGTGTCACTTTAATAACAGAGCCTTCAGATGTGGTAAATTACCATCCTGAACGTACCGAACCTCTCGAAATATATAAACAAGTTATAATTCCTGATTTAATTTTTGCTTCCAAATGGCTTCCTGTGAGCAATGAAGAAACTAGACCTTCAAAAAAATCAGCCTTAGGATATTTAGCAAGAGCTTACCTGCAAACTGTAGAATATGATGATACTAAGCAATATGCAGACAGTGCATTAGAAATATCTCAACTTTTAATTTCGGACTGTGAATCAGGAGGTAGCAATTACAACACCTATATGTATTCAACTTTTGAAGAAGTATTTAAAGAATCAAACAACACAAAAAATAAAGAAGCATTATGGTCTCATAGGTTTGTTCAAGGTGGTACTAGCAATTCAGCGTATGTATTAAATACAAATAACGAACTTTTCTATGCATCAGTTACAGGATTCAGTGCAAGAATTCAAGAACTTACATCATGGGGAGGTCGTTCCGGAGGATATTTTATGCCATCAAGCTTTCTATTAAATGAATTTATACAAGAAGACGGTAGTTTAGATCCCAGATATCATCAATCCTTTCAAACAATGTGGCTTTGTAATAAAGCTTATTCCTGGAAATCTAAAGGAAATGCAGACACATTAACCTATGACCGAGCTAGTACATTCTCATCGTCGAATTCCTTAGCAGTAGGAGACACTGCTATTTTCTTCATTCATACTAACGATAATAATTATTCATCGAGAGTAGCTAAAAAGCACGACCAAAAATATCTATTAATAGACATGAATGATGTTTATAAAGATACTGTAAGAATGAAATATACACGTTCCATTGACGGAAAGACTGTAACAAATCCATTTTTTGGTTTTTATCCATCGTTAACCAAGCACAATTCCAGTAATTATTTTGCATATAATTCAACAAAATACGGTAATCTCGATGCAACATTTATGATGCGTATGGCTGAAATTTATTTAATTGCTGCAGAAGCAGACATTTATGTAAATGGAGGAGCAAATGCATTAAAATATATTAATAAAATTCGCCAAAGAGCAGGTGCCAATGATTTACCTTCAACTTTAACTCCAACAGTTCAAACTGTTCTTGACGAACGTGCACGGGAATTATGTGGAGAATATGTAAGATATTATGATTTAAAACGAACAGGAAAACTAACACACGATTATTTAAGTTCTTCAAATTATGATGTTGGCCAATATTTTAACGACAACATTCATAAAGTTCGCCCAATTCCAATTTCATTCCTCCAAACTTTACAAGACGGAGGCGCTTATTATCAGAATCCCGGTTATTAATTTAACCTGTGATCAATCTGTGTACCACGAAGGATTAGGCTCCTTCGTGGTTTTTTAATTTTATTTTAACGTTATTCTAGTATATTCGCACTTTATTATTCCCAAATTCAATTGTGCATGAAATTCATCTTAACTGCAACATTTTTAATTTCTTTTGTTTTACACTCATTTTCTCAAAACAAAAATGTTTTTTTAATCACTCCCGACTACCCTTCAGTAAGGGTGTCCTACGGCGCTGAAAAGTTAACTCAGGCCCTCACCGATGCAGGATTACAAAGCTCGGCTTCGCTTAAATCTGTTTCGGGTAAAAAAAACCTGAACATTATTATTGGCGAGTGGGATAATCCCACTATCACTAAAATTGTAGAAAAAGAAAAAATTAAGTATTCCTCTAAACCCGGGAAAGAAGGGTTCGCTATTAAATCGTTCGACAACATCATCTTAGTCAGAGGTGCCGATGCAACAGGTACTTTGTACGGCTGCCTTGAACTGGCCGACCGTATTCGTTCCTCTAAAAATGTACCTGAAAATATTGACTTCACCGACCAGCCGGAAATGGTGATGCGCGGTGCTTGTATCGGACTTCAAAAACCTACATACCTTCCGGGGCACGACGTTTACGAATATCCTTACACACCAAAAACATTCCCCTGGTTTTACGACAAAGCGTTATGGATTAAATATCTTGACATGCTTATGAATAACCGCATGAATTCACTCTATTTATGGAACGGGCACCCGTTTGCATCTTTAGTAAAACTCCGCGATTATCCATACGCTGTAGAAGTAGACGATGCTACTTTCAAAAAGAACGAAGAGATTTATACATTTCTTACCGAAGAAGCCAATAAACGCGGTATCTGGGTTATTCAAATGTTTTATAATATTATCCTGTCCAAGCCTTTTGCCGATCACAATAATATGAAAACCCAGGATAGAAACAGACCTATTACTCCAATGATTTCGGACTATACCCGTAAATCGATTGCTGCCTTTGTAGCTAAATATCCAAATGTAGGCCTGTTGGTTTGTCTGGGCGAAGCTATGAACACCTATGAAGATGATGTTAAATGGTTTACAGAAACTATCATACCGGGTGTTAAAGAAGGATTAAAAACATTAAGGAGAACCGATGAGCCTCCTATTATTTTAAGAGCCCACGACACAAACCCGCAAATGGTTATGGCAGCAGCATTGCCTAAATACAAGAATTTGTATACCATGCACAAATACAATGGCGAATCGCTTACTACTTATGAACCACGCGGCCCATGGACTAAAATACATCAGGATTTAAGCAGCCTGGGTTCAATCCATATTGAAAATGTTCACATTTTAGCCAATCTGGAACCGTTCCGTTATGCATCGCCCGATTTCATTCAGAAATCAGTACAAGCAATGCATAAAATTCACGGTGCTAACGGTCTACATATTTACCCACAAGCTTCTTACTGGGATTGGCCTTACTCGGCGGACAACACTTCTCCCCGACTACTCGAAATGGACAGGGACAAAATGTGGTATCAAACATGGTCGCGATATGCATGGAATTGCAACAGAGACCGCACTTCTGAAATTACTTATTATTCCGATTTATTAGGAAATACTTATGGTTGTTCTACCCATGGGCGTGAGATACTCGAAGCTTACGAACAAACCGGCGAGATTGCGCCTAAACTTTTAAGACGTTTTGGTATTACCGACGGAAATCGTCAGACTTTGCTACTGGGGATGTTTATGAGCCAATTGGTAAACCCGGTAAAATACAATGCATACCCTTCTTTTTATGAATCCAACGGTCCTGTTGGAGAAATTCTGACAGAGTACGCCGAGAAAGAATGGAATAAGCAAACGCATACAGGAGAAACTCCGCCGCAGATAGCAGAAGAGGTAATTAACCATGGAAAAGCAGCGGTAGAAGCTATTGATAAAGCAGCTCCTTACATCACAGCTGACAAAGCAGAATTCCAACGATTAAAAAACGACGTATATTGTTACAACCTGGTTGCTAATTGCTTTGCCAACAAAGTATATGCAGCCATGTACATTCTCCGTTATAAATATTCTAAGGATGTTGCAGATTTGGAAAAAGCTTTGCCATACTTCCAGAAAAGTATGGATTTTTATAATCAGCTGGTAGACCTTACAAAAGGTTCCTACTTATATGCAAACAGCATGCAAACCCAACAACGACGCATTCCTATTGCAGGCGACGAAGGGAAATATAAAACATGGCAGGAACTTCAACCTCTGTTTCAGGAAGAATTAACCAAATTTTCCAAAAACATAGAAAAGGTTAAAAATATGCCCGAAGGAGCCAACCAAACTCCTAAAGCTTTAGTTTCCGGTAAAATTGAAATCTTAAACAATGCCGGAACCTGGTATTCTCTTAAAGCCGGAGAAAATGTATTTACGGATCAGGATAAAACCATTAATGATGTAGCTCCCGAACTCAAGGGATTACAGGGTTTAAAATTTTCGTATGATAAACAATTAAACGAAGGCACCGAAATTCAGTTTAAATGCGCCAAACCTGTTAAAATTCTGGTTGGATACCTCAATGGCAGCAGTCTTAAACTGTTACCTCCTCCTTCGCTTGAAACCGATGCTTCGGCCAATAACTACGGACAATCGGACATCAAAATAGCCAATGCGCTGGACGTAAAAGATTTGTTTCCTGTAAATATTTATTCGTATACATTCCCCGCGGGAACAAATACTTTGAAACTGAATAAAGGGCTGGTTTTAATTTTGGGAGTTATTGATGGCAGTCAAAACATCACCGTACGCGATGCCGCACTTGGCAATGCTGATAAAAGCGGTAGTGTTGATTGGTTATTCTATTAAATCTCTCTTTTAGGATTGCAATAAATAATTATTTTTGCAAAAGTTAACAATTGTAAGAAAAATGGAAGGTTTTTATTGTAATCCTTTGCTTTGCAAAGAGATACTGCCTACAGAAATAGTATTAGCCCCGGAGTGGTGGAATAAAAATGAGGGTATAACATTTGATCGCGACTTCTTTTTCCACCCTTTAAAACGCGTGGAAGTTGAAGAACTTAAAGAAAAAGTTCTTTACAACCGATGGGGAAAATACGGTTTGGGAGAACACAGAGGTGAAAAAAGACCTGAAATAGGTGCCGTTCACCTGGCAGCAGGGTATTTATTATCCGAAATGCTGGGTTGTACCGTGAATTATACCGAATCGCACCCACCTCAGGTAGTTCCGGCCGGAAGAGAAGATTTAGATATTAACATTGAAGATGCATTTAATTCAATAGCCTACAAAGACACTCTAAGACTTTGGGAGGCTTTGAAAGCAAAATACGGATACCTCACCGGTGATATCAACTGGGGAGGTATTCTTAACCTGGCAATGGATTTAAGGGGTGAAAATATTTTTATTGATATGATGATGGACCCTGCATCGGTTCAAGTATTTTTTAGCAAAATTGCCAATATTATTGAGGTATTTACAGAAAGGATGCAGGCAAAAACCGGTTCTTCCTCAATTTCGGTAAACAGAAGTGTGCGCCTTTTCAACAAACCGGTATTTCTACATTCGGAATGTTCTCACACCATGATTTCTGCTGAAGATTACGAACAATATTTGTTGCCTTTTGATATCGAATGGAGTAAAAAACGTCCGTTTGGTATCCATTATTGTGGACCGGATCCACATCGCATGGCAGAGCAGTTTGCAAAAATTCCACATCTCGATTTCCTCGATTTAGGCTGGGGTGGAGATGTTAAGCTGCTCCGTAAATATTTACCGGAAACATTCTTTAATATAAGACTTAGTCCGGTTGAAATTTTAAATCAATCGGTAAGTGAAATAGAACAAACCATAACACAACTGGTTGAAGACTCCGGCAACCCATATCTTACCGGCATCTGCTGTATTAATATGGATGACAAAGTAACCGACGATAAAATAGATGCTATCTTTGATACGGTTAATAATTTGAAGAAGCGGTTTTAAAGAAATAATGCTTGCTTTAAAGCGGCAGTGTAATAAAGATTTATAGGTCTTTACTACATTGCCGCTTTTTTGTTTTATACATTTCAGTAAATCTTATAACTTTTAAATCAAATTTTCGTAGAACATTTTACTGAAATCATGAAATAAAATCAATGTTAATTCAAATAAATCAAACCATCCACCGTGACGGTGGTAAGGCGCATAGAATTCACCGCAAAGATGCGAAGACGCAAATTAATTCTCTGTGCCCCTCTGTGCTTTCCTCTGTGCATCTCTGTGTAACAAATTTCCACCACGAAGAAACACAAAGTTTATCCCTAAGAAACACAAAGATTATAGCTCCGTTACTGAGAAAGATGGTTTTAGTGGGGGTGTTTTTGTTGTTGGGATTGAAGGGGTGGGGACAGGTAGGTTTACTTGATGTAATATATAATTCGAGTTGTGTTTATAATAGTTCAAGCTACTCGACATCTGACCAATATTATAGTAGTCCTAACTCTGATTATTGTATATTATCATCAAATCATTATGCAATATCAATGGATGAAAAAAGTGAAATTTACACCTTTGATTCAACACATTTAGGTAATTATATATTATCTGGAGTTCCATCTCTTGTTAATACCAAAGGACAACAAGTGTTTACAATATATAATGATGGTGGGATACTAAACTCATTAAATACTTATTCGTTATTGATGACATATTATTATTCATTTGAAATAATAGCTCCTGGACGAAATTTTCCAAATACATGTGGAGACTCTTATTACTTTCCTACTATTTCTTTTGAAACACCGGAAACTAGGTTATCAGATGAATATCCCTTGTATTTAAAAACGTTTAAAGATATATCACAATATAAAGCCTCTGATGAATGTTCTGAGAAATATTTAGATTTTTGGGAATCGTTTAATGCAAGTTTTGCATTAAACATACATTCTCTCTATCAAATAAATTATGGAACTAATGGAAGGTATGTAAAAGAAGGAGAAACGTTTCAATTTAATTGTTTTAGGTTATTAAAAGATATTGAAAATTCATATAATGGAAATAGTAATATGGATTATTCAAGTAATTATAAGTTTGAATTGGAAATTTGTTATCCTTCTGTATCTACGAGTAAATGGTATGTAGTAGAATCTCATTATGATTATGATCCTGAAGATAGTGCTATTTTAGGGTTAAATTATAATTCGGCATATTTAAATAAGGAGGTAAAAATAAGGATAAAACAAACAATAGGAAGACAAAATAAAACAACTGATTATGTAACCAGTAATGGAGGTATTCATTCATTTTATTCTGACACCTTAAGTTTTATTTATCTGCCTGCTTTAAAAATTGATTCTACAAAAACCTCAAATATTTCATGTAATGGAGGAACTGACGGTTTTGTGACACTATATATAAATAATTTACCTAAATCAAATGGCAGTTCAAAATATCTTTATTCTATTTACAGATATAGTGACACTAAAAGTACAGCATCATCATATATTTCAACCGCTGATGATTCAATTTTATATGGTAGTAAATATTATTATTTCCAAACAGCAGACACTTCGGTATCTGGAACTACGACAACATCTAGTATAAAAATAAATTCATTAAAAACAGGCGTTTATAAAATAAAAGTTTATTCTAATGAAAACTTATTTTACCCTGCCGAAAAAATTGTTAAAATAACCCAACCCGACGCTCTCCAAAACACTTCTTATGTAATCCCTAAAAATGGTTATGGAGGAACAACATACAATGTGCAAACCGGATCTTCTATAGCTCAGATTGAAATTTCTGCAAGTGGCGGAACTTCTCCTTATTATTACAGACTTAATAGTGCAGATTATAGCGCATTTAGCTCTGCACAAACTGTTTCGGCGGATGTAACCGGCTCCACGACTTATGTCAATGTTTATTTAAAGGATCAAAATGAATGTGTTCAGGAGGGTAACGATCCGGAAGTACTCACTTTAAAACGGGCAGATAATATTTCTGTAACACTTAACAGTGTTTCTGCTACAAAATGCAATGCTGCTGATGGTAATTTTGGGAATAACGGTACCGGGAGCTTCAATATTAGTGGAGGTGTCGGTAATTATACATTGACCTTTACCAACAAAACAACCGACAACAGTTTTTCTGTTAGTAATTCAAATAATAGTGAATATAGTTATACTTCATTTGCCCCGGGAGATTATACCCTTACTGTTGTTGATGAAACAAATGGTCCACCGGTTTCAACAAGTTTTACCATCTCCCAGCCCTCCGCCCTTACCATTAACAGCATAACAACCCCAGCTATCGCATGTTCCAACGGTTCAGCCACTGCCCAAATTAGTGCTTCCGGACCGGGGTCTTTTACTTACTATGCTGAATTAAATTCGGCAAAGGACAGTACTTTTACAGGCAATTCTTTTAGTAATCTAACCCCCGGAGCCACTTATAAATTTTATATTAAAAATGCAAGCGGATGCCAATCTTCTAATATAACCCAAACCATGCCTGAAGCCCCTAATGCAGTGACAATTTCTACTGCAGCAATAACCAATGCCACCTGCTATGTTGCAGCAAACGGTTCATACAAGGTTACAGCTAGCGGCGGATGGCCCTATGCAGGCGATACTTACCGATTTGGCTCTTCCTCTACTCCCGAAAGTGAACATACTTATAATGGCCAAACCAAAGGCAGCTACACGGTAAT
>WSSedL1CaDRAFT_10001280_pt1 | contig 15091 bp, 13 predicted proteins | sample WetSurSL1Cattail_FD_9464 | JGI IMG/M metagenome (IMG submission 9464)
CTTTAAGTGAGCAGCAAAAGAATTTAGTATTGGGTGGTGAAGCCACCATGTGGAACGAATTGGCCACATGGGAAAACGTGGATTCCCGAATCTGGCCGCGAACTGCTGCAATAGCAGAACGCCTTTGGTCACCGGCAAGTGTTGTGAATGTTCCTTTGATGTACGACAAGCTTGAAAGGATTTCTGTTCAGCTTGAAGAACTCGGATTAACCCACGAGAAAAACTATGATATGATGCTTCGCCGGCTTGTTGGTAATACAGATGTAGCTGTACTTAAGAATTTAGTGGATGTCTTGGAACCGATCAAATTATACCAGCGCGTTAGGGCAAGAGAGGTTAGTTACACCACTTATTCTCCATATTCACGTGTGGTTGATGCTGCTCGTCCTGATGCAGTGATTGCAAGACATTTTAATACCATGGTTGATCAATACCTGAAAAATCCCAACGAAAAAGAAGCAGCCTCAGCGATAACCAATTATCTAAACCTCTGGGCATCCAATCATGAATTGTTAAAGCCTATAATTCAGAGGAGACCTCAATTAAAAGAAGTTGAAACATTATCTGCTGATTTGGCTGCAATTGCTAAAATAGGACTGGAAGCTTTGAATTTTATCGGGAAGAACCATAATGCACCGAAAGCATGGCATGATAACAGTATTCAAAAGATTAAACATGCTGGTAACCCAAGGGGGCAAGCTGAAATAGCAGTGATTAAAGGAATTCAGGAACTTGTAAATAGTGTGAAATATGCGAATTAAGGGTTGAAAAAACATTATTTAAAACTAATATAAATTATTGATTATCAGAAAAATAACAATCAAATTATTTGTTTAATACCTTGGAAATCATTATCTTAAGGCAGATAACCACATCATGTCCCTAAGTATGATCCCCAAGGCTAAAGAACTTAAGCTAATAGCTATATACTTGTATATTTGTAGTTTATATGATAATAATTTAAAATATTCTTGTATGAGGTTCAGTAATAATAACGAACCTGAATTTACCGATCAAGAAATATTGACCATTTACCTTTTTGCTATGCATGTAGAACAACGTTTTAAAATTAATCAAATTCATGAATTCGCTGATGGGTACCTACGTTCATGGTTCCCACGCCTGCCTTCTTACCCTGCTTTTAATACCAGGTTGAACTTCTTAAGCGAAGCCCTTAAATCTTTGGCAGTTCAACTGATTGAAGATTTTCAACCCCTTGATTGTGACAAAGAAATAAGTCTGTTGGACTCCCTTCCAATTATCACTTGTTCAGGCAAACGTATTGGCAAAGTAGCCAAAGAGATCACTGATAAAGGCTTCTGTTCTACAAAAAGCATGTATTATTATGGTCTTAAGTTACATGCATTAGGGTACAGAAGGATTGCCCAATTGCCTTTCCCTGAACAATTCTTGCTTACCCCTGCTTCTGAGAACGACCTTAACCTGTTCAGACAAGCTTGGGGTGGAATTGAAAACAGGACATTCTATGGTGATAAAATTTATCATGATGTACATTACTTTGAAAACGCTTTTAAAAATCAGAATTCGATAATGCTTACCCCTGTTAAAGGTATTAAGGGACAAGCAGAATCTATCAAAATGTGGGATAAAGCCGCTAATGACCTATTTTCCACTGCTGTTTCAAAAGTAAGACAACCCATTGAATCTTTGTTCAATTGGCTTATTGAAAAAACAGATATTCAAAGAGCATCTAAAGTGAGATCTACTAAAGGCCTTATGGTTCATGTCTTTGGCAGGATCGCAGCTGCCTATATTTTTTTAATTTTCAACTCTTAATTCGCATATTTAAATAAATCTAAGAAGTAAATACTTCCTGTTTTTCGCGTTTTGTTTTTCTAACTTTTATTCTATTAAGCGGTATTGTACCGGTTGTTGCTACTTGTTGATATGGAATATCTTTCTTGAACATGTAAAGATCATAAGGTACCTTAAGCGTTTTAAAAAGTTGAAAGTCAGAATTTTTGTAGAAAGAAATAATTTCCTTTTTTGCCGTTTCAAAATACATGGGATTATTTCTTTCCATGCTTAACTTTGTTATTTCTCTTAATAATGAAGAACCAATTCCTATTCCTTGGAATTCAGGTTCGACACCCAAGTACCATAAGATAATGGAAGATTTTGGGTAATGATAGTTTTTTCTAATGATAGATTCTCTTTTCAAAACTTTGAACAAACTACCGATTCCAATACTGTGCAGGATTAATTTCAGATCCCACATGATTGAGCTCACTGTCTTTTTTTTCAATAAATCAGGAAAAAAGATCATTAGAACTCCTTTTCTGTTATCAGAAAAGTAAATTTCACCACTTCTCCAGCATCTTTCAAAAGAAAATTCAAGGAGGACCTTAAGCCTGTCGAGCTTCTTTTCATCCTGCTTAATGACGTAATTAACTCCTTTGCTGGTTTGATAAGTCCTAAAAAGAATGTCAAGGACTAAATCTTTGTCATTATAATTTGCCTTAATCATAATAAGTTAATTGTTAGTTAGTTGCTGTATAAATTATTTAATAATCTCGAATCTTGCCTTATGTCTTTGCTTCTATCACTTTTACGTGTTTTTTCAGTTAGTTCTCAAACAAATATAGTGATTTATCTCACCATTTCAAATGACTTTCATTACCAAAAAATGTGATATGTATCACTTTTTTTAGTAATGAATTTTGAGGTTAGTCTATTGGATTTTAGGTCCAGATTTTCAAAATATTACGGTTAATAAATTAATGTGGACCTTATAGTTTCTTGATTTAATATTACATCACCAATCTTTTATTATCTTTAATGGTCAATCCAAAGGTTGAAAATTCTTCATTTTTTGCACAAATACGCAGACGAATTATAGATTAAAAGAAACAATTATGAAACATTCAGTACCTTATTACTTTTTATTGATAGCTATTATTTTCAACGTTTTTACAAGCACATGTTTCAAATTTTCGTCTTATAAAGATGTCAGATTTAAAGTGTCAATTTTCTTTATCACAGGGTTATTGTGTGGGCTAATTAGCGCCTACTTCTATGTTAAATCTTTAAAAGTATTAAGCTTAAATGTAGTATATCCGGTTTTTGCGGCTGCCAATATGATCATTATTACAATTTTATCATTTATATTATTTCAGGAAAACTTTACTTTTATTAAATCAATTGGATTAATACTTATTATTGGTGGTATATACCTAATTAGTAAGTATTAATATTGTATTTACCTTGATTTTGCCCATTGCTGCCATTATTAAACTTTCATTTAAAATTGCATTAGTCTTTACTCTCTATTACCTTTGCCTTCCTAAATCATTAAAAAATGAAAACTTTAATTATTCTTGTAGTCCTTATGAGCACTATATTAACTATTTCTTGTAATACCTCCCACTCTGGTGAGGCAAAGAAAGACGACGTCGATACCTTTAAATATTTTGTTGAACGGTTTGCTGATATTAAGATTCTTCGCTATCAGGTTCCGGGTTTTGATACCTTAAGTTTAAACCAAAAGAAACTTATTTATTATCTAAGTCAGGCTGCCATTGCAGGTCGCGATATTATTTTCGATCAGAATGGTAACTATAATCTGGCCATCCGTCGAACTCTCGAGAATATTGTTGAGAATTTTAAAGGGGACAAGAATACTGAAGATTTTAAAAAATTTATGATTTATACCAAGCGGGTTTGGTTTTCAAATGGCATTTACCACCATTATGCGTCGGATAAGTTTATACCCGACTTTTCGCAGGAATATTTCAGGCAATTAGTTGCTCAATCTGATCCGTCAAAATTACCCGTTGCAAAAGGAGAAACCCAGGAGCAGTTTCTCAGTAAAATTATTCCCGTGATGTTTGATCCCCATATTCTTCCAAAGAAAGTAGATCAGGATGCAAGCAAGGATATGGTATTGAGTTCAGCTGTCAATTTTTATAAAGGTGTAACTCAGAAAGAAGCTGAGGATTTTTATAAAAATTTACGAAAGCCCGAAGATAAAGAACCATTATCGTATGGTGTAAATTCCAGACTGGTAAAGGAAAATGGGAAAATTGTTGAACAAGTTTATAAGATTGGTGGACTTTATGGCTCAGCACTTGAGGAAATTGTAAAATGGCTTGAAAAAGCAGTAAGCGTTGCCGAAAATGACGTTCAGAAGAAAGGGATTGCTACCCTGATTGATTACTATAAAACAGGAAGTTTAAAGACCTGGGATGAATATAATATTGACTGGGTACACGACTTAAATTCGCGCGTCGATTTTGTTAACGGATTTATTGAAGTATACGAAGATCCTTTGGCTACCAAAGCAACATGGGAAGCTCTCGTAAATTTTAAAGATATCGCCGGAACACACAGGGCAGAAATAATCAGTTCCAATGCCCAATGGTTCGAAGATCATTCCCCAGTTGAAAATCGCTTTAAAAAAGCCAAGGTTAAAGGAGTTTCTGCTAAAGTGATAACTGTGGCTCAACTTGGCGGAGATTGTTACCCTGCTACGCCTATTGGCATTAATTTGCCTAATGCTGATTGGATTCGCAAGGAGTATGGTTCAAAATCCGTAACCATCGATAACATAACTTATGCTTATGAGCAGGCTGCAAAAGGCACAGGTTTTAATGAGGAGTTCACATACAGTCAGGGTGAAGTCGACCTGATTACGAAATATGATTATCAGACCGACAATTTGCATACCGATTTGCATGAATGTCTCGGGCATGCTTCGGGTCAATTAATGCCAGGAGTGAGCAACGAAGCGCTTAAAAATTATCATTCAACATTGGAAGAAGCTCGTGCCGACCTGTTTGCACTATATTACATTGCAGATCAAAAATTGGTCGAACTTGGCTTATTAACTAATAATGAGGCTTTCAAAGCATCGTACATCACCTATATACGCAATGGTTTGATGACTCAACTTACACGTATTAAGTCCGGAAAGGACATCGAAGAAGCGCACATGCGTAACCGTCAGTTAATTGCCAAATGGTGTTTTGAAAAGGGAAAAGCCGATAATGTTATTGAGAAAAAAACAAAGGACGGGAAAACCTATTTTGTCATCAATGATTTTGTGAAATTGCGTACACTCTTTGGCGATTTGCTAAAAGAAATACAACGGGTTAAATCCGAAGGCGATTATGAAGCAGGTAAAGCCTTGGTTGAAAATTATGGTGTAAAGGTCGATCCGGCTTTACATAAGGAAGTACTGGAACGCTATGAGAAATTACATCTTGCTCCTTATTCCGGATTTATTAACCCCGAATACACTCTCGTTGAGAAAAACGGTGAAATAATTGATGTAAGGATTGATTATCCTATAGACTTTGTAGGTCAGATGCTGAAATATTCTAAAAAACATTCCTTTTTACCAATTTATAACTAATATTAAAAAGTACTTAGTACTAAGTGTTTGGTACTAAGTACTTTTATATTCAGACCCAAAACTTCATATTTTTAAAAGGCTGTCCAAAAGGTCTTTTGCAGCTTATTCGCCCGACCTTCTTTTTATCAAGTAGTTGCAAAAGCCTCTGCCAGCTGGGTTTAGGGCACATTCAGGACTTTTTGGACAACCGCTTTTTCCCTTCGGTTACTTTCAATTGATAAACGCGTATAAATAAATATTTATTCTATGAGAATACTTATTTTATCGATATTTGTCATTTTTATAGATAGAATATGTTTGTTGACAGAAAATAATTATATTGGCAATAAAAATAAAGCTTACATTTGCGATCGCCGAATTAGCATAGGTTTAACAAATTATTAAAACCGGAGATCATGAACTGCATCATAGTAGACGATGAACCTTTAGCCCAACTGATTATAGAACAATATGTTCAGACTATTCCATTTCTAACGTTATTAGGTAAGTGTTCAAGCGCGTTTGAAGCATTTGATATGTTACGAAGCCAAAAGGTTGATTTGATCTTTTTGGATATACACATGCCTAACGTCTCGGGTATTGATTTTATTAATTCGCTCGATTTCAAGCCTTACTTTATTTTTACCACTGCCTACTCCGAACATGCTATGGAAGGATTTAATCTCAATGCAGTTGATTATTTGCTTAAACCCATTCCATTTGAGCGTTTCTTAAAGGCTGCCAATAAAGCGTATGACTTGTTTACGCTGCGTAATAACAAGGGAGATGCTAAAGTTGAGCTTATGGAGGCTCAAAAGGCCGACGATTTTATTATGGTGAAAGCCGATTACCAAACACAAAGAATTGCGCTTAAAGACATAACCTACATTGAAGGACTTAAAGATTATGTAAAAATTTACCTGGCAACAGGAAAGCCTGTCGTTACTTTAAATTCGCTGAAGAATATGGCTGAAAAATTACCTTCGGAAGTATTTATCAGGATACATAAATCCTATATTGTTTCCATTAACAAAATTGATTCAATCGTTCGAAGCCGTATCGTTATTGGTGATAAATGGATTCCCATTGGCGAAAATTTTCGGGATGCGTTTTATGATGCTATCCGCAAACATGGTTTCAGCGTTTAATTTGAAATTGGCTTTGCGTTATTATTGATAATTGCATCGCGCCATTGAATTAAAATAAAAAAGCTGAAGACTAGCCATTTTCTATAGCTAAAGTCTTCAGCCTATCTTATTTTTTCTGTTTTCTGTCTTCTACTTTAGTACGTTACAGTTTTTTAAATCATCAACCGTGATTACCGGTTTCTCATGATTTTTTATTTTTTCAACGACTATCTGACCGGTTTTTTCCGCCATTTCCCTGGTGGCAAATCCTTTACGTTCTGGAATCACTGGAATAAATGGCTGATTTATATATGTTTTATTATTTACTAAAATTTTGTAACCCCAGCCTATTTCAGTTTGAAAACACTGAAGGTCTATTTTCTCCTGCTGTGCTTTATCATGATTAAAGTTACATGCCACAATTAATAAGAAAGCAGATAAACTTAAGTAAAGCGCTAATTTAGTTGTATGGGTCATAAGCAGCAGTAGGATCAAATTCCCATAAATCGTCAAACCAATTACTGCCACCATTGGTTCCAAGGCCTACAAATATTCTGTTATTGCTGGGGATAGAGAAAGCAATGGCTGCATATCTGGCAACTCCGGTAGTTGCGTTAGGGCCCTCTAAATTAGTCTTCTTTGTCCAAAAATCAGTAGTGGGATCATATTCCCAAACATCATTTAACAACGACCCGGAGGAACCTAATGCTACATATCCTTTAGTGCCATTTGAAAAACCAACAGCATTTGTTCTTATCATTTTATAATTACTATTGGTGACTGTTGAAATAGGCCTTAAACCAGCATCTATACCACCAGCCCAAGTTTCTGTAGCAGGATCGAATCTCCATAAATCGGTAACATATGACCCGTTTTCAACACCTGTGCAAATATAGGCCTTACCATCAATAACAAAGGAAACGCCATCGCGTCTTTTGGCACCACCGTAACCAGGTAACAAAGTCCAGGTACCAGTAGCTGGGTTTAATTTCCAAAAATCTTTCAGGTAATTGCCATTGTAACCTGTTCCAACATAACCTACATTATTAATAGCAAAACTAAGCCCACCTGCACGTTCATATCCGTTAGGCAAACTATCAATTTTACTCCAGGCATTACTAACCGATGAATATTTCCAAAAATCTCTCAAATATTTGGTATTAATGTCCTGACCAGTACCTACGTATCCATCATTACCAATACTAAATCCAACACAGGAAGTTCTTCCAGTGCCAGGGCAATCAGCTACCTGAGTCCAGGCATTCACTTCGCTGTCATAAGACCAAAAGTCAGTCAAATAAGCTTTTAATCCATTTTTGGTACCATAACCAAAGCCTAAATACCCCTTTTGACCAATACAAAAACTAGCAGCTCCGTAACGTCCGGAACCATCAAAATCTGATCTTCTTGACCAATTTCCAACCAACGCAATAGGATCGTCTGGATGACATGCAAAAAATGAAAATATAAGTGTAATTATTAACGGTGTCCAACGCAATTTTTTCATAATTTTGGGATGTTTAAATTAATTTGTGTTTTCAAACCTACGTAGAAAGGGCTTCATCAAAAAAAAAAATAGACAGCTATGATTAATCTATCGACGAACAATCGATATTTATCTATATTCATAAATGCAATCTAATAAAATCGGGTTTATCGATAGATTTGTCCATAATATCGACAGAATTCTTACTAATGGTATAATATACTTTTTCGGGAAGACATTCTCCCGTTAATTTACGCTTAATTGATATATAAAAATTGTACGATGAATAAATCCCGACAGGCATTATCATATTTTGTATTGTTTCTTTTACTGTTTGGTTGTAAGAATAGTAGTGAAAATTTTACGCTTGGCGATGAATTGGTAGATATTAAAAGCAACATCATTGTTAATGATACTACTACTGTCAGAGCATCCACAATAAGAAGTGATTCTATACCTACTTCTGGTGTTTCAACTATGCTTGTGGGACAATACTTTGATGGCACATTGGGGAACATAGCAGCCAGTAGTTATTTCCGGGTAGCAGTAGGTTCCTTCAGTAAGATTAGTACAGACCCTCTTAGCACTACTGTATGTGATTCCTTAAGTTTAATTTTAAATGCCTCACATTACAGCTATGGAGATACTTTATTACCCTATACCATCGAAGTTCATCGGATTTCCGAAAATATGGAAAACAATTTATCATTAAGCAGTTATGGGTATCGGTATAGCAATTCCAAAGTGAACTATGACCCCGAAATTCTTGGTCAGGCGACATTTGTACCTCGACCTAAAATTATTAGTAGAATTAGCATACGTCTTACCAAAAGTATTCAGGACAATTTATTTAATTTGATTACAAATCAACTTATTAATGTAAATGATGCGACCCAAAAACAAGCTGATTTTGTAAATAATTTCAAAGGCGTTGCCTTGTTACCGCCCACCAATCTAAAATCATCATCTGTTCTCGGCTACAAAGCAGACAATACCAGCCTGTATTTATTGTTTTACTTAAATACCAATGGTGCTAAAGATACCATGGCTTTTGCACTGACCAATACAAATTTGCTATATACCAGGATAGATGATTTGTTAACTTATAACAATCCAACAAATCCTTTGGATATATTGAAAAAAAGTGAGATTAAAGTACCTTCTTATAAAACGGGAAATGTTACTTATTGCCAAGCAGGTACTGGTTTTATGACAAAGTTTGAATTTCCATATTTAAAAAATTCACTCTTGTCTGATAAGCATATTCGGATAATGAAAGCAGAATTGTTACTTTATCCATTAAAAGGCAGTTATCAAAAAATTCCATTGCCTTCAAAAGTTCAGCTCTATGCTACGGATAACGTTAACCATAAGGGAAGTGTTATCAATGATACCACAAAAAGCCAGTTATATATAGATAATCTCTATCACGAGGAAACATCCTATGCTATTGATATTACCAGTTATGTCAGAAGTATGATCCAGGCAAATACGGATGAGATTCCCTCAATGATTGTATCTTTTGCTGATTATAAAAACTGGACTACATTAGATAGGGTAATATTCTCAGATGGGTTGTTACAAGTAAAATCAACGAGACTGAAGATTACTTATTGGCGCTATTAGTATTTAATGCTATTAAAATCAGATAAATACATGAAAATTATTTTTCGAATTCAATTTATAAGTTTGTTATTGTTTAATGGTCTGGTTTTGCATTCACAAACCAATACCAGCTATCCGTATTCAATGTATGGGATTGGTGATATTAAGACACCTGGATTTGCTCAGAACAGAGCTTTTGGTGGAGCTGGCATCGCCTTATCTTCAAATTCAACTTTGAATAATGTGAATCCGGCTTCATATAATTCTATTGATAGTTTGTCTTTTATCCTCGAAACAGGCTTGGATATGCGTAGGTCAAAATATGCCAGTCAGACTCAAAAACAGACCAACACCAGTATGAATTTTGGATATTTGGCAATAGGGTTTCGTTTAACTCCATGGTGGGCAAATAGTTTTGGCGCTACTCCCTACAGTGGGGTAGGTAATGAGGTTAATACCACAAGGGTAGTAGAAGGTTCATCAGATAATTATTATGTTAGCAATCAGGGATCCGGTGGAGTCAACCAATTTTATTGGGGTAACTCGTTTAAGCCCTTCAAACGGTTTTTTATCGGAGTTAACATGTCGTATCTGTTAGGAAATATAAAACAAACACAAAGCCTCACATCCAATTTTTTTAACGGAAGTTTGGTAACCCAGGATCAGCAAACCATTCATAAAATTTGTTTTAACTATGGGGTACAATATACTTTTAACATTATGCCAAAGTTAATAACCACTATTGGTGGAATTTATGGAAATAAAAATACCATTCAACTTAACACTCAAACTACCGTTTTAGGCAATTTGAATGATACCCTGGAAAATAATACCGTTAGTCAGGGTTCCTTTACATTACCACAGTATTATGGTGTTGGAATATCCTTTAAATTAGCCGATAAATTATTGGTTACATCCGATTACAAATTTTACCAATGGTCACAAAATAAATCTATAAGACCTGAAGTTCAGTTTGTGAACAGTACTAATTATTGTGCAGGAATAGAACTTCTTCCTTCTACTTCATTCAGATCTTCATATATTGCGAAAATTAAGTATCGGCTTGGAGGATATTACAATAACACCTATTTAAAGATTCAGGGACAACAAATACGCGATGTAGGTTTATCGGCGGGATTGTCTGTTCCTCTGTTTAATCGCATAACGATGAATCTTTCCTATAATTTAGGGCGAAGAGGTGCCGTTATAAAATCAGGATTAATCACCGAAAATTATCAGTCCTTTTTGTTTGATATCACACTTTTTGATTTCTGGTTTATCAAACCTAAATTTAATTAACCCAAAGAGGTTGGTAGGCTTTAACAAGATCAATTAACTACGTTTGCTGAATTTTCTGTTTCCCTGAAAATGTAATCCTGCAACTGACTAAAGTATGGATAAGGAGAAGAAGGTTATCATTATTGGTGCAGGTTTAGCTGGCATGTCTGCTGGCTATTATTTACAAATCAACGGTTTTAATACAGAAATTTTTGAGATGCACTCCTCATCGGGAGGACTCTGTGCATCATGGAAACGTAAGGATTATCTTATTGATGGGTGTGTACATTTTGTTACTGGAATTTCCCCTGAAGTGATTTCATACGGTTTTTGGGATGATTTGCTTGATATGAAGTCAATGCAGTTTGTTTTTCCCGAAACTCATTGTGTGGTTGAAGATGAAAAACGAAATAAAATTAATTTCTACAGTGATGTAGACCAGCTGGAAAAAGAATTACTCAACAAAGCTCCTGAAGATAGAAAACAAATTGGAATACTTATCCGTGGTATTAGAATGTTTTCAAAGCTTCGTTTGCCCGTGTTTAAGCCTTATGAAACCATGACCATTGCAGATAAGCTAAAAGTGGCATACAGCATGCTGCCTTATCTGTATAACATGTTTAAATTGGTAAAGATCTCAAATAAAGAATTTGCTGATAAATTTATCAATCCAGCTCTCAAAAAGGCCTTTGAAATGGCCTTTGTTGGCGATTCATCACTCTTTTACACCATCATGACGCTGGCATGGAGGCATAAAAAGGCAACAGGTTATCCCAAGGGGGGGGCTATTCATATTTCGAGCCTGATAGAAAAAAAATACAGGCAAGCAGGGGGAAATATTCATTTTAATTCAAATGTTGCTAAGATACTCGTTAATAATAGTACCGTTTGTGGAATAGCCTTGGAGAATGGAGAGCAATATACCGGGGATATTGTTATTTCTGCAGCTGACGGACGTTCTACCATTTATGACATGCTTGGTGGAAAATTTATAGATAGTAACATAAAAGAACGATATGAAAGTGAGGTTTTTAAAACCATTAACAAAACACTTTATGTGTCGATTGGCATTAATAGAGACTTTTCAAATGAACCTCATAAAATATATTTTCCCTGCAAAAGTATCAAAATGGATCCCATGACTGAATTGGATGCATTGGAAGTATCTCACTATTGTCACGATCCTGCTGCAGCTCCCAAAGGTAAGTCTTTGTTAACTTTAATGCCCGAATCGCTGGATTGGGAATACTGGGATAACTTAAGAAAACAGGATAAGCAGCGATATAATCTTGAAAAGACTCGTATTGCCAACGAAATTATTGAAGCTTTAGATAAGCAATTTGGCAATATCAAAGAAAATGTTGACATGATTGATGTGGCCACACCTGCAACTTATATCCGATACACCAACAATTGGACGGGTGGTCAGATAAGTTGGAAAGCTACCAGAAGTACATTTGGAAAACCTACGTTATGGCAAATTCAAAATCTGTCAAATTTTTACATGACAGGCCAATGGGCAGCAATTTCCGGTGGACTTGATACGGTAGTTATGATGGGCAATCATCTCACTCAAATTATTTGCAAGCACGAAGGTGTGAAATTTAGCCATGGCTATCATAAGTGATTTAAGTAATGTCCCTGAACAAAAAGTTCAGAAGTTTAGAAATGTTCAGAAGTTCACCGTTAAACAAATTCTTCCAATCCTGAATAAATGATCATTTTAAAAAAATTGTATCTTAGCATTTAAAATAAACAGCAAATAATATTTATTTTATTTATAAACACTTAAATCACACAACTATGGGTTTGTTTGATAAGATTAAAGGAGAATTTATTGATATTGTAGAGTGGTTAGATTCTACCAATGATACCATGGTGCACCGTTTTGAACGATATCAGAATGAGATAAAAATGGGTGCTAAACTGACTGTTCGGGAATCTCAGATGGCGGTATTTATCAATGAAGGGACATTGGCAGATGTATTTAAGCCTGGAATGTATACCCTTACTACTGAAAACATGCCAATTATGACCACCTTGAAAGGATGGAAATATGGTTTTAACAGTCCATTTAAAGCGGAAGTATATTTTATAAATACTAAAAATTTTACTGATCTGAAATGGGGCAGCCCAAACCCAATTATGCTTCGCGATCCTGAATTTGGACCAATCAGAATAAGAGCATTTGGTAATTATGCAATGAAAGTTGCCGACCCGGTTAAATTCATCAAAGAAATTGTAGGTACAGATGGCAATTTTACTACTGAAGGCATATCCGATCAGTTACGTAATGTTATTGTAACCCGCTTTACTGATACGATTGGTGAAAGTAAAATTCCAGTGTTGGATATGGCTTCTAACTACAATGAAATTTCAAAATTCTGCGAAACCAAAATAAAACCCGAATTTTTGGAATATGGAATTGACCTGACCAAATTTCTGGTATCAAGCATAACATTACCAGAAAATGTTGAAAAGGCTCTTGATAACAGGTCGAGTATGGGAATTATTGGCGACTTGAATAAATACACACAATTTCAGGCAGCAAATTCCATGGAAGCCGCAGCGTCAAATGATGGCGGCGGAGCAGGAACAGGCATGGGCATGGGTATGGGATTTGGTATGGCTAACATGATGATGAATACCATGAATCAACCCCAACAAAACACAGGCTCTACAGCTCCTCCTCCTATTCCTGGGGCTGTCAAATATTTTGTAGCTATTAACGGGCAGCAAGCCGGGCCATTTGATTTGGAAGCACTAAAACAGATGGTAGCACAAAATCAGGTAACCAAAGATACCTTGGTTTGGAAAGAAGGCATGACAAGTTGGGTTGCCGCAGGTACGCAATTCGATCTCACTGCTATTTTTGGATCAACACCTCCTCCAATTCCTCAATAAATAATCTAAGTATTTCAGATATGGAAGAAAAAGAAATAACCAAATCCACTACCCAGGGTGAAATCGTATGTAAAAATTGCAGTGCAAAGCTCACATACGCGCCTGGAACTAACAATTTAAAATGTCAATATTGTGGTGTTGAGAACGAGATAGTTTCTAGCGGAGTATTAGTTGAGGAGCTTGATTTTGAAAGGTTTATCAGCGAATTTAACAAGGAGGCGGAAAAACACGATGTTGTTACGGTTAAGTGCAATGCGTGTGGGGCTCAAACATCTTTTGAAGCCAATATTGTTTCGGATAGCTGTGCTTTTTGCGGTAGTCCGATTGTGGTAAGCGATGGAACTGTTAATCATAGCATACAGCCTCAGGCAGTACTCCCTTTTTTAGTCGAAAAAAATAAAGCTACCGGGTTATATTCGTCATGGTTAAACAAACTGTGGTGGGCTCCAAGCGACTTGAAAAAGCTTGCACAACAGGAAGGTAAGTTAATAGGGATTTATATTCCTTATTGGACATACGATGCCAATACGGATACCTCTTATTCCGGCGAAAGGGGAGAGGACTACACAGAAACAGAAGAATATGAAACAGTTGAGAATGGTGAAACGGTAACTCGCACTCGCACCATTGTTAGGACTGTTTGGTATCCGGTTAGCGGCGAAGTCAACAATGTTTTTGATGACGTTCTGGTTAATGCTAGCAATTCTTTACCAAGAGAATATTCAGAAAAATTAGAGCCTTGGGATCTGAATAATTTAATGCCATTTAACCCAAGTTATTTAAGCGGTTATAAAGCCGAAAGCTACCAGATCGATCTCAGGAGTGGATTCGATCAGGCAAAAGAAAAAATGGATAGGGTGATCAACCAAACCGTGTTAAATGCTATCGGTGGCGCCCATCAACGTGTGTTTTTTGCTAATACTGCCTATAATAATATTACGTTTAAACACATTCTTTTACCAATTTGGATAAGCGCTTACCGTTATAATAATAAGACTTACCGGTTTATGATTAATGGCCGTACCGGGGATGTTCGTGGACAAAGACCTTATAGTTGGATGAAAATAACCTTGGCTATACTTATTGGCATAACAGTATTAGCATTATTGTTTGTACTTCTTTAAAATTTAATTTATATAGACCATATTTTTAACGCTAAGACCTAAAACTCATGAATGTAACACCACTCGTACTTCCATCCGTTATTGATTCGAGTACCTACAAAATGGATGTGTCCTCCTGGGATAAAGCGCTTGATGCTTTTGATGCAGGCAATTTCAAAGAGGCGATTTTAACCCTCTTAAACTACGTCGATCCGGGGCTAATTGGTAAAACAGG
>WSSedL1CaDRAFT_10001281_pt1 | contig 15089 bp, 18 predicted proteins | sample WetSurSL1Cattail_FD_9464 | JGI IMG/M metagenome (IMG submission 9464)
AGCGGATATTGGACTTTCTATGAGGATTAATAATGTCAGCCGATCAGGCGCAGAGTTGTTTTTTGTACAATCTGATGGAAATCCAAAAGGTGATCTTGAATACGGAGATGAATTTATCATAGAAGAAAATGTAAAAGGTGAATGGACGGAAGCCCCGATCGTAGTGGCAGGGGATTATGGATTCAATGCCATTGCTTACCCAATTACAAAGGATGGAGCTAATGATTTTGAAATTGATTGGGAATGGCTTTATGGAGAACTTGAACCCGGAGAGTATAGAATCGGAAGAGAAATAATGGATTTCGTTGAGACAGGGTCCTATGACAAGTATATGGTATATGTACATTTTATTATTAATTAAAAGATCTTCTGCGGGATATGGATGCATTAAATAGAGAACATGTTATACATAATAGGCAGAAGAATCACACGGGAAGGAAAGTGTAACTGTGATAATCAAGGACAATATTACATCAGAAATCTTAATAAAGGTATTAGGGAAAGCACTGGGTCAGGATATTAAAGAGGTAAGCTATGAAACAGAGCAGCTACAGGGTGGGACTGTAGGAGAGATAAAGCTGGTATATGGAGTGGCCAGAACAACAGGGGAGAAGGAATTACCCTACAAGATTGTCTATAAAAGGCAGACGAAGTGGGAACGCTACGGTGATCCGGATTCGTGGCGAAGGGAGTTTGATCTATATGAAGCAAATCTGGACACGGTATTTTCGAACTCATTTCGTTGGCCGAAATGCTATTATGCGGAATTATCAGAGGATGAAACCCAGATATGGATGGAATATATCGATGGAATATCGGGGTTGAAGCTAACTGGTGCAATGTATGAACAGGTAGCCGGGGAATTAGGAAGGTTTCAAGGCAGGCTCTATGCACAGCAGCCGGAGTTTCTGAATACAGTTACGAATCTCAGTAAAAAAGAGTATAGCAAAAATTTTTATTTGCATTATCGGTCATGGAATGAGGTGTATGATTATATCCGCGCTGAGGACTGTGAAATACCCAGGTATTTATGCGAAATGCTTATCGATGCGGATGAACGCTCTGATGAGATATGGGCTAATATTGATAGGTTGCCGATAGTGCTTTGTCACAGGGACTTTTGGGTAGCAAATATATTTTATGCGGATCAGAATATTCGATTGATAGATTGGGATACCGCCGGCTGGGGATACATGGGCGAAGACATTGCGAGCCTGATCGCAGACGAAGCGGATGTTGCACATATGGTTGAATACTATGGAAGATGTGTAAAAGCCTATTATAAGGGATTCTCAGAATATGTGGACATATCACATATAAAATCTCTGTATGTGAAAGAACTGATTCTTTTTATGTTTGGCTACAGGCTGGTGGAGGGGTATAAATTTGCTGGAACGTCTGAGGAAAGGGCTTTGCAGATTGAAACACTTCATAAAATTTATGAAATGGAGGTGCTGTGAACTTCTGATTATGTTAAGAAAGAAACAGATAAATCAGAAGTTTACAGTGAGGAGAAAGAGTGAAAGAAAAACACTTTCACTCGGAAAGAACCCACAAGACGGCTTCTTTCATCAGATTTTGTGATGGCGCAAAGCGCCATAATGGAGGTAAAAATGGAAGTTAAAGAGTATTATAGCGTAGAAGATAAAGAATATTGGTTAAATCAGTTTAAAAAGAGCGACTGGGGAGCAGGGCATTATTTGTATGATTTATTGAGTAATAATAATTTAAAGGAGTTATGTGGAGAGAAAACGAAAGTTTTTATGTTAACGGATAATCGGCAGCTAGTGTCATTTTGTACTCTAGCCGAGGTGGATGATGTGAGAGACACTGAGTTTAATCCTTGGATAGGATTTGTATATACATTCCCTCAATATAGGGGACATCGATATATGGGAATCCTTTTGGAGTTCGCATATGTAACTGCCAAAAGTGATGGAGCCAGACAGCTTTATATCTCGACTGGCGATACTGGATTATATGAAAAGTACGGATACTCATTCTATCAAATGATGAAAGATATGCATGGAGAGGATTCTAGAGTATATAGAATAGAGGTTAAGTGAGATATTTAAAGTACGGAAAAAACAGAAAGAATCCAATTGGCAGAGAGATTAATGTTGTTATAAGTTATTATGGCTTTGCAATTGGTGGCAATGGCGAATTAAAGATTATTTATATAATGTGGGGGTGTAGGATATGCGAGATGTCCATGTGCATTTTTTACATGGAAATGGTGGCGGTTATAATATTGATTTTTTTGAGGGTTTTATCAAAGCCGCTCAAAAAACAGGGCTTGATGAAATATACTTGCTTGAACATACCCACCAATTCATTGAGTTTGAGAAAGTATATGAACCAATAAAGAAATACAACGATTATCAGCGTAACTGGATATGTAAAAAAATGAACAGTTCGATAAAAGAGTATATTAATTTTATAGAAACAGTAAAGGATACTCAATACCCTGTAAAAGTTAAATTTGGTCTTGAAGTTTGTTATATTCCTGAAACTGCTGACGTACTAGCAAGCATTATTGACGAATATGAGTTTGATTTTCTTACAGGCTCAGTACATTGGATTGATGGTTGGGGATTTGACCATACAGGACAGAAAGAGCTTTGGAAAAGTATGAACGTGAACGAGGTTTATAAAAGGTATTATAGCATAATGTTCCAATTATGCAAAAGTGGTCTTTTCACTGGTCTTGCGCATCCTGATTCAATCAAATGCTTTGGTTACACACCTGATATTGACTTGACAGATTATTATAATGAATTATCTATTCTTTTATGTAAACATGGCATGTATGCTGAAAATAGTGGTGGACTACGGCTAAATTATTGCTCGAATTTGGAATTAGGTCTGAATACAAAATTGCTATCTATTTTTCAAAAAAATAATGTAGAAATTTCTACAGCTTCTGATGCGCATAAACAAAGCGATGTCGGTGTAAATATTCTTGAGCTTGAAAATATGCTCAAAGATTAGTTTACACATAATAAGCATTATCTGAAGTTAGGTTGGTTCGAATTCGTACCCGATTGTGTATAAAGATAATTGATGTGAAGAACGATATAAGAATTTAGAAAAGATAGGGGAGAATAACAATGCCATTGGTAAAAGTGGAAATCATAATAGGTAAAACAAAAGAGTATAAAAAACAATTATTAGGTTCTATTCATATGGCTTTAATCGACACTTTAGAAATTGAAGAAACGGATGTGTTTATCATTATCCATGAGCCACCGTTGGATAATTGGGGCTGTTATGGTGTTCAAGCAAGTGAATTGGACTTGCACTATAAAAGAAACTAAATTCCAGTTTTAAAATGATATGTGATTATAGTATGACTCGTAGCTGTCCACAATTGAGATGTAAACCGACTTCCTATTGTGTTTATAAAGTAAAGCGTAGCATATAGATAAAATTGAATTTATCTATATGCTACGAGCGATATACAGTTCAACAATCAGTTTAGCAACTTCGTTTTTATCATCCATGCTGGACTTTCATGCGTAACCTTGAACCACATCTCTCATCGTAATTTGTCCTGGTTATTTCCTTGTAAGATATTTGAGCATTTTGTAGAAAAAAATTAGTTATATATGCTCCAATTGGGGTATATTAAAGCTTATGCTTAAATTAAAGGAGAATTTTATCTATGAACAAGTTTATTTTCAGTGATTATTTTCATGAGCCAGAGGGAAAAATCGCTAAGCGGATGCTTTTTAAAAGCGATAATGCTATTGCCTTTGTTCTAAACATTGCAAAAGGTGAAATATTACCGGGACATACACATCTAGAATCAACCCTTTTCCTGCAGGTTATGGAGGGTAATGCCAAGGTTGTCACGGATGGCAATGAAACTTCGTTGCAGGTGGGCGAGTTAATGCAGGTTGATGGGCAGGAAAGCTTGCAGGTTATAAACACCGGTGAAGGTGTCTTGCGCCTTTATGTAACAATTTCACCAATGGGTACAGAGGCCTTTGCAACAGATGCAAATGTTTAATGACTTATCTAAAAAAGCAGATACCTAACGATATCTGCTTTCACTATATCAGTAGCTGGTGCATTACTTTTGATATTTACATAGTACGAAATCATAAAGTTTGTTATAAAGAACGACCTCCTTAAAATAGTTTAAGACTCTATTTTTTAAAGGTTTACGCTTTGTTTTCAAAGTGTTAAAATGGAAAAGAAAAGGGTTTTGAATTGGGGTGCGAAGGAGTTGGACATCACAAGATATAACAGGATAATTATCGTTGGTAATAGTGGTAGCGGTAAAAGCTTTTTATCAAATGAACTATCTACGATTACTGGTCTACCACTTATTCATCTTGATGTTGAATACTGGCGTCCAAATTGGGAGAAGACACCCAAAGAAGAATGGGTGAAAAAGCAAACTGGTTTTGTTTCGAAGGAAAAATGGATTATTGATGGTAATTATAATAGTACAATGGAATTGCGATATAAAGCAGCGGATATAATTATATTCCTTGATATTAACCGTTTTATATGCATAGTTAGTGCATTTAAAAGGCATGGTACTAAGCGCACAGATTTGCCCCAGTATCTTGAAGAAAAACTTGATTTCGAATTTTTACAATTCTGCAAATGGATATGGAACTTTTCTAAAACAGGCAGGCATACAATTATGGAGTTGCACAAAAAGTATCCTGATAAACCTTTTCTTATGTTTAAAAGCAGAAGAAAATTGCAGAAAATGCTGATTAAAAATCGGAGGTAATGTGTTTGCCAAAATTCTGGGGATATGTAACGAATGAAAACTATGCAGTTGGATGTACGGGACAAACAGTATATGTATATGGAAAAGACAGTAAAGAGCTTGTGAAATTTAAGGATATAACATATGGGTATAAGCCTATGTTCTGTCCAAAGAAGAATATTTTTATAGTTAAATCGACTGCAGGAATGATTGCAGTATATTCACTTGATAAGTTGGAACTAATAAATAAATTTCGATTTTCAAAGGTTGATGTAGCACAAGATGACGGATTTTGTTTTTCAAATGACGGAAATTATTTCTACAATATTGAGCGTCACATTGATAGTTTACATACCCGTATTTCAATATACGATACCGAAAAATTTGAGCTATGTAATCAATTATTTACAGAAGTAGATTCGCCAGTACTTAGTTATATCGAATATGATGAGAATAGAAATACTTATTTTGTAATTGGATTTATGCGTAATCATGATGGCATAAGTTCATATTATTTTATTGCAGAATTCAATGGTAACAAATTTCTAAATGAAAGAAAATTGTCAGAAGAAAAATATGATTTTCTTACAGGATATAAAAGCCTTGAACTTTTTGGATTTACATCGAAAACAAAAGAATGGTCTACATTAAAATACATTGGTTATGACTTGTCAGATATTGAATCTGTAAAGGTTCATTTATCGGATGAAATTTAATTGTTAGATTATTTGTACTGATTGTGGCAGTATAATCCATAGCTATGTTGAAGAGCCAAAGAAGTTTATATAAACAATTTATTTATCAATCTTTTCATAACTGAGAAGTGAACCGAGTTGCACATTATGTTTACGAAATAGCTAAAGAAAGGGAATGAATTATGGATCTGATTTCTATAAAGCTCAGTGTCACTACATGTTATCTGATTAGGACAGATGAAAAGTACCTCTTAGTTGACACTGGGTATGAAGAAGACTGGGAATTGTTCCGGCAGCGGTTGAGAGAAGCGAACGTGGAGATATCCCAGATCGGATATATCTTACTTACCCATCATCATGATGATCATTGTGGCTTACTGCACATCATTCTGAAAGAAAACAGCACCATTTGTGTCGTGATGTCGGATCAGTGTAATGAGCTGATTCAAAAGGGAGAAAATGATCTGACGCATGGAGGAGGACTCCTCAACAAGCGAGTGTCTTTTTTGATCCGGCATAAGCAGGCGTATGTTTCGCTGGTACTTCACAAAAAAGTGGATAAATCAAAGAATCTTAAGTTCCAGCCTTACAAATCCCGTGATAATGATATATTGTTCACGAGAGAACCCAAATTTCGGGATATTGGAGTTCCCCTTGAGGGAATAATACTTAAGACTCCCGGTCATACAGTCGATTCCATCAGCGTTTTGTTCCCGGACGGAGACTGTCTGGTGGGCGATGCCGCAGCACACATGCTCGCATTTGCAGGTACCCACTATTGCGTTATTTTTATTTGCAAAATAGATGATTATTATGATAGCTGGGTAAAGATGATTGCGGCTGGCGCAAAACGGATATTTCCTGCACATGGAGCTCCTTTTTCTGTTGATAAATTAGTCAAAAATTTACGCAGAAATAAGTCGGAAGACTTGGTTCATTAATAATCTGAACTTAACTTTTAAAGCAGTTTGAACTTCTGATAATGTTTATTACTAGCCATGATTTAATTAATACGAAGTAGATATTATTTATATTTTGAGATGTGAAAGGATTACGTCTTTATGAAATGGATAGAAAAATTCCCAAGGAATATTAAGCCTACTTATGAGGAATTAGTATGGTTTTTACCAGAAAGAATCCGAGAACTGTTTTTGGTTTTCGACAATGAAATGATGTACAAGTATAATGTGTATAATAACTATCCGCGTTTTGATAAAAGTTCCGGCTGGACATACGGCTATTGCCGAAATTACCGCATTGAATTACTATCTGTTACAATCGGCGACGATTCTTTCAACGTTTTAGGTGTTACGGTAAAAGATGATGAATCTTTAAATGCCATGCTTGAAAAATGCAAAACCAAATACGAAGAAGGCTATGAAGAAAGATATGCCCTGCTAACAGCCGCTAAAAAGGCTAATCAAATTGAAAGAACAAAATTCCGTTTGGATCGCGAGAAAAAGGGACTTGCGGAGTTAACTGAAAATATCGATACATCAAAATTTAACAAAATTAAATGGTCCGAAAAAGTTTCGCGAAATAAGTTAGTCAAACTATATCATAGCGAAGCGAAAGGACTTCTTGATGAAGATTTACTCGATGAAATCGGTTATACGTTTTATACCCGGTGCAAACAGGCGAGAGATACCCGTGAAGGATTAGAAAGAGGTGAAATAATCTGCCATTACTGCGGCACAGTACATAAAGCCGTCAGCTATACCGCATTGATAGCCTGCCCATGTGGATATTACTATACATATCGTGAATACCGTCGCAGTTGTAACTCGAATAATATACCCGGAGGACGTGCTACAGAAATATTTAATGCTTTTACGAGCAAGTGGTTGTTGTGTAAATCCGCAAGTGAAAGGATGCTGTTGATAGATGGGTTAGTTCACGAATGTCATGTTAGCGCTATGACGGGCGTAAAAGGCAGAAGCGTATGTATGAATTTAATGGATGGAACCCTTTCTCAGATAAAAGATATGCTAGAAATGTTAGCAGGGAATAAATGAAAATAACATAGTAATCTCTTACCTGTAATTCCCATTGTTTATAAAACAAAGGTAGATAGAAATAGAAAAATTTGAATGTGCTGAAGGGTATAATTTTATCTTAGGGAGGATGAACGAATTGATTAAACCGAAAAGATTAAATAAAGGCGATAAGATTGCTATCGTAAGTCTTTCATGGGGAGGATTAGGCGATGAGGATTTAATTCATAAATATATAATTGCGAAGGAAAGACTTGAAAATGATTTTGAGCTTGAAGTAGCTTGTATGCCACATGCATTAAGAGGAAGTGAATTTGTTTCAAAACATCCTGAATTAAGAGCCAAGGATTTTATGGAAGCTCTGCAAGATAAAACAGTTTCTGCTGTTTTTTGTGCAATTGGTGGAGATGATACAATTCGAATTCTTCCATATATTGATTTTGATATCATAAAAAATCATCCTAAAATATTTATGGGATATTCAGATAGCACAATTAATCATTTTATGATGTTTAAAGCAGGTGTTGTTTCTTTCTATGGACCATCTATAATGTGCGAATTTGGTGAGTATGTACAAATGTTTGATTATACTAAAAAAGCTGTAAACGATGTATTATTTGGAAAATGGGGAGAGTATAAATTAGAACCAAGCGCGAAATGGACTGATGATTATATTCCTTGGCAGGAGAACAATATTAATACCCAGCAAGTTATGAAGAAAGATAAACATGGCTATGAAGTGATCAATGGAAATGGAAAGGTACAAGGTAGACTTTTAGGAGGGTGTCTTGATGTTTTTATGATGGCAATAGGGACTGAAATTTGGCCTACACTTGATGCGTGGAGAAATGCAATTCTTTTCGTTGAAACAAGCGAAGACAAGCCAACGCCAGATTTTGTTAAGTGGACATTCAGAAATCTTGCAGCACAGGGCATATTGAAGATCATTAGTGGAGTTATTATTGGGAAGCCTCAAGGGGAACAATATTATGATGAATATAAAACAGTTATTAAGCAAGTTATTGTAAATGAGGAAAAATTATTAGATATGCCTATTTTTTATAATATAAATTTTGGGCATGCAAAACCGATAGGAATTATTCCGTATGGTATTACTACTGAATTGGATTGCGAAAAGAAATCAATAACTTTTTTAGAAAGTCCGACAGCGTAGTAAATATGATGAAGGGCATTCAGACACTAGTATCACGACAACTTCTAAGCTGTATGGAAATCGAGCTTCCCATTGTATTATTTGGTATGGTTATGGAAAGATAAAAAGCTTCTCAATCGGTGGCGAATGCGAATTGATTTTAAAGATATATAGAAACAATAGGAATTGATGATATTGATAGTTTAGTATATGAAAGTGATGGTGGCTATAGATTGAAAACAAGATTTATTAATATGGAAGGTATTCATGGTAGTGGCAAATCTACATATGCATGGAAGCTTTTTCAGCACGTGAATGAAGCACATCATACAGAAGTGCACTTTGAATATTGTGGAGATTCAATTATTGAAAATCCGTGTGACATAAGAATGACAGCTGTGATGGAGGCAAATGAATTTTTAGATTTGTAAGAAAAGAATGTGAACACAAAATTGCAGTTATTAGAAAAAGTGTGTATGTATGGAGCATACAATTGCATTTTTATACCTGAATTTAAACAAGATGAAAATACGGTATCTTTGCTTAGAAGTTATATTGCTGATGATGGAAATATCAGTAAGTTGAGATTCGTTGAATCATTAAAAGGGAAGGTTAAGGCTTTTGTTGAAAATGCATTAACTAATGATAAAATATACATATTTGAAAATGTAATATTTCAACAAATATTTAATGGATTTATGCGTTCATTATCTTGCACAACTGAAGAAATGGTGCAATATGTGAATGAAATACTTGAAATTCTGAGTCCACTAAATCCTACAATATTTTACTTGAATCCAATAGATTTGAAAGCTCAAATCGAGAAAATCGCTACGGAACGTATTTCCGATAACTATGACTTATATCCAGACTGGATTGATTGGATGGTTGAATATTTAAAAAAATCAAAATATGGAATTTTAAGGAATGTTCAAACAAGAGATGATTTAATGATATATTTTCAGGAGAGAATCGCCTTAGAAAGAAAATGCTTCGAGCAGTTGAAAATGGATAAAAAATATCTATTAATGATAGATGGTATGAATTATGATACAAATGAAACTATGATTTATAAATTGTGCCAGTAATAATGAAATCATTTCAACTCGATGGAGGAAATTTAAACATGGATATAAAAGATATTTTAGATTCAGAAAGCAAATCAACTATCTGTAATCACATTTTAAGAGCATTGCCGGATTGGTTTGCAGTGGAAAATTCAATTGTTGAGTATACAGAAAAAGTACGAGATATGCCTTTCTATGCAGCTTTTAATAATACAGTTCCGATTGGCTTTGTCGCTGTAAAAATTCACAACGCATTTACTGCTGAAATCTGTGTGATGGGAATTTTGAATGAATTTCATATGCAAGGGATTGGAACATTGCTGATTGAGTGTGTTGAACAGTTTTGTGTTACGAATGGGTTTAAGTACTTAACAGTAAAGACCTTGGACTCTTCTGCGGTATACGAACCATACGAAAAGACTAGAAAGTTTTATTGTAAACTCGGTTTTATTCCATTAGAGGTATTTCCACTTTATTGGGATAAAGAAAATCCTTGTCTCTTTTTAGCAAAACAACTTGAATATTGCCGTTAAAAATGAGCATATTTTTTGACGTTAACATATTCTGATTTAGAACTTCCCATTATGTTTATGAAGCAATCTTTTAATAGGACAATGAAAAGGCTAATTAATTTACAGTAAGCGTAAGAGGGGGTGTTAAATTGTTAGAGCATCTACAAGATGTCACTGATTATCTTAATGAGAATATGCCTGATCCTGTTCCAAAATATATATTAAAAAAAGAGATAATACATAATTCATCTAATGAATCCGAAAATAACAAGCTTAGAGAGTCTAAATGGTATAAACAACTTGCGACCGAACAATGGGAAAACGGCTCATGGGGCAGATTTCATACACAGGATACTAAATCTCAATTAAAACAAAAATTTACTACTACTGAAGCTGCACTCAGACGTGCTCGCGAATTATCGTTGGGAGAAAATGATGAAATGATTTATAAAGCTATTCAACTTATGGAAAGGTATATACAAGGCCAAGAGGAATGGTTGGATACTAATGAACATCATTATGGTTTTCAAGTTGCATTTAGGACATTAGTAGCGGCAAATCTATCTTTATTTGATTCCAAACATCCGTTGGTACAGACAAAGAAAGAAATATGCGCGTATCATCTTTCAAAGGCGTTCAAAAACGGTTCTCTTGATGAAGATATCTGGGAAGAAGAGAACAGGAAAAACAATAAAATATTATTGAAACCATATACGGTTTATATAATTTGGCTTTTACAAAACAATAACTTTTTGGATAAGGCAAAAGAAAGGGATTTTTTAGAGTATATTTGGCATAGAAAAGATGGTATTTACTATTGCACTAACAGCCCATCATCAGACATTGAATTTTTGGAATCAAAAAATTTTCTTACATGGCTTTCTGGTTTGGAGAATTTATGCGATTTTTCGTTATTTCCTGAGTTTATGAGAATGGGAACATCTATCCATTTATTAAATGAAATCTACAGACTAATGTATAATGACGTTTCCCTGCCTAAAACAAGTCCGATATTTGGTCATTATTCTGAAACATGGTCAAATAAAATTTTTCGTAAGAATGATATGATACTACGAATTCTAAGACTTCTTATGAAATGTTAAGGTGTATTTAGACATCTTTATACCATGATGAACTTACATGCGTAACATTGAACCACATCTCTCATTGTGATTTGACTTGGTTATTTCCTTGTAAGATATTTGAGCATTTTGTAGAAAAGAAATTAGTTATATATGCCCCAATTGGGGTATATTAAAGCTTATGCTTAAATTATACGAGGAGATTTATCTATGAACAAGTTTATTTTCAATGATTATTTTCATGAGCCAGAGGGAAAAATCGCCAAGCGGATGCTTTTCAAAAGCGATAATGTAATTGCCTTTATTCTAAACATTGCAAAAGGGGAAATACTACCGGGACATACACATCTAGAATCAACCCTTTTCCTGCAGGTCATGGTGGGTAATGCCAAGGTTGTCACGGATAGCAATGAAACTTCGTAATAATTTCACCAATGGGTACAGAGGCCTTTGCAACAGATGCAAATGTTTAATGACTTATCTAAAAAAGCAGATACCTAATGATAGATATCTGCTTTCATTATATCAGTAGCTGGTGCATTACTTTTGATAATTACATAGTACGAAACTGCAGAAAGCTTTTTAACATCCAGCAAGTAAAGCAGGTACGCACGCAAATCTAGCTCCGTAAGATCTTCGAGTGGAAGGAGCCGCATAAAGTTTGTCATAAAGAATGACCTCCTTAAAATAGTTTGAGACTCTATTTTTAAAGGTTTACGCTTTGTTTTCAAAGTGTTAAAATGGAAAAGAAAAGGGTTTTGAAGTAGCTTAATATAAGCATAATCTATAATTGGCTTAATCACATTTGTTATATATTGCGAAGCGAAAAGGTGGTAACATATTATGAAAAAAAGTATCTCTATTATGACAATTATTATTTTATGTATAGCATTAGTAGGATGTAAAAACAAAGATAGCACATTAAAGGATATTAAGGCTGATTCTTACAATATCTCTTATGAAGATAGTCTTATTTATAATTCAAAAGGTATTGTAGATAAATCAAGTGTGGAATCACTTGTTAAGCAATATAACATTATTGAATTAACAGGGGCAACAGAGCAACAAGTAAATTGGGAAAATTCTGTATGTATTGTATTTTTTTACAAAAACAAAAAAACTGGGCAAATATATATTTATGATAATGGAATATGTAGTTTTAATGGATTAGATAATTACACTATGTCTGATGATAGTAATATATATGATGATGCTATAAAAGCACATAAAGAATTGAAAAATAAGTCGCAATCTTTAAAAATAGATTTGAATAGATTATCAGAGGAGTAAAAAAGATGCAAAAAAAATTGCTTGTTGTATTACGTTAAATTCTACTGGAATATCTCCAAAGAAATTATTACCAAAGATACAAAAATTTTTGCACAATCGAAATTAAGTTGACTTTATTATCAGAATAATCAACGTTTGATCTTGCATTGAAAAAGGCAGAATTACAGGCAAAGGATGTTTGGTACATAGGGGCAATAGATATTAACCGACCTTCCCATTATTTTTATTAAGTAATCATTATCAAGACAATGCAAAAAAGGAGAAACGTTATGCTGGAATTTAAATATGATACGCAATTATTGATTGAGGGAAAAAATCTTTCAGAAGATGAAATTAATGAATATATAATAAAAAACATGGAAGGAGATTGCTTACTTGCAGTTGGTGATGAAGAACTGATAAAAATTCATTTTCATACGAACACGCCTTGGAAACTGCTTGAGTATTGTGCTTCTATAGGTGAAATTTATGATATTGTTGTAGAAGATATGGATCGACAGTCAAATGGTCTTCAAGGCTAATACTTTCTTAATTATCATTATTAAAACAACAAAATCGGAGAATACAATGAAAAGAAGATTGTTAAAATATATTATTTTTTTAGCTATAATTTCACATATTGGTATTTTTGCTGGGTGCTCTAACGACAAAGCAGAAGTCGAAGAAACCCAAAATACAACTTTAAAAGAACAAACGGAAGCGGTTGATAATGAAACACATAGCATAGATCAAGAGACGAATATGAAAAATGTTGATTATAGCAAAATGTACAATGGCTTAAATGGTTGTGCTGTAATCTATGATCCATTAGAAAATCAGTATTTACTTTATAATAAATCTATGTGTGAAGTTGAGGTTTCTCCATATTCTACATTTAAAATTGTATCTACACTTATGGGATTGAATAATGGAGTTTTAACTGATGAAACATCCGTAATGAAATACAGCGGAACAATATATCCTATATATTCGTGGAATCAGAATTTAACATTAAAAGAAGCTTTTCAAACTTCGTGTATATGGTATTTTAGGCAAGTAATAGATGCTATTGGACAAGAAAAGGTGAAATCAGAATTACAGGAATTACATTATGGAAACTGTGATATATCTGAATGGAAGGGTAGTAATGTAAATCAGCTACGAGATTTAAATGGGTTTTGGCTAGGTTCTTCGTTAAAAATTTCTCCGATTGAACAAGTTCAAATTGTAGATAAGATATTTGAGGGAAAGAGCCAATTTACAGAGAAACAGACTGATATTTTGAAAAGTATTATGGCACTTGATGATAGTGAAAATTGTGAGATTTATGGAAAAACAGGATCTGGAACTGATGGTCAGGCTTGGTATGTTGGATTTTCAGAGGAAAATGGAGACAGAGTATATTTCGCTATTTATTTGGAAGATAGTAAAAATAAGGATGTAATGTCTGGAGATGTGGCAAAGGAAATAGCTATAGAAATAATGAAAAAATGAAATATAATTAGATTTAGTATCGGAGGTGATGTGTTTGCTAAAATTATGGGGATATGTAAAGAACGAAAACTATGAAGTTGGTTGTACGGGACAAACATTATAATACTTAAGTCAGTTTGAACTTCTCATAGTGTTTATTAAATAATCATTATCAAGACAATGTGTAATACAAATTATTTGCTTAACATCGAGGTTAACAGGAATTTGAAAGGGCGGAAACTATGACTAATACTTTTTACATCAAGCAATCAAATGAAGATATGGATTTAGAAAAGGTTAAGGAACTATTGGCTCAGACATATTGGGCGAAGAATAGAGATGAAGAAAAGATACGAAAAAGCATGGATAATTCTTTGTGCTTCGGAGCATTTATGAATGAAGATAATAAACAAATTGGTTTTGCACGTGTCATAACAGATTTTGCAACAAATTACTATATTTGTGATGTTATAGTTGATGAAAAATATCGTGGTATTGGAGTAGGAAAGGCTTTGATTGAAAGTATTACTACTGATAGCAAATTGCAAGATATGATGGGTATGTTATTAACAAAAAATGCACACGGACTTTATCAACAGTTTGGATTCAAACAAGTAAACGGCACTTATATGGGTAAACGATAAAATTCAATGTATCTGTGATATTTTGAGCAAACTGAGAAGTTAATGTGACTTACTAGTATGTTTATTAGAAAGTTGTAATTTTATATTAGTGGAGGAAAAACAATGCCTGAACAGAAAATTGAAAATCTAATCGATGAATTTCTAACTGGGGAAACGAAAAAAAACGCATTAGAATTCACTGCATATTTAAGGGCAAACGAAATGCTGTTTGTAACGGGCAAAGGTTATTGGGAGGATAAACTATATTGGATGATAAAGTATAAAGGCGAATATGTGTGCTTTATTTTGATTAATGGCTCTGGCTCTGAAGAAGAATTTGCTCCTTGGACTATTTGGTCCGATGACAGTGATTCAAATTGGTTTGCGGATTTCCCTCTGGACGAGCATACGAAAGAAGTTGCTTGGAAAAATGTTGATGTCTGCGGAAATTGTGGCGGTTGCGATAATCCGGGGGGAAGCCGCAAAACTATA
>WSSedL1CaDRAFT_10001282_pt1 | contig 15088 bp, 12 predicted proteins | sample WetSurSL1Cattail_FD_9464 | JGI IMG/M metagenome (IMG submission 9464)
GCCGTTGCAAGTTTTACTTTCATGCAATCTCCTTGAAGTGAAAGGCGGGAGGATAAGAAAGCCATATGACCATCCGGTGACAGAACGATGGCAACCCGCAGCGTTGGTGATTGGACGCAGATTTGGCTGCGCGGGGTATCAGGGTTTTCATCAGGCGTGAACGATCTGAAGCGTGGGAAACAGGTACCTGCCGCGCCGTCAGTAGGGCAATGCTGCGCTGCGGTAATATCGCCAACCCAGCCAGAACGCGCCTTTGACAGGGCGCGGCCATGCCGTTTTGGCGGCCAACACATCACCCATGAACGCTCCCACCCAGCTCAAGTCCTTGTTGCCAGCCAGTGTGATTGCATCACCTGAGCCGTTGCGCATCCGTGAGATTCCGTATAACTACACCTCGTTTTCCGACCGCGAGATCGTCATCCGCCTGCTCGGCGAGCCAGCCTGGGGCTGGCTCAACCGCCTGCGTGAAGAGCGCCGCACCGGCCGCTCGGCGCGCATGTTGTACGAGGTGTTGGGTGACATCTGGGTGGTGCAGCGCAACCCCTATTTACAAGACGACCTGCTGGATAACCCGAAACGCCGGGTTTTGCTGGTGCAGGCGCTGCAACACCGACTCAACGAAATTCAGAAACGCCGCAATGCGCAGTCCGACCCTGAGCGGGATGCCTTGGTTGGGCAATTGCTGGAAGCCGCTGACAAAGCGGTGCGGGCCTTTGACCAGAGTTTTATCGACACCGCCAGGTTGCGGCGCAAGGCGCAGCGCCTGCTGGTCAAGCTCACCGCCCGCGACAACATCAAGTTTGACGGTCTATCCCGTGTCAGCCATGTGACGGATGCTACAGATTGGCGAGTGGAATACCCGTTTGTGGTGCTCACACCCGATACCGAGGCCGAGATGGCGCACCTGGTGCAAGGCTGTATCGAGCTGGGCCTGACCATCATCCCGCGCGGCGGCGGCACCGGCTACACCGGCGGCGCGATTCCTCTGACCTGGAAAAGTGTGGTCATCAACACCGAAAAGCTCGAAGCCATGACCGAGGTCGAGATGGTCCAACTGCCCGGGTTGGACCACACGGTAGCCACCGTCTGGTCAGAAGCCGGTGTGGTTACCGACCGTGTGGCGCAAGCAGCCGAGCGTGCCGGTTTTGTGTTTGCGGTGGACCCAACCTCGTCCGAGGCCTCGTGTATTGGCGGCAACATCGCGATGAACGCCGGTGGTAAAAAAGCCGTGTTGTGGGGCACCGCGCTCGACAACCTGGCCAGCTGGCGCATGGTGACACCGCAGGCCGAGTGGCTGGAAGTGACCCGTATCAACCACAACATGGGCAAGATCCATGACGTGGACGTCGCCAGTTTTGAGCTGCAGTATTTCAAGGCCGATGGCAAAACCAAGTTGCGCAGCGAGCGCCTCGACATTCCAGGCAAGACTTTCCGCAAGGAAGGCCTGGGCAAGGATGTGACCGACAAGTTCCTGAGCGGCCTGCCCGGCATCCAGAAAGAAGGTTGTGACGGCCTGATCACCAGCGCACGCTGGGTGGTGCACCGCATGCCAAAACACATCCGCACGGTGTGTCTGGAATTTTTTGGCAACGCCAAGGACGCGGTGCCCAGCATCGTTGAGATCAAAGACTTCATGTTTGCCGAGCAAAAGCGCAGTGGTGTGCTGCTGGCGGGGTTGGAGCATCTGGACGACCGTTATCTAAAGGCTGTTGGTTACGCCACCAAGTCCAAAAAGGGTGCCCAAGCGCAGGCTGGCTCCAGCAGCACCGTGCCCAAGATGGTGTTGTTTGGCGACATTGCCGGTGACAACGCCGACGACGTGGCCCGTGTCACCAGCGAAGTGGTTCGTATCGCCAACTCCCGCAACGGTGAAGGTTTTATTGCTATCAGTCCTGAAGCGCGCAAAAAGTTCTGGCTGGACCGCAAACGCACTGCGGCGATTTCCAAACACACCAACGCCTTCAAAATCAACGAAGACGTGGTGATTCCGCTGCCGCGCATGGCCGAGTACACCGATGGCATCGAGCGCATCAACATCGAGTTGAGCCTGCACAACAAACTGGCGCTGTGTGACGCGCTGGCCGACTACTTCACCCAAGGCAAGTTACAACTGGGTCAGTTGGACGCCACCAGTGAGGTTTCGGCTGCAGAGATGCTGGAAGACCGCGTGGCCCAGGCGCTGGAACTGTTGACCGAGGTGCGTACCCTGTGGTCGGGCTGGCTGCGTGATGTGGAGCCGCTGTTCACCCAGTTGCAAGACCACTCCCTGCGTGCCAGCTGGAAGACCCAGCTGCGCCAGCCGTTACAACAAATCTTCAGCGGCCAGGCGTTCGAGCCGATCCTGAAAGAATGCAACGCCATCCACCAGCGCGTGCTCAAAGGCCGCGTTTGGGTGGCTTTGCACATGCATGCCGGTGACGGCAATGTGCACACCAACATCCCCGTCAACAGCGACGACTACGCCATGCTGCAGGCCGCGCACGGCGCCGTCAAACGCATCATGGTGCTGGCGCGCAGCCTGGACGGCGTGATCTCGGGTGAACACGGCATTGGCATCACCAAGCTGGAGTTTTTGAGCGACGCCGAGTTGCAGCCGTTCATCGACTACAAAGCCCAGGTCGACCCCGAGGGCCGCTTCAACAAAGGCAAGTTGCTCCGAAATACAGAGCGATCACCCCAGGTAGAACAAGGGCTAGAGGCCAATTTTATCTATGCTGACCTGACCAACGCCTACACCCCCAGCTTTGGCCTGATGGGGCACGAATCGCTGATCATGCAGCAAAGCGACATTGGCGCGATTGCCGACAGTGTCAAAGACTGCCTGCGCTGCGGCAAGTGCAAACCGGTGTGTAGCACCCACGTGCCGCGCGCCAACCTGCTGTACAGCCCGCGCAACAAGATCCTGGCGACCTCGCTGTTGGTCGAAGCCTTTTTGTACGAAGAACAAACCCGCCGCGGTGTCTCCATCAAACACTGGCAAGAGTTTGAGGACGTGGCCGACCACTGCACCGTGTGCCACAAGTGCCTGAGCCCGTGCCCGGTGAAGATCGACTTTGGCGACGTGTCGATGAATATGCGCAACCTGCTGCGCAAGATGGGCAAAAAGAGTTTCCGCCCGGCTGGCGCGGCGGCCATGTTTATGCTCAACGCCACCAACCCCGAGACCATCAAGCTGGCGCGCTCTGTCATGGTCAATGTGGCGATCCGGGCGCAGCGCTTTGCCGCTGACGTGCTCAAACTGGCGGGCCGCAAACAAACCAAGGCGCCGCCCGCCACCCTGGGCGCCGCACCGATCAAAGAGCAGGTCATCCACTTCATCAACAAAAAGCTGCCCGGTGGCCTGCCCAAACGGACCGCACGCGCTTTGCTGGACATCGAAGACAAAGACTACGTGCCGATCATCCGCGACCCCAAGGCCACCACAGCCGAGACCGAAGCCGTGTTTTATTTCCCCGGCTGTGGCTCGGAGCGCTTGTTCAGCCAAGTGGGTCTGGCCACCCAAGCCATGTTGTGGCATGCCGGGGTGCAAACCGTGCTGCCACCGGGGTATCTGTGCTGCGGTTACCCGCAGCGCGGTGGTGGCGAGTTTGATAAAGCTGAAAAAATCATCACCGACAACCGGGTGCTGTTCCACCGGGTCGCCAACACGCTCAACTACCTCGACATCAAAACCGTGGTGGTGAGCTGCGGCACCTGTTACGACCAGCTGCAGGGTTACGAGTTTGACAAGATCTTCCCGGGCAGCCGCATCATCGACATCCACGAGTATTTGCTGGAGAAAGGCATCACCCTGGACAACGCCGGTGCCTTCCTGTTCCACGACCCGTGCCACAGCCCGATGAAGCTGCAAGAGCCACTCAAAACCGTCAAGGCGCTGCTGGGTGACCAGGTGCTGCTGTCAGACCGCTGTTGTGGCGAGTCGGGCACGTTGGCGCTGAACCGGCCCGATGTCTCGACCCAGGTGCGCTTCCGCAAGGAAGAAGAAATCCGCAAGGGCGAGGCCCAGCTGCGCCAGCAAGCCGGTGTCGGTGCCAAAGACAACCTCAAAATCCTGACCAGCTGCCCGGCCTGTCTGCAAGGTCTGAGCCGTTATGGTGAAGACCTGCAAAACGGCCTGCTGGAGGCTGACTACATCGTGGTCGAGATGGCCCGGCAAATCCTGGGTGAGCAGTGGATGCCCGACTACGTCAAACTGGCCAACGGCGGCGGTATCGAGCGGGTGCTGGTGTAAGCGCCCAGCCAGCCCACAAACACACAAGGAGAACCCCATGGCCGGTTTGCAAGCAGGTAGCCCTACGCCCGAAGACATCACGGTGCACAGCCAGTCCCGCGTGCTGGAGATCAGCTTCTCGGACGGCGCCAGTTTTCGCATCCCGTTTGAGCTGCTGCGGGTGTGCTCACCATCGGCCGAGGTGCAGGGCCACGGCCCAGGCCAGGAAACCGTCCAAACCGGCAAGCGCCATGTCGATCTGGTGGCGATCGAGCCGGTTGGCAACTACGCAGTGCAACCCACGTTTTCAGACGGACACAGCAGTGGCCTGTACAGCTGGGACTACCTGTACCTGCTGGGCTCGCAGCAAGACAAGCTGTGGAAAGACTACTTTGCCCAACTCGAAGCCGCCGGGGTCGGGCGCGACGACCCGATGCCTGAGAAGGCGGGCGGGAGTTGCGCAAGCCATTGAGGTTTTTGCCTGGGTTGGCAGATGACAGGTCGGCAGCGGGAGCGATCTGACTGTGTGCTCCTCCATATCGAAATCTTGCGGACCTTGACGCCTAGAAACATTCCCTGCTTGGACCTGCCATGATCGGTGAGATTGCCATAGACGGCATCATTTTCAAGATTGGCGGTGGACGTCATCGGGTTCTTCGGGACGTCCACCTTTTCGGCCACGCGAACTTCAATATCCGACCGAAGCCCCCGAGAATTCAAAAGCAATCTGGCGCGTAATTGTTAAAAACCGACCAATATCGTCAGCCGAATGACAGTGCAGCGGCGAAATACGGATTGCCCCGTCAAGCCCGAATGACTCCAGCATCCGCTTCGAATACAAGCTCGTGGACACACGTTCGTAAACGATGACACCGCGCTTTTCGTACTCACGAACGGCCTGAGCGTGCTCCAGGTTATCGATGCCAATGGCAAGGATCAGATCGCGCTTGCTCAGATCTTCATAGTCTAGGAAGACCTTCACCCCGTCGATGTGCCGCAGGCCCGAGCGGCCATCGCTGCCATTCAACAAAAGCGCAAGCAAGGCCCGCTCATGCAACTCGATCCGTTCTATGCCGCAGGTGAAGAGTTCGCGCCGGTCACTATGTTGGATGAATTGACTGCCAATCCAGCACACATAGTTCACAATTTCTGTCACCACACCAAATTGCCAGGGTGCGGCGCTACCCAGGTCCCAGAAGTCTGCCTTCTTGCCAGCCAACTTGTGATGAGGGAGCTGTGCAGCACGATCAGACAGCCAGGAAATGCCAGAGCCACGGCAACCGAAGAACTTGTAAGGTGCGATATTGATGCCGTCAATCGGTGTCTTCTGGAGATCGATCAGGCCGTGCGGCGCATGTTGCACGGCATCCACAATGATGTAGAGGTCGGGTTTGATGGCACGGGCTTGTTTAACGATCTCTTCGATGTTGAGTTTGGCACCGGAGATGTTGGATGCATAGATCACGCTGAGTAGCGCGGTATCAGCGTCCACCAGGGCCACGATGTCAGCCACATCAACACCGCCAGTCACAGAATTGGATTTGGCAACCCGGAGTTCCTTGCCCAGCTTCTGGGCGTAGCGAGTCATGGCATCGAATGATGAAGGATGTTCAAGCACCGTAGTCACCATGTTTGAGCCTGGAATGTTCTCGGCCACCGCGCGAATCATGTCAAACATAGCACCCGAGGCTGTCAGTGATGCGTAGACGCTGCCACCCTGCGCGTTGAGGATGGTGCGCACATCGGCTGTGCCATCTGCCTGCACCTTCTGGAGGAAGAGTGCCAATTCGTGAATACGCTCCGGACAATCCGGCAAAGCGTCGATTTGGGCAAAGCGTTTGACTGCCGATTTGAGTCGGAACGATCCCCCCGCATTGTCGAAGAACAGGCGCTCACGGCCATTCATGTCCTGATCTACGTAGTGGAAGCGGCCTTTGATCTCTTGGGTCAGCGCTTCGGAAAACAATATACCTTGCTCAGTGTTCATGGAAATAGTGTGTCAAGTTGAAAAATTGTGAATTCAGTGGGATCGCAAGTCAGACAAAAACTTCTGCGCCCGCTCGCTCTGAGGCCGGTTGAAGAAGTTGTCGGGGGTGTCCTTTTCGATCAGGCGACCGGCATCCATGAACCAGACCGTGTCAGCCACTTCGCGTGCGAAATTCATTTCGTGGGTGACACACATCATGGTCATACCTTCACGTGCCAGGCTCTTCATCACTTGCAGCACCTCTCCCACCATCTCGGGGTCGAGCGCGCTGGTGGGTTCATCAAAAAGCATGGCTGGTGGGTCCATGGCCAGGGCCCGTGCAATAGCCACGCGCTGCTGCTGGCCGCCTGAGAGCTGGCCGGGGTAGGCATCGGCCTTGGCGGCTAGGCCAACGCGTTCGAGCAGCTCGACGGCACGTTGGCGGGCTTTCGGCCTGCTTTTACCCAGTACGTTGATCGGCGCGAGCATGATGTTCTCGGCCACCGAGAGATGGGGGAACAGGTTGAAGCTCTGGAACACAAAGCCAATGTGGCTGCGGAACTTGTTCACATCGAGTTTGGGCGCATGGATGTCTTGGCCATCGAACTCAATCGTGCCATTTTGAATTTCTTCCAGCCGATTTACGGTTCGGATCAGCGTGGACTTGCCGGAACCAGAGGGGCCACACAAGACGACAACTTCTCCTTTGACAATGTCAGCGTTGATATTCTTGAGCGCCTGAAAATGAGGGCTGTACCACTTATTGACGGCATTGAAGGCGATGATCTTTTTGTCGCTCGCGGCAGCAGATATCTTTTTCATGATGAATCCTTTTCTGGTGGGAGGCTGAGCTACTCAACCGGCTGCATGCGCCGCGAAAGCGTTTGCAAACCTGTGCGCTTTCCTGCGATCCGCTGTTCAAGGTAGCGCGCGAGTTGGGTCAGCGAAAAGCAAAGCAGGAAATAGATGCCTGCGAGGATGATGAATACCTGGAACGGTTGGGTGAGCAAGGTGTTGTTGACCTGGTTTGCCGCAAACGTCAACTCGTTAACGCTGATGACATAGCCCAATGAGGTTTCCTTGATGGTTGAGACAAACTGACTGACCATAGCTGGCACCATGTTGTAGAGCGCCTGGGGCAATACCACCTTGAGAGTTGTCTGCATGTAACTCAAGCCCAGTGCGCGAGAGGCCTCGGTTTGTCCATGTGGGAGGCCTTCAATGCCGGCACGCACCACTTCTGCAAGGTACGCCGCTTGGTAGATGACCAGCGTGACAACCATGGTTGTAAAACCGCTCACCGTCTGTCCGGTCAATGCTGGCAGGAAGAAGTAGGTCCAAAAAATGAACATGATGAGAGGTACGCCGCGCACCACGTAGATGACTGTCATGGCAGGCACCCGTAACCAACGAATCGGGCTCACCCGTGCCAGCGCCAGAATAACCCCCAGTGGGAAAGCGAAGACCAGGCCAAGGATGGACAGCAACAGTGTGATGGCCAGCCCACCCAGTGGGCCGTTGGGGTACTGGCCGACCAATAGCAGAGCCCAGTTGTCGCGTAGGATGATGAAGATGTCTTGCACGCCTTACCTCGCCTGTATGCGCAACTGGCGCTCGATCATTGCGCCAATCGTCATGATCAGCAGAGAGATGCTCAAATACAACGCTGTCGCCATTAAATACACCTCGACGGTTCTAAAGGATTGGCTCTCGATTTCCCTGGTTGCATAGGTCAGTTCGGCCACACCTATCGTCATTGCCAGGCTGGTGTTTTTGAAAAGCAGAACGGTGTGGCTCACCAGAGTTGGCATCGCAATGCGAATGGCTTGAGGCAGCACCACCAGGCGGCTGGCTTTCAGGTACGACAAGCCGAGAGCACGAGCAGCTTCGATTTGCGACTTTGGGATGGAGCGGATGCCACCGCGGAGGTCTTCCGACATGTATGCAGCCATGGCCAGGCCCACCGCGATGAAGGCGAACACGAATTCGCTGTGATTGGCGTTGAGCCAGTGTTGCCAGGTGGCAGGCAGCAGCGTTGCCACACCAAAATACCAGAGGAATATCTGAACCAACATCGGTACGTTCTGGTGGTATTCAACATAGGTAGCGACACACCCCTGGGCGATTCGGCTGTTGGTCATCCGCACCACCGCAAGTACGGTGCCGACGACCATTGCCAGAATCCATGCCAGGAGCGTCAGCTCAAACATGGTGACGACGCCCTCAAGAACCATCTTCAGATAATCGGGGCGCATCAGGATCGAGAAATCGAGTTTGGCGTTCATTCGGGTCTAGCCTGTTGACTCACTGCGATGGCTGAAAATGGTTGGTCAGTTTAGTTTTTGATCGGTTCAATCTTGAAGCCACGTTGCATCTTGTAGAGCGTATTGGGGCCCATCCACTTGTTGAAAATCTGTAGCGCCTCGCCAGACTTCTCCATGGATGCCAGCAGGCTATTGACGTGTTTGACCATAGATGTCTCATCTTTGCGCATGCCAATGCCCCATGGCTCAAGCACCAAAGATGGCTCAAGGATCACGACCGGCGATGTAGCCTCGGACTGCTGTTTGAATTTCACGAGTGAAAGCTCAGATAACGCGAACCCATCCACCTTGCCTTGCTGCATAGCCAGAAAACCGCTCGGTGGATCTTGGAATGTCATGGTTGTGGCGGTTGGCAATGCCTTGCGCACGGCCAGTTCGGAGCTTGAGCCTTTGGTTGCACTGATGCGCTTACCAGTCATATCACTGAGCTTGGTAAAACCACTTTCCTTTCGGGCAGCGATTTTCTGTTCGCTTGCAAAATACTGATCGCTGAAAGCGATTTGCTCGGCACGTTCTGGAGACCATCCGAGATTTGCGATGACGACATCTACTCTCCCTTGTTGAAGCTCAGGGATGCGTGCAGCTACAGAAATCGGTTTGAGATCGAGCTTGACCCCCAGTGACTTGGCCACTGCCTTGCAAAAGTCGACGTCATAGCCCGTGATTTCGCGGGTCTGGGGATCTGGGAAGCTAAACGGCTCCGACGTTCCGAGCGTGCCGCAAGTCAGTATGCCCTTGGCCTTGATATCGGCAAGCTGATCTGCGCTGGCACTGATGCTTACAAGGGTTAAGACACATGTAGTGATGAAAAGTCTGGCAGTCATGGTGATCCTTCAGTAGTTGCAGATGCACTTTGCGACACGCATTACCACGGGTGGCGTGATCAGCAGGATTTCGGGTAATTAGCCCGTTTAATCCCGTGGCAAGGAAATTATGGGTGGCCTGTAGAATTTAAAAAAGCGATATTTTTTACTTTAAAAGTATCGAAAAAAGTGATGTTTATAGGGTTACCACTCGGAGGAGTTCAGCATGATGACGTTCAAGCAACTTGAAGCACTCTATTGGATCGCTCAGTTAGGCGGCTTTTCTCAGGCTGCACTCAAATTGCACACCACCCAATCAGCCGTATCCAAAAGAGTGCGCGAGTTGGAGTTGCTTTTCGACACCGAATTGTTTGATCGCAGCCAGCGAAGTGCAAGGCTCACTGATAAGGGCGAGGAAATGTTCGTGCTTGCAAAAAAGCTGTTAGGGCAACGTGACGCTGCCGTTGAACAGTTCAGTCGGCCCGAGGTGATAGAACGTCACGTCCGAATCGGCGTGACGGAAATGACAGCCATGACCTGGTTGCCACGTCTGGTGAATTTGATTCAGCGCTACTACCCTAAAGTCGTCATAGAGCCAGATGTAGACACTTCCGTTCAGTTGAGGGACAAAATGTTGGCCGATGAGGTCGATCTGATCGTTTTGCCTGATGCTTTCACGGACACGCGCTTTACATCGAAAGTGCTTGGCACTGTTGAGTACGCCTGGATGTGCAAGCCTGGCATGCTTGACTCACGCAAGACGTATCGGCTCCATGAACTGGCAACTCATCGCCTCCTTGTCCAAGGGGAAAAGTCAGGTACCGGGCTACTTTACGCGAGCTGGTTCAAGGCACTTGGCTTTCAACCTGCAAATGTCATCAGCAGTAGCAATTTGGTTGCGCTGATTGGTATGACCGTGTCCGGACTGGGTGTTAGCTATCTTCCTCGGAAGTGTCTCGACCCAATGATTACGTCAGGCATGCTCGACATGATCAAGACGACACCGGCTCCACCTGACGTGGCCTACGTAGCCATATTCAAAGGCGGGCAGACCAGCACTTTAGTCTCATCCATCATCATGCTTGCTCAAGAGTGCTGTGACTTTACACGCATGTTTCAAACATCAAAGGATACGCCGGGTGAGGTAGCGTAACGAGTGCCTTTGCCCCCGAAAAGCGTACCCCTTGCTGAGTGTTTCAACCTAGATTCGGCAGTTGACCGCTTCTTTCTCGCTGGAGAGCCTTGTGATCATTGACTATTTTGGTCACGACATACGTCACCGCTTGGACAAATTAACATGCAGTCAGCACTTTGTGTTCACCTTGATCCCAAGACCAGCGCCTGGCTGGCGTGTTGACACAAAAAATGGCTCGCAGCCGAAGTCGGGGTGGGAGATCTGCACCCCAAAGAAACAAGCCATGGGCACGATGCGCTGCAGATTAGAACAAAACGTTCCTGATGACGCAGATTGCTATGACTATGAATATGAAAACAATCTGGGGCGAGGAATTAGATGACGTGAAATATACGGGTTAGATATCCGGCGTTTGTCGGTGGCAGGCGATGGATTGGGGCAGCTTCAACCTGTCAAGGCCTAGACAAAGTAGTTTTGGCGTAGCCAAATCGGCCGCCTTCCCATCCCATCTCCTGCTGGTGAAACTGACTGAAAGCGACCGAGAGCCTGAATGCAATCGGCGATGAATGGCAGGCTGACATTGCATTGGACGCCGTCCGTAACAGCACCCCCCAATTCGGGTGATATTCCCAGGGCGCGAGGCCACTGATAATTGTTTATGTTGCTAAACAACCCAAAAGGGTGTGGTTTTTGCTGTCTTCAGCAGGGTAATCTGCTTAAATCTGAATAAGGGTCGATCCATATTTTTTAACTGGAATCAACAAATTTTGCAGTGACATTTTGCGACATAAGTAGCGTCGGATATCTCGCCAAACATTTGACAAGGATTCACTCTTTATGCTGACACCTGCTGCTTTGCATACTGCTGTCTTTCATTCACTGGAGGAACAGATTGCGATAATTGACCAAGTGGGAAATATTATTGATGTGAATCTTGCTTGGGAAAATTTTGGAGCTGAAAACGATCTGCCGCCGGGATATAAATGTGCAGGCCAAAACTATCTCAAAACCTTGACCACTGCGGCTGCTGCAGGCGATAGCCACGCAGGCGAGGCATTAGAAGGCATTGCGGATGTGCTCTCTGGGAAACTCGTGGTTTTCTGCTTTGAGTATCCCTGCCATAGCCCGGACCAGAAACGCTGGTTCACGATGCGCGTAACCTCGTTATATGAAGACGAGTCGCAGGGTTTATTTGTTGTTTCCCATCACAACGTTACGCAGCGTAAATTGGCCGAGGAGCGAGTCAACGAGCTAGCGATGCAAGACCCACTCACCGGACTCGGAAACCGACGAGCCTTCGAGTTATTCTTGAGCAACGAAGTGCGAAGTAGTTCTCGTAACCGAACGCCAATCGGCTTAGCTATTTTCGATGTTGACTACTTCAAGAACTACAACGATAAATTCGGACATGTTGCCGGCGACCATTGTCTGACTGCCATTGGTCAGGTTTTGCTTGCGCATGCGCGCAGGCCCGGGGATCTTGCTGCACGCATCGGCGGAGACGAGTTTGCATTAATTTTGGGAAACACCGGACTTGAGATGGTAAGGGGGATTGCGGAGTCAATCTTGAGGGCAATCAAAGAGCTCAAACTGGTCTTAGATGACTCAAGGCAGATCACCGTTAGCATTGGCTTGGTATCTGTCGTTCCACATGCACTGCAAAACGAGGATTTTTTGTTTCGAGAAGCAGACAAGGCGTTGTATCGCGCAAAATCGGCGGGACGAAATCAGGTGGTGTATGCACAGCCTGAAGCGACAGACGAACACCCCAGTCGATTCTTTAACTCGGGCCCGGCTATTGAGTCGCGCCTGTCGGCAACGAATTCACAAGCCTTTTAACCCTTATTTCATAAGAGCCAGCAGCTATATTTTTAAGAGACTCCGACAAGCTCACGGCAAGCAAGTTACTCAGCAGCTAAACCATCCAAGCTGACCACGCTGTATGTCCGCGTGAGCCAACGGACACCATGGCCGTGTAGGCAGATCAGGCCAGACTCAAACGCGGAGTGGCTGGCCGACTGGCGTGTAACCAGGCGCGGCACAACACGGCGGGGGACTTGGTTTCTTCGGGGGTCAGCAGGCAATTGTGGGCTCGCATGGCACTACCCAGGCCGACGCGGCTGGTCACCACCGTCATGGGGATGGCCCGCAACTCTTCGACATCATGTTGACTGGCCCGTCCAATTCGCCCTTTATGAAGTTCTGCAAGAACTACGCTGTTGATGGCGTGAGCGGTCTGGGCACTCGCGCCCAAATCGCCGAAGGCACTTCAGCCAACCTGATAGCGGCTTTCGAAGCCGGTATGGGCAACGGCGATGTGTCGGAAACTTTCGGACCGCTAGCCCTCGTCGGGACTCCACAGATGGCTATCGAAAAAATATCGGCTACAGGGCTGGAAATCGCCATGGCGATTGGCCTTCAAACCAAGTCGGCACCTTGTCCATCACATGCAAATACGCCTTTGACGTTTCAAACGCAGCCAGCCAGGCTGCAAGCGCGGACCACGGCTGGCGGGCAAACCAGGCTGTATCGGTGTGCGCAAACTGGCGCACAAAAGGCGCTATCGCAGCATCGGCCAGACCGAAGTGCGCGCCGTGCAGAAAACTCTGAGTCGCCAGTGCATCATTGAGCATTTGCAAAAACACTGCGCCCTCAGCGCGATCACCTAGGCCATCAGGCAGTGCGTAACGGTTGGGGTATTTGTGGCGGTCGAGATTCGCTTTGAAACTGCTGTCGCACTGGGCAATGAGGGCGAGCGTGGCGCTGAGATCTTGTTCGGATGAGGGTAGCCACTGCCACGGATCACTTTGGCGCAGGGCATACAGCATGATGTCCAGGCTTTGCTCCAGGACGGCACCGTTTTGCAACACCAGAACAGGCACAGTGCCTTTGGGCGAAGCCAACAGCAGCGCGGCAGGCTTGCGGGCGAGCACCACCTCGCGCAGCTCGCACACCATACCGCTGTCCGCCAGTGCCAAGCGGGCACGCATGGCGTAGGGGCAACGCCGAAACGAATACAGAACGGGCAGTGGCGGCTGCAGCGGGTGTGCCGCAGTTGGCCCCGATGGTGCCATCAGCCAGCGGCTTTGGTCAGGGAACAGGCGCTGGCGACGTCGGATGGGACGGGTTTGCTGAGCACGGGAGGCGTGGTTTCGCCAATGTGGGCGTTGCCGCGTGCTTTGGCCAGAACCCATTGGCGCTGGCGTTCCCGGGCCCGGCTCTTTTGGACATCGCTCGTGCTGGCATGGCAGCGCGGGCAGCTCACACCCAGCTCAAACAGGTGTGACTCCTGCGCGCCGTCCTCCAGTGGCATGCGGCAACCCCGGCACAGCTTGTGGGTACCCGGTGTCAGGCCGTGGTCTACCGACACGCGCTCATCAAATACAAAGCAAGTACCTTCCCATAGGCTTTCATCTGGCGGCACAGTCTCCAGGTATTTGAGGATGCCGCCTTCGAGGTGGTAGACCTCGTCATAACCTTGGGAGCGCATGTACGCGGTGGACTTTTCGCAGCGAATGCCCCCGGTGCAAAACATGGCCACTTTCGGCTTTTTGCCGTCGGCTGTGGGGCGCAGTTGCTCCGCCTGTTCGGTCCAGGCGGGCAACGCTGAGAACGTACGGATGTGAGGGTCTATTGCGCCACGAAAGGTGCCAATGGCCACCTCGTAGTCATTGCGCGTGTCTACCACCACCACATCGGGATCGGCAATCAGCGCATTCCAGTTCTCCGGCTTGACGTAAGTGCCAACGATGTGGGTGGGGTCTGTGCCAGGCACGCCCATGGTGACGATTTCTTGCTTCAAACGCACCTTCATGCGGTGAAACGGCGCTGTCTCAGCGAACGATTCCTTGTGTTGCAGGTCGGCTAAGAGCGGGTCGCTGCGCAAATAGGCCAGCACCGCGTGCACGTCATCGGGCGCACCCGCAATGGTGCTGTTGATGCCCTCACGTGCCAAAAGAATGGTGCCCTTTACCTTGCGCTGCTCGCAAAACGCCAGCAGGGGAGCCTTGCGCGATTCGTAGTCCGCGAGCGTGACGAATTTGTAGAAGGCTGCGGTTAGGTAAGTGGTGGTCGGCATGGGTGCATTTTAAAAGGTGGCAATTGACGCATAGGGACTCGCTGTTTGTGATGTCACCCAGCTTGCAAGCCTTTTAGCTCTCTGACCCTTATCTCATAAGGGCCAGTGGCTATATTTTTTAAAGAGACCTACCAAAATCACGACAAGTTGCCCAGCAGCTAAGCCAGCCAAGCTGACCACGCTGCATGGCTGCGTGAGCCAATGGCAGCGAAGGCGAATCAGGCCAGGCTCAAACGCGGCGCAGCCAGCCGACGACTGGCGTGTAGCCAGGCGCGGCGCAACACGGTGGGGGACTGTGTTTCTTCGGGAATCAGCAGGTAGTTGTGCGCCCGCATGGCGCTACCCAGACCAACGCGGCTGGTCACTACCGCCATTGGGATGGCCAGCAGCAGCGGCAGGCCCACCGGCAGCAGCCAGACCAGGGCGCGTGGGTCGATGATGGCGACGCCGATAGCGAGCGCCACAACCATCAGGCTCATCGGGGCGAGTTGTGCCAGCGCATGGCGCCATGGCACGGCCGCCGCCTCGCGCGGAGGCGATTTCCATTCGAGCTTCAGGCCGGTGATGGCCAC
>WSSedL1CaDRAFT_10001283_pt1 | contig 15083 bp, 14 predicted proteins | sample WetSurSL1Cattail_FD_9464 | JGI IMG/M metagenome (IMG submission 9464)
CGCCCGGCCCGTGTTCACCAGCTGAGGCCGGCATCTCGGTCGCGGCGATCAAACACTTTGCTGGCAAACTGCCGATTCTGGGCGTCTGCCTGGGGCACCAGGCGATTGGCGCGGCCTTTGGCGGTACCATCATCCGAGCGCAGCAGCTCATGCATGGCAAAACCAGTGTGTTAACCACCACGCAGGAAGGCCTGTTTGCAGGTTTGCCCGCGCAGTTCACGGTGAATCGTTACCACTCCTTGTCCATCGAGCGCGCCAGCTGCCCCGCCTGTTTGAAGGTGACCGCCTGGACCGATGACGGTGAAATCATGGGTGTGAAACACAGCAGCTTGGACATCGAAGGTGTGCAGTTCCACCCTGAGAGCATCCTGACCGAACACGGCCACGCGATGTTGAAGAACTTCCTGAACCCGCGCCCCGCCTAGAGTCAGCGCGTTTGACAGGCGTGAAACTACTTCAGTAACCATAGCTACTAGCCCTTATTAAATAAGGGCTAGTAGCCAAAAAGGTTCGTAAATATGATCAAAACTGTTGACCTCCGCAGTGATACCGTGACCCAACCCAGCGCCGCCATGCGCGCCGTGATGGCCGCCGCGCCAGTCGGTGACGATGTGTTTGGTGATGACCCCAGTGTCAATGCCTTGCAGGACAAGCTGGCGGCGATGCTGGGTTTTGAGGCTGCGTTATTTGTGCCGACCGGAACACAAAGCAACCTGTGTGGGCTGATGGCGCATTGCCAGCGCGGTGACGAATACATCGTTGGCCAGATGGCGCACACCTACCGCTGGGAAGGCGGCGGCGCAGCGGTGCTGGGCAGCATCCAGCCACAGCCGCTGGAACATCACGCTGACGGCACGCTGGCGCTGGCCGACATCGAGGCGGCGATCAAACCCGACGACGCCCACTTTGCCCGGACCCGGCTGCTGGCGCTGGAGAACACCTTTGGTGGCCAGCTGCTGTCATTTGACTATGTGCAAGCGGCGACCGATTTGGCAAAAAGTCATGGCTTGGCGCGGCATCTGGACGGCGCACGGCTGTTCAACGCGGCGGTGGCACAGGCAACTCAGCTGGCTGGTAAAAATGCACAAAATCTGCCTCAATCCCTTATCAATAAAGGGCCTGAAGCTATCACTTATGAAGCCATAACCAACGAGGCACGCCGCATTGCCCAGTGTTTTGACAGCGTGTCGGTGTGTTTGAGCAAAGGCCTCGGCGCGCCGGTGGGCTCAGTCCTCTGTGGCAGCGCCGACTTCATCCACCGCGCCCATCGCATCCGCAAGATGGTGGGCGGCGGCATGCGCCAAGCAGGCATTCTGGCCGCAGCGGGTAGCTACGCGCTGGACCACCATGTGGCGCGTCTGGCTGATGACCATGCGTTAGCCGCCCGACTGGCGGTCGGGTTGCAGGGCTTGCCCGGTGTGCGGGTCGAGTCACCCCACACCAACATGGTGTTTGTGGATTTGGTCGATACGGCCAAGTCGCGTGGGGCTGAGCTGCTACCGTATTTGAAGTCGCACGGGGTGCTGGCCACCGGCTTGTACCGGCTGCGTTTTGTCACCCACTTGGATGTGGACGCCGCAGGCATTGACCACGCGGTGTCTGTGATCCGGACTTTTTTTGAATCAACTTGATTGCTGAGCGCACCCTATGCCTGACACCCACCAATTGCTGTTGTTCATCGCCGCTGGCTGGCTGCTGAACCTAACACCCGGCCCCGATGTGTTGTACATCGTGAGCCATGCGCTACGTAGCGGTGCGCGTGCTGGCATCGTCGCCGGGTTTGGTATCACCAGCGGTTGTTTTGTGCACATCTTTGCCGCCGCGGTGGGGGTTGGAGCCTTGTTGGCCGCCTCGGCTACTGCGTTCAACCTGCTCAAGTGGGCGGGTGCGGCCTACCTGTTGTATGTGGGCGTCCGGCTGTTGCTGTCACGTGCCCAGGGAAACTTGCTGCCCAGTGCGAGCACCGAGGCCAGTGCCCCGGTACCTGCCAATTTGTGGCGCGTCTACACCGGTGGCTTCTGGACCAATGTGCTCAATCCTAAGGTGGCGATTTTCTTTCTGGCGTTTGTGCCGCAGTTCATCACGCCTGGCACAACACAAACCACCTGGGTGTTTCTGGCGCTTGGGGTGCTGTTCAATGTGAATGCCATTCCGGTCAACGTCGGCTGGGCGCTGGCGGCGGCCTGGATGGCGCGCCGGGCCAGTGTGGTGCAGCGCGGCATGGCTTGGCTTGACCGGGTGGCCGGTGCCTTGTTCATCACCTTTGGCCTCAAATTGGCCCTGACTGACAATCCTGTCTCGTAAATCTTGTTCGATCACACCTGGAGCGCGCATGACACACACCATCAAAATCACCCCGCAAGAAGCGCTGTTGCGCACCATCGAACACCGCGAGATTTTTCACGACGAGATGCTCTACATCGTGCGCCAGATCATGCAAGGTGAATGGTCCCCAGTGATGCTGGCGGCCTTCATCACCGGCCTGCGTGTCAAAAAGGAAACCATCGGCGAGATCACCGCCGCCGCGCAGGTGATGCGCGAGTTCTCCACCAAGGTCAATGTCGCCGACAAAACCAATCTGGTGGACATTGTGGGCACCGGCGGCGACAGTTCCCACACCTTCAACATCTCGACCTGCGCCATGTTTGTGGCGGCGGCGGCGGGTGCCAAAGTCAGCAAACACGGTGGCCGCAGTGTCAGCAGCAAAAGCGGCAGCGCCGATGTGATGGAGTCGCTCGGCGTCAACATCAATCTCAAACCCGAAGCGATTGCCCAATGTATTGCGCAGGTGGGGGTGGGCTTCATGTTTGCGCCGAACCACCATCCCGCTATGAAAAACGTGGCGCCGGTGCGCCGTGAAATGGGCGTCAAGACGATTTTCAACCTGCTCGGGCCGCTGACCAACCCGGCTGGTGCCCCGAATATCCTGATGGGTGTGTTTCACCAAGACTTGGTCGGCATCCAGGTGCGTGCTCTGGAGCGCCTTGGCACTGAACACGCCGTTGTGGTCTACGGCAAGGACGGCCTGGATGAAGTGAGTCTGGGCGCCGCCACATTGGTGGGGGAACTCAAAGACGGCAAGGTCACCGAATATGAAATCCACCCCGAAGACTTTGGCCTGACCATGGCCAGCACCCGCGCCTTCAAAGTCGAAACGCCCGAGCAGTCGCGTGCCATGTTGCTGGGTGTACTGGACAATGTGGATGGCCCGGCTAAGGAAATCGTGATCTTCAACGCGGGTGTGGCTCTGTACGCTGCCAATGTGGTGGATTCGATTGAGGCCGGTATAAAACAAGCGCGAGAAGCTACTGAATCAGGAGCGGCCAAAGCCAAGCTTGACCAATTGGTGACGCTGGCTCACAGCTTGAGTGTTGCCGGATGATGCAGCTGCTCCATACCGATGGTGCTGGGATCGCTATTGGCATCTCGCTGTTTTTTATCGTCGTCGGGGTGGTGATGAAACGCGTGTTTGTCAAGATCCTGAAACAGGGCGTCAATACGTCCGAATCCTTTTCTGCCAGCTCTGAGGCTTCCAAACATGACTGATATCCTGAACAAAATTGTGGCGGTGAAGCACGAAGAAGTGGCCGCCGCCAAAAATCGCAAACCATTCGAGGTGGTGCGTGCCGACGCTGAGAGTCGGGTGCTGACCCGCGACTTTGTCGGTGCCCTGCGCGCCAAAATCGCCGCTGGCCAGCCTGCGGTGATTGCCGAGGTCAAAAAAGCCAGCCCGTCCAAAGGCGTCATCCGCGCCGACTTCATCCCGGCCGACATTGCGCAAAGTTATGCTGAATTTGGTGCCGCCTGTTTATCGGTTTTGACCGACCAGCAGTTCTTCCAGGGCAGTGTAGACTATCTCAAGCAAGCCCGCGCCTCCTGTCAGTTGCCGGTGTTGCGCAAAGACTTCATGGTCGACGCCTATCAAATTTATGAGTCACGTGCCATGGGCGCTGATGCGGTGTTGCTGATCGCCGCTTGCCTAGACGACGCACAGATGAAGGAGTTTGAAGCCATTGCCCGCAGTCTGGACATGGCGGTGTTGGTCGAGGTGCACGACGCAGCGGAGTTGCAACGCGCGCTCAAACTCAAAACGCCGCTGATTGGCGTGAACAACCGCAATTTGAAGACGTTTGAGGTGTCACTCGACACCACCTTGACGCTGATGAAAGACATCCCGTCGGATCGTCTGCTTGTATGTGAAAGCGGCATCCACACACGCGACGATGTGTTGCGTTTGGGTGCCGCCGGTGTCAACGCCTTTCTGGTCGGTGAAGCCTTCATGCGTGTGCCAGAGCCGGGTGAGGCGCTTGCGGCGCTGTTTGGCTGAAAGTTCTGATCTGAATTCAACACGGGTCATGCGACATGACGCAATTCTCCCAGCTCACCAACATTGATCCATTAAATTGGCCTGTAGCCCAAGGATGGCAAGGGCTGGTTGCTCATTTTTTTGAATCTGACAAAGGGGCAGCACTGCTGACGTTTCTGCACCAGCGCCTACAGAGTGGTGCAGTCATCTTTCCGCCCGCACCGCTGCGCGCTTTGGAACTGACCCCGCCCGAAGCGGTGCGTGTGGTCATCCTGGGTCAAGATCCCTACCATGGCCGCGGTCAGGCAGAAGGGTTGGCGTTTTCGGTTGCCCCCGGGGTGGCGTTGCCACCCTCGTTGCGCAACATCTTCAAAGAGTTGCAGCGTGATCTGGGTGAGCCACTGCCTACCTTTCCCAACCCCGGTGGCAGTTTGGTGCGCTGGGCACGTCATGGTGTGTTGCTGCTCAACACCTGTCTGACGGTGGAAGAAGGGCAACCCGCCAGCCATTCGGGCAAGGGGTGGGAGGTGTTGACAGACAGCATCATCCAGGCGGTCTCGCGCAGCACCTCACCGGTTGTTTTTATGTTGTGGGGTAGCCACGCACAAAGCAAACGTGCGCTGATTGATGCAAAGCGACATTTGGTCTTATGTGCCAACCATCCCTCGCCGCTGTCGGCCTTGCGCCCACCGTTGCCTTTCATTGGGTGTGGGCATTTTTCACAAGCCAAAGCCTGGCGGGAGAAATACCATGACCCCAAATAGCACTTGGCCAGCGGCAAGCACAGGCATCTTTTTTATGTGTCCCGTATAAAAACCTGGCAAGAGACGCGACAAAGGCCAAACTACATGGCATAATCTCGCGTTCACCAAGGAGAGGTGGCCGAGTGGTTAATGGCAGCAGACTGTAAATCTGCCCTCTTACGAGTACGATGGTTCGAATCCATCCCTCTCCACCAGTGACAGATTGATTTGTTGGGTAGCCGTTGGGTGCGTGCTCAAAAGTGTGGGGGCTTCGCGGCGGTGGCTTGCAAGGCAGGCTTATGCGGGGTTCGTATAGTGGTAATACCTTAGCCTTCCAAGCTAAAGCGAGGAGTTCGATTCTCCTACCCCGCTCCACAGTTTGATCGATTTGACAAGATTTCAGCCCATTTGGCTCAGTGGCAGAGCACTCCCTTGGTAAGGGAGAGGTCCCGGGTCCGATTCCCGGAATGGGCACCAGATATTTGATTTTTAGTTCGACGGTTCTTTACTTTTCGGAGTCACAAAATGGCAAAAGAAAAATTCACACGCACCAAGCCCCACGTCAATGTGGGCACCATTGGTCACGTTGACCACGGTAAAACAACCCTGACCGCGGCCATTACCACCGTGCTGGCAGCCAAATTTGGTGGTCTGGCCAAGGCCTACGACCAAATCGACGCAGCGCCCGAAGAAAAAGCCCGCGGCATCACCATCAACACCGCCCACGTTGAATACGAAACCGCTGCACGTCACTACGCTCACGTTGACTGCCCTGGACACGCCGACTATGTGAAAAACATGATCACCGGCGCGGCCCAAATGGACGGTGCCATCTTGGTCTGTTCGGCAGCTGATGGCCCCATGCCGCAAACCCGCGAACACATTCTGCTGGCTCGCCAGGTGGGCGTGCCTTACATCATCGTCTACCTGAACAAGTGCGACATGGTCGATGACGCTGAACTGCTCGAACTCGTTGAAATGGAAGTGCGCGAACTCCTGGACAAGTATGACTTCCCTGGTGACGACACCCCCATCATCCACGGCTCAGCCAAGCTGGCCATGGAAGGTGACAAAGGCGAACTCGGTGAAGGTTCCATCTTCAAGCTCGCAGACGCCCTGGATAGCTACATCCCCACGCCTGAGCGTGCTGTGGACGGTGCCTTCCTGATGCCGGTTGAAGACGTGTTCTCCATCTCTGGTCGTGGTACCGTGGTGACTGGCCGTATTGAACGCGGCATCATCAAAGTCGGCGAAGAAATTGAAATCGTCGGCATCCATGACACCCAAAAGACCACCTGCACCGGTGTGGAAATGTTCCGCAAACTGCTCGACCAAGGTCAAGCGGGCGATAACGTCGGCATCTTGCTGCGCGGCACTAAGCGTGAAGATGTTCAGCGCGGTCAAGTGCTGTGCAAACCGGGCTCCATCAAACCGCACACCCACTTCACTGGTGAAGTCTACGTGTTGTCCAAAGACGAAGGTGGCCGTCACACCCCGTTCTTCAGCAACTACCGTCCCCAGTTCTATTTCCGTACCACGGACGTGACCGGTGCCATTGAGTTGCCAGAAGGCAAAGAAATGGTGATGCCTGGTGACAACGTGTCGATCACTGTGAAGCTGATTGCCCCCATCGCCATGGAAGAAGGCCTGCGCTTTGCTATCCGTGAAGGTGGCAAGACTGTCGGTGCCGGTGTGGTCGCCAAGATTCTTGCTTAATTGTCTGTAGGGGTATAGCTCAATTGGCAGAGCGTCGGTCTCCAAAACCGAAGGTTGTAGGTTCGATTCCTACTGCCCCTGCCACCTGACTTGGCCAAGAGGTGGCTACAAAGCCCGCTGTGAAAACGGCGGGCTTGTGCGTCTGGAAAGCGCCAAAACAACGGCTAATTAACATGCTCGACATCAACTGACAATGGCTACTCCACAAGTTCAAACCGGGGGGGGGGCTGCTGCTTTGGTGATTTTGTCGTTGGTTGCGTATTACGTTCTGGGTAAACAGGGGCCGCTATTTCAGTGGTTGGGTCTGTTGGTTGGTCTGGCGGTGGCAATCGTCGTTTTTTTGACATCAGAATCTGGCAAGGCTTTGACTGCTTTTGGTCAAGATTCGGTGCGCGAAATCAAGAAAGTGGTTTGGCCGACACGGCGCGAAGCTATTCAGATGACTTTGTATGTGTTTGGGTTTGTGTTTGTCATGGCCCTGTTTTTGTGGCTGACAGATAAAACGCTTGAGTGGGTTTTTTACGACCTGATCCTTGGATGGAAAAAATAATGAACGATGTTGTAGCAGAACCTACTCCTGGTTTGCCCACGGCGGCGCAAACCCTGGCTACCGCACCTACCAACCCGGATTTGCGTTGGTATGTTGTTCATGCGTATTCCGGTATGGAAAAGGCTGTCGAGCGCAATATTCTGGAGCGTATCAACCGTGCGGGCATGCAGTCCAAGTTTGGGCGCCTGCTTGTTCCCATGGAAGAGGTTGTTGAGATCAAGAACGGTCAGAAGAAAACCACCGAGCGCAAGTTTTTTCCGGGTTATGTCTTGGTTGAAATGGTGATGGATGACGATACCTGGCACTTGGTGAAACACACCAATAAGGTCACTGGTTTTGTGGGTGGTGGCAAGACTCGCCCTTCTCCCATTTCTGAAGCTGAGGTTTTGAAGATCGTTAGTCAGATGCAGGAAGGCACTGAGAAGCCGCGTCACAAAATCGAATTTGTGGTGGGTGAATTTGTTCGTGTCAAAGAAGGCCCATTTGCCGACTTCAACGGTTCAGTGGAAGAAGTCAACTACGACAAGAGCAAAGTTCGTGTGGCTGTCACGATTTTTGGTCGCTCCACTCCGGTGGAGCTGGAGTTTTCTCAGGTTGAAAAAACCTGATTCGAATTGTGTCGGGCAGATTTGGTTAAACCGAGTCTGATCTGGCTGAAACATTCACACTTTCCGACTCGGTGTGAATGTTTGAAAGTGAGTCGTTAATACCGGGGAGCCTGTGTTTGTTAAAAACAAACCTCGGCGTTAGCACCCGTCAGGAGTAAACCATGGCGAAAAAAATCGTCGGTTTTGTCAAACTGCAAGTACCAGCAGGCAAAGCCAATCCATCCCCCCCCATTGGCCCGGCTCTGGGTCAGCGCGGCTTGAACATCATGGAGTTTTGCAAAGCGTTCAACGCGCAAACCCAAGGTGTTGAGCCAGGTCTGCCTCTGCCAGTTGTGATCACGGCTTTTGCTGACAAGAGTTTCACCTTTGTCATCAAGTCACCTCCGTCATCCATTTTGATCAAGAAGGCAATCAAGATCGACAAGGGTTCGGCGAACGCTCTCAAGACCAAGGTCGGCAAGATCACGCGCGCTCAGTTGGAAGAAATTGCCAAAACCAAGATGAAGGATCTGACTGCTGCTGATATGGATGCAGCTGTTCGGACAATCGCAGGCTCAGCTCGCTCGATGGGCGTGAATGTGGAGGGTGTCTAAATGTCACGCTTGACTAAAAAACAAAAAGCCTTTCAAGGTAAGGTCGATAGCAGCAAGCTGTACACCCTGGGTGATGCTCTCGGCTTGGTGAAAGAATGCGCCAATGCTAAGTTCGATGAATCCATCGACGTGGCTGTTCAGCTTGGCATTGACGCCAAAAAATCTGATCAAGTCGTGCGCGGCGCGGTTGTGTTGCCTAACGGCACTGGCAAGACCAAACGTGTGGCTGTGTTCGCCCAAGGTGCCAAGGCTGAAGAAGCCAAGGCGGCTGGTGCTGACATTGTTGGTATGGACGATTTGGCTGCCATGGTCAAGGCCGGTGATATGCCCTTTGACATCGTGATTGCTGCTCCCGACGCGATGCGTGTTGTGGGTACTCTGGGTCAAATCCTGGGCCCGCGCGGTTTGATGCCTAACCCCAAAGTTGGAACGGTGACGCCTGATGTGGCGACGGCGGTTCGCAATGCCAAGGCGGGTCAAGTGCAGTTCCGTGTTGACAAGGCCGGTATTGTTCACTCCACCATTGGCCGTCGTTCTTTTGACAACGACAAGTTGCAGGGCAATCTGGCCGCCTTGGTGGATGCGTTGACCAAAGCCAAACCCGCAACCAGCAAGGGTCTGTATTTGCGCAAAGTTGCTGTGTCCAGCACGATGGGTGTCGGCGTTCGCGTCGATCTGCAAACCATCGCCGCTTGATGCAAAAAATTGGGTGCTCTCCAAAGAGCGCCTGACGTGGTGGGTTGCTGGCGCCGCAAGGTGTCGGCAGGCCATCCAAGACCGTTGGTGTGCATTCGCTGCTCTGCAGAGTTTGTGCTTAATGAGTAGATCGCCAACGCAGATGGCGACCCCGCTGCTAATGAATCGTTGGGTTTCTTAACAGTTGGTCGCTGAAATATGGCGTGTCAGGTGGTTGTGAGTTGATCATGACCCAACGGCACATTTTGAAGGAGTAGACCTTGAGTTTAAATCGCAGTGAGAAAGAAGCGGTCATCAGTGATGTGACTGGCCTCGCCGCTAAAGCTCAAACGCTCGTGATGGCGGAATACCGGGGTATCACGGTTGCCGACATGACCAAATTGCGTTCAACCGCGCGCAGCAATGGCGTTAGCCTCAGTGTGTTGAAAAACACCTTGGCTCGCCGTGCTGTTGCTGGAAGCAGCTTTGAAGTTGTGTCTGCACAGATGACCGGTCCGTTGATCTATGGCTTTTCTGAAGATGCAGTGGCTGCCGCAAAAGTGGTGGCCGATTTCGCGAAGACCAACGCCAAGTTGGTGATTCGTGGTGGTGCATACGGCGGTAAAGCTCTGGACGTTGAGGGCGTGAAGCAGTTGGCCAGTATTCCTTCTAAGGAAGTGCTGTTGGCGCAATTGTTGGGCTTGATGCAGTCGCCTATTTCGCGCACCGCGCGTGTGCTGGCGGCCTTGGCAGAGCAAAAAGGCGGCGGTGCAGAAGCACCCGCCGAAGCTGTCGCGGCCTGATCCGCTCGCAGCATTTAGTAATCAATATTGTTAGGAAATCAAAATGGCATTCGATAAAGACGCATTTTTGACCGCGCTCGACAGCATGACGGTCATGGAACTCAACGACCTGGTGAAAGCCATCGAAGAGAAATTTGGTGTGAGCGCTGCTGCTATGTCGGCTCCTGCTGCTGGTGGCGGTGCTGCTGCTGCTGTGGCAGAAGAAAAGACCGAATTCAACGTGGTCTTGCTCGAAGCTGGTGCCAACAAGGTGTCGGTCATCAAGGCTGTGCGCGAAATCACTGGCCTGGGCCTCAAAGAAGCCAAGGATCTGGTTGACGGCGCTCCGAAGAACGTCAAAGAAGGCGTGGCCAAGGCTGATGCTGATGCCGCTTTGAAGAAACTGGTTGAAGCTGGTGCCAAGGCTGAACTCAAATAATTGAGGTAAGTCAAAGGGCTGGAGTGCTGTAAAAGGCCTCCAGCCTTTGGTGTTTCTAAAGAACGCACCGCAAAGCACTTTTTTGGAGCGTTGGATGACCCTCAGGGTTCACCAATGAGCACCCCAAAAAATCGTTTTTCAGTGTCTTCTCACCCCGACAGAAGAAGATGCCTTGGTTCGGGTTACATGCAATGTGTAACCGTCCGCCATAGATTGGTAGCGGCCAATCACCAAGAAAAAAGTCGTCCAGGACCCGCCAGGTTCCTCAGTTGCCCGGAGATTTCATGGCTTACTCATACACCGAACGCAAACGAATCCGTAAAAATTTTGGTAATCGCGACAGCGTGCTTGAAATTCCTTACCTGTTGCAGATGCAAAAAGACGCGTACACCGCGTTTCTGCAATCAGATGTTGCTCCCAAGAAGCGTTCGACCGAAGGCCTGCAGGCCGCGTTCAGTGCAGCCTTTCCGATCGTCTCGCACAATGGTTTTGTCGAGATGAAATATCTCGAATACAACCTGGCCAAACCGGCGTTTGATGTCCGTGAGTGCCAAACCCGTGGTTTGACCTATGCCTCGGCAGTGCGTGCCAAGGTGCAGTTGATCATTTATGACCGTGAGTCATCCACCACACAAAACAAAGTGGTCAAAGAGGTCAAAGAGCAAGAGGTGTACATGGGCGAAGTGCCCTTGATGACTGAAAAGGGCTCTTTTGTCATCAACGGGACCGAGCGTGTCATCGTGTCTCAGTTGCATCGTTCGCCTGGGGTGTTTTTTGAACACGACAAGGGTAAAACCCACAGTTCCGGCAAGTTGCTGTTTTCTGCACGCATCATTCCTTACCGTGGTTCTTGGCTGGACTTTGAGTTTGATCCGAAAGACATTTTGTATTTTCGGGTTGACCGCCGCCGCAAAATGCCGGTGACGATCCTGTTGAAAGCGATTGGACTGAATCACGAGTCCATCCTGGCCAACTTCTTTGTGAACGACAACTTCCGCCTGATGGACAGTGGCGCACAAATGGAATTTGTCGCCGAACGCCTGCGCGGAGAAGTTGCTCGTTTTGACATCACCGACAAAGCCGGCAAGGTGGTTGTCGCCAAAGACAAGCGCATCACCGCGCGCCACACCCGTGAGATGGACCAGTCAGGAACCACCCATGTGTCGGTGCCAGAAGACTTTTTGATTGGTCGTGTCGTTGCGCGCAATGTGGTTGACGCTGAAACCGGCGAAATCCTGGCTAAGGCCAACGAAGAGTTGACTGAAGTGCTGCTGAAGAAGTTGCGCACGGCGGGTGTGCAAGATCTGGCTTGCATCTACACCAACGAACTGGACCAGGGTGCCTACATCTCCCAAACCCTGCGCACCGACGAAACCGTTGACGAATTTGCTGCCCGGGTTGCGATTTATCGCATGATGCGTCCAGGGGAGCCGCCTACGGAAGATGCGGTGCAGGCCTTGTTCCAACGCCTGTTCTACAACCCGGACACCTATGACCTGTCGCGTGTTGGCCGTATGAAGTTCAACGCTAAGATGGGTCGCCCTGAGTCGACCGGTCCGATGGTGTTGACCAATGAAGACATCTTGGCTGTGGTCAAGATTCTGGTCGACCTGCGTAACGGCCATGGCGAAGTGGACGATATCGATCACTTGGGAAACCGTCGTGTGCGTTGTGTGGGTGAGCTGGCAGAAAATCAATACCGTATGGGCCTGGCCCGTATTGAGAAGGCTGTCAAAGAGCGTTTGGGTCAAGCCGAGCAAGAGCCATTGATGCCGCATGACCTGATCAACAGCAAACCGATTTCTGCGGCGCTGAAAGAATTTTTCGGTGCTTCTCAGTTGTCCCAGTTCATGGATCAGACCAACCCGCTGTCGGAAATCACCCACAAGCGTCGGGTATCTGCCCTTGGCCCAGGTGGTTTGACCCGTGAGCGTGCTGGTTTTGAAGTGCGCGACGTGCACGTGACCCATTACGGTCGTGTTTGTCCGATTGAAACGCCGGAAGGTCCGAACATCGGTCTGATCAACTCGTTGGCTTTGTACGCTCGTTTGAATGAATACGGTTTCATCGAAACCCCCTACCGTCGTGTAGTGGATGGCAAGGTCACGATGGACATCGACTATCTGTCGGCCATCGAAGAAGGCAAGTACGTCATCGCCCAGGCCAATGCCGCGCTCGATAAGGAAGGACGCCTGTCGGGCGACCTGATTTCAGCACGGGAAGCCGGTGAATCCATTTTGGTGGGTGCTGAACGTGTGCAGTACATGGACGTGTCTCCGGCACAGATCGTCTCGGTGGCTGCATCTTTGGTGCCGTTCCTGGAACATGATGATGCGAACCGCGCCTTGATGGGTGCCAACATGTCGCGTCAAGCTGTGCCAGTGCTGCGTCCGGAAAAGCCCATGGTGGGTACCGGTATTGAACGCGTGGCCGCGATTGACTCCGGCACCGTCGTGACGGCAACCCGTGGTGGTGTGGTTGACTATGTTGACGCAACCCGTGTGGTGGTGCGCGTCAACGACGCCGAAGCGCAAGCCGGTGAAGTGGGTGTGGACATCTACAACCTCATCAAATACCAACGCTCAAATCAAAACACCAATATCCACCAACGCCCGATTGTGAAAAAAGGCGACCGGCTGGCCAAGGGTGACGTGATTGCGGATGGTGCTTCCACTGATCTGGGTGAATTGGCCCTGGGCCAGAACATGCTGATCGGCTTCATGACCTGGAATGGCTATAACTTCGAAGACTCGATCTTGATCAGCGAACGTGTGGTGGCGGAAGACCGATACACCTCGATCCACATCGAAGAACTGGTTGTGATGGCACGCGACACCAAACTGGGTGCCGAAGAAATCACACGTGACATTCCGAACCTGAGCGAGCAACAACTCAATCGTCTGGACGAGTCCGGCATCATCTACGTGGGTGCAGAAGTGCAGCCCGGTGATGTGCTGGTCGGCAAGGTTACGCCCAAGGGTGAAACCACGCTGACGCCGGAAGAAAAACTGCTGCGCGCCATCTTCGGCGAAAAAGCTTCTGACGTGAAAGACACCTCGTTGCGTGTTGATCAGGGTTCGCAAGGCACCGTGATCGACGTGCAGGTCTTCACCCGTGAAGGCATTGTGCGTGACCGCCGCGCTCAGCAGATCATCGACGACGAGCTGAAACGCTTCCGTCTGGATTTGAACGACCAGTTGCGGATTGTGGAGAACGACGCGTTTGACCGGATCGAGAAACTGCTGGTCGGCAAGGTTGCCAATGGTGGCCCGCAAAAGCTGGCCAAAGGTACCAAGATTGACAAGGCCTATCTAGCCTCGGTCGACCGTTACCACTGGTTTGACATCCGTCCGGCCGAGGACGATGTGTCGGTTCAACTGGAGAGCATCAAGAACTCCAACGAACAAACTCGCCACAGTTTCGATCTGGCTTTTGAAGAAAAACGCAAGAAACTCACCCAAGGTGACGACTTGCCCGCAGGCGTGCTGAAAATGGTCAAGGTGTATGTGGCAGTCAAACGCCATCTGCAACCGGGTGACAAGATGGCTGGCCGTCACGGTAACAAGGGTGTGGTCTCGAAGATTGTTCCGGTGGAAGACATGCCGCACATGGCCGATGGCACCCCGTGTGACATCGTGCTGAACCCGCTGGGTGTGCCTTCACGGATGAATGTGGGTCAGGTGCTCGAAGTCCACTTGGGCTGGGCAGGCAAGGGCATTGGTCAGCGCATTGGTGACATGTTGCAAACCGAATCCCGTGTGGCCGAACTGCGCAAGTTCCTCGAAGAGATCTACAACACGACCGGCCGCAAGGAAGACTTGAGCCAGCTCAATGACGACCAGTTGCTGGAGATGGCGCAAAACCTCACCTCCGGCATGCCTTTCGCCACGCCCGTGTTTGACGGCGCTACCGAAGACGAAATCCGTGCCATGTTGAAACTGGCTTTCCCGGATGACATCGCCAAGCTCAAGGGCTTGACCGAGACCCGTACCCAGGCCTACCTGTACGACGGGCGTACCGGTGACCGTTTTGAGCGGCCCACCACGGTTGGTTACATGCATTACCTGAAGCTGCACCATTTGGTGGACGACAAGATGCATGCCCGCTCCACCGGCCCGTACAGCCTGGTGACGCAGCAACCTTTGGGTGGTAAAGCCCAGTTTGGTGGTCAGCGCTTCGGTGAAATGGAAGTGTGGGCGCTGGAGGCTTATGGTGCGTCTTACACCTTGCAGGAAATGCTGACTGTCAAGTCAGATGACGTGCAGGGCCGTACCAAGGTCTATGAGAGCATCGTCAAGGGTGAACACTCGATCGAAGCGGGCATGCCTGAATCGTTCAACGTGCTGGTCAAGGAAATCCGTTCCTTGGGCCTGGATATTGAGCTTGAACGCTCTTAATTGAATAGCAAAAAGTATTGCTGGATAGTGCTCTTCTCGCTTTGCGAGCTGAGCCTGTCCTCCACTGATTAAAAGGAATTTGTCTCATGAAATCATTACTCGACCTGTTCAAGCAATTCACGCCCGACGAACATTTTGATGCGATCAAGATCGGCATGGCTTCGCCCGAAAAGATCCGTTCATGGTCTTTCGGCGAAGTGAAAAAGCCTGAAACCATCAACTACCGTACCTTCAAGCCGGAGCGTGATGGTCTTTTTTGCGCCAAGATTTTTGG
>WSSedL1CaDRAFT_10001284_pt1 | contig 15079 bp, 12 predicted proteins | sample WetSurSL1Cattail_FD_9464 | JGI IMG/M metagenome (IMG submission 9464)
AAAGGCAGTAAGGCATATCTGTGATGAATATGGAATTCTTCTCATTGCGGATGAGGTACAGACCGGATTTGCACGATCCGGCAGAATGTTTGTCTCGAATTATTGGGAGGAAGCAGGGTGTGCACCGGATATCATAACAACGGCAAAATCAATCGCCGGGGGTATCCCGTTAAGTGCTGTGACAGCAAGTGAAGAAATATTTGATAATGTCAGGGCGGGAATTATCGGTGGAACCTATGGCGGAAATCCCCTTGCGTGCGCTTCAGCACTAAAAGTGATTGAAATCATTGAACGAGATCATCTATGCGACAGATCCCTTGAAATAGCCGGAAAGTGCAGAAAAAAATTCGAGGAATGGAAAGCAAAGTACGAAGTGGTTGGTGATGTCCGCGGAATCGGTTGTATGTTGGGAATGGAATTTGTAACTGACAAGCAGAGTAAAGAACCTAATGCAAAGCTGGTATCTGATATTGTATCGAAAGCAGCCCAACATGGACTTCTGATAGAAAGCGCAGGCGTTTACGGCAATGTCATCAGGTTTTTGTGTCCACTTGTCGTAACAGATGAGCAGCTGGAAAGCGGTTTTGGGATTCTTCAATCTGCGATAGAGGCTAGTATTTAGAATTCACGGAATTTCGAAGTCAACAGTACATACAGAAGTAACAATCCGGAACAGCGTTGGTTAATCTAGATTAAGAAAAAGGAATATGATATAAAACAGCAAAGGCTTCAGATGCGAAAGTGTCTGAAGCCTTTGCTGTTTTATACACACACTAAATATAATGATACATTAAAAGTTCGAACAAAATTATATCTTACTCCTCAATTTGGATAAAACCATATTCTTTTATTTGGCTTAAGAAAGCGATAATGCTCTCCAAACAATCGTTTACGTCAACCTCATATTCGGACTGTAATCTGTTAAGTATTTCGCCGATAGTAATCGGGTGCTGGAGGTATTCCCAGATATCATTCGCCGATCCTTTTAATAAGAAGTATTTTCCTGATTCAAAATCTATCATGACTTTTTCACCGGCTAAGTCGGTAACATCTAATCTCTTTGTTAGTGTTATTTTACTATTTTTTGTCATTTGCCCCTCCGATAAAGTGGAATAGTTATATCATAATTATAACTTATTAATCTAATAGTGTCAATTTTTAACTATATAGAACAGCAATATATTACTGATTGGCTAAAGCATTATGCTACAAATATTGGGATGCTGATGTTAAATGTGCTGCCTTTACCAAAGGAGCTTTCACACCATATCTTACCATTATGTTTCTCGATGATTTCGGAAGTAATGGACAAACCCAAACCAAAATCATTGCTTTTGCCCGGAGTGCGAGCATCTGAAATCATATAGGAGCGTTGGAATATATTTGTCAGGTGCTGCGCTTGAATTCCGACACCCGTATCGGATATGGAGATTATGACTTCATTATCGGAGAGCTGAGCCGATAGAGTTATGGAATCACCCTTTTTGGTAAATTTCAAAGCATTAGAAAAGATATTATCCAATGCCCTATGGAACAAGTTTGTATCCAATTGTACTAAAGTTGAAAGGCTTTCAGGCAAATCAGAGATGAGGTTTCTCTCTGAAAATCTCTTGTCGTATTTATATAAGGAGAAAAAGTCAGTTAAATACTTATGAATAGAAATAGTCTCAAAAGAAAGGAGGGCCCCTTCTTTTGAATCAAGCGATGATAATAAAAGCATTTCGTTGATTAAGTAATCGATAGACATAATCTTTGCGTGCATCTGATTTAATGTTGCGATAGTCTCATCCTGATCTAGGCCATCATACGCAAGCAGGTATTCGGTATAACTCCTCAAGGTGGCCAAGGGTGAGCGGAGGTCGTGGGACAGATTAGAAAATAATTCGAGGCGCATCCTTTCACTTTCTTTTAGCTGTCTGTTTGAATCAGCAAGTTGTTGGTTTGCCTTAAATAATGCAATAGACAAATTTTCAACTGATAACTCCGGTTTTAAGAAGGTGGATTTGTTAACTGGCTTACTCATATCAAAGCTCCTTATAATGTGAAAACATATACCCTTTTGATCTGACTGATTGGACTAAATCATTCAAGGCTTCATAACTTGCAAACTTATTTCGAAGACGACTTGCAGTTACCATAATTGTTTTGCGGTCATTCTCTGAATAGGTACCCCACATATGTTTTCCGATATCCTCGAAGGTGACAGTTTTACCTATATTGATTACTAAGAGATAAAGCAAGTCATATTCTCGGTTGGTTAGAGATATTTCATCATCTTTATAGAAAACCTTTCGTAATGCGAGGTTTATAGAGAGAGGAGGGTAGGCTATTGTATTAGAATGGACTATTCCGGAGGTTCTTCGGATCTGTACTTGAATTCTTGCAGAAAGCTCTCGAAAACTATAAGGTTTGGTTAGGTAGTCATCACCCCCAATAAGAAGACCTTTGATTTTATTATTCTCGGAAGAACAACCACTCAAAAATATGATAGGTGCATTCGTATAAAGTCGTAATTCCCGGCAGGTTTCGTACCCATTTTGATCAGGCATCATTACATCAAGAATGATGCAGTCCGGTGAAAAGGCCGCTAATATAGGTACAGCTTCTTTTGCCGAGGACACCGTTTTTACTTGATAACCTTCTTTTGAAAAATATCTGCTATTTATAGAAAGCATATCTAAATCATCGTCGATAAACATTATATTTGACATAGTCGTTATCCTCTCTTATAATTTACATATAGTAGCAAAACTAGGTATGTTTACCTATATTATACTATAAATTGCATATGATGAAAAGAGTGGAATAACTCGGAAGATGTGAGAATATTAATATTATTCTAAAATAGTAATAATTAAGCCAAGATACAACAAATAAATAGTATAGGAGAAATGTAATTTGAAATATTATTTATTATTTAACCAGAAGGTAAGGTCGGATATTGAGCTTCCTGAAGCAGTGGAGATAGAAAAGGCAGATGATATCGATGTATTTATAGAATTGGGTAAGCCACCGGAATGGGTATTTGAGAAAGTCAGAAGCGGATATATCGATCATATAGAAGAAAAAATTATGTGGTTTTATTTAAAGAATATAGCCTTGTTTTTTGTGGAAAATGGCAATCACATTATTATTTATAGAGAGTCAGAGGATATTTCAGAGCTTGCAATCCGTTCATATTTAACAGGTTCTGCTATGGCACTTGCTTTGATACAAAAAGGCTATCTTCCGATTCATGGTGCTACGATCGAATATGGTGGAAAAGGAATCATAATTTCGGGTGAAAGCGGAGCCGGAAAATCAACAGTGACAATGGAATTACTAAACCAAGGATGCAAATTTGTATCGGATGATTTATCGGCAGTTCAATTTATGGATGGCGATATAAAGGTATTACCCGGCTTCCCACAACAAAAATTGTGCCGCGATGTAGTTGAACGATTTAGTATTAATATAGATGAATTAATTTATATTGATGAAGAAAGGGATAAATTCGCTCGAATTTTGGACAAAGGATATGTTACGGATCCAATTTTGATTACATGTATGATAGTGATTTCGGCCTCAATGGAGGCAGAAAAGGTTGAATGTATTGAGGTGATAGGAGGAGAAAAGCTTCATCTGTTAATGAATAATATATATAGGGGGTTAGTGTATGAGAGGCTCAATAATGATGCAAAACGCTTTCATATGTTTGTCCAAGTAGCTGCAACAATCCCAATATATATCATTAAAAGGCCTGAGGAAGGATATTGGGTGCCGGAGATAATACAGTGTCTGAAAAAGCAGGTATCCGACCTAGAGTTAGGTCATACGTTTTGACTAGATGAAAGACAAGCGTCTTATTACAACTAAGGAGAAAGTATGAAGAAACTGTTCTTGTTTATCAAAAACTGGAGAAAACAGAGTGAATATCTCTCTTGGCTAGTTACCTGCTCCGTGCCCTACATACCCCGGATAATGCTATTAATTATGTTCGGATTATTGGATACCGTTCTTTCGGTAGGATTGGCCATTATTCTAAAAAATATTATCGATAGTGCCTCAACACACGGAATTATTACGCAAGCAATAATTCTGTATATTGGACTGGTATTAATGATCCGCTTGGTTAACTGGTTTAACCTGATAATATCCTTTTTGATTAATGAAAGGTTTACGTTTGAAATCAGAAAAAAAGTCTATGATCAGATTATAAAAGCCTATTGGATGGATATAAAAAAGTACCATTCAGGTGATCTTATGACCAGACTTATGAGTGATGTGGATATCATCGCCGACGGCATTATTAATGTTATTCCAACAATTATTCAACTTATTCTGGAACTGCTTGTAACATTTTTCACATTGTTCTATTTTGAACCACGACTTGCTATTTTTGCATTGCTGTTGGGTCCTGTTTCGGCAGTTATTTGTTTGGTATTGGGTAGAAAATTGAAATTTTTACAAATTAAAGTCCAAACAGCAGAATCGAAATATAGATCATATATTCAGGAGAGCTTAGGCAATATATTGATCATTAAAGCATTTACAAATGAAGAATATGCAAATAGGCGGTTGACTGAAGAACGGAATGAACGCCTATTCTGGATGAAGAAAAAAAACAAATTGGCGGTTACGACCTCAACTGTTTTATCATTTACTTTTCAGATCGGATACATAGGAGCGTTTACATTAGGCTCTTTTCAGTTGGCTAAGGATGCCATAACCTTTGGCACGATGTCTGTTTTTCTGAATTTGGTTAACCGAATTCAATCTCCTATTATTTCTTTGGCAAATGTTGTTCCAAGGATAGTATCGGTGCTGGCCTCGGCAGGAAGAATTATGGAGGTAGTTAACATACCTCAAGAAAAACAATTAATGACGAAAATGAATACGAGTAATATCGGTGTTGAGGTTGATAATCTAAGTTTTGGGTACACGGATGAACTTGTATTAGAAGATATATCGTTTTCGGTACTTCCAGGAGAATTCGTTGCTATATTAGGGGCCTCGGGTATTGGAAAAACAACCTTGGTTAAGATAATCATGTCTTTTTTGCTTAATTCCTGTGGAGAAGTCTCATTTGTAAATGAGTTGGGAGAGAAAGTAACAGCGAATGCCGGCGCTCGAAAGATGATTTCCTATGTTCCGCAGGGAAACACTTTATTCAGTGGAACGATAAGGGATAATATTTTGATGGGAAAATTGGATGCAACAGAGAATGAAATAAACGAGGCATTGGAATTATCCGCGTCTAAAACTTTTGTAGATGAATTACCGGACGGGGTAAATACGGTAATCGGTGAGAGGGGACATGGCATTTCGGAGGGACAAGCACAAAGAATAGCGATAGCTCGAGCTTTGATTCGAAAGTCTCCATTTTTAATATTGGATGAAGCAACTTCCGCATTGGATGAAAATACAGAACTTTATGTGCTGGAGGGGATTCAAAAACTCAATCCGAGGCCGGCCTGTCTTATCATAACGCACAGAAGATCGGTTCTCAAATATTGCAATAGGGAACTTCTCATAGAGAATAAAAAAGTTAGCGAGAATATAATTTAACCACTGTTTATTAATAATCTGTTGAATTTGTGAGCTGTTAAGTTCGGAATTGGAGACGTTAAATGATCCATGTATTAGATTTTTTCACACATAATCATAGGAAAAGGCTAACAATTAAGGTTTGGTTCTGGGCCGGATTATACAGGGTTATTATTTTGATAATCCCTGCTAAATTAATGAAAAAACACTACGGTATTTTGGGTGAAGAATCGTCATATTGCGTAAGTGAAGACAATGAAAGAAAAGCAAGAATGATTTCTTATCAAGTAAATCGTGTGGCAATGAATACTCCCTGGGAGAGTAAATGCCTGGTTCGAGCACTTACTGCTCAGAAATTGCTCTCAAATGAAAATATTTCCTCAACACTTTATCTCGGTATAAAGAAGGAAAATGAAAAAATGTTGGCTCATGCTTGGATCAGAACCGGAGATTTTTATCTTACAGGTGGAGACGGTAAAGAATACGCAATTGTAGCACGATTTCGAAAATAGTCTTTTTGGAGGGCAAATAATGTCAGCGATTTGGGGAATAATTCAAATGAAGCATATCGAAGTGGATGACAGCCTTGGACGAAAAATGGAAGAGGCAATGAGTCTGTATCGACTGGATTATTGTAAAACAAAGAAAATGAAGCATGTAATTATGGGTTATGGCCATCAAGATATCACAGCAGAATCAAAGTTGGAACAACTGCCGTATTTTGATGAAGATGAATTGGTATTGTATACGGCTGATTGTATGATAGATAACAGAGACGAATTAATTCGTGAACTGGGAATTCAGGAGAAAAAAATAGGAGATGGAGCTCTACTATATTCAGCCTATCATAAATGGGGAGAGGACTTTACCGATCATGTGCTGGGTGTTTTCACATTTGCAACCTATCGCAAAGAAGACAATATTTGTTGTTTATGGGTTGACCATACCGGAAGTAGATCTTTATATTACTACATAGATGAACAAACGATATATTTTTCAACAGTGTTTTCTCCGATACATGCAGTGCTACCCAAAAGTAAAATATGCTTTAATGAAAAATGGATGACTTTTTGTGAGAGTACCTACTCACCTGATATGATGTTACTGCGAGAGGAAACACCCTTTGAGAACATCAAAATGATAGAAGCCGGTCACTCTATAACATTTCGGCGAAAGAACGATAAAATAATTACAGAAAAGCATAATTATTGGAAACCGAAGCGGAAGAGGAAGATGAATCTCCGTTCGCAGCTAGAATACAAAGAGTTGTTTGTAAATACATTACAGGAATGTATAAAGGATCTTCTGCGCTCGGAGCAAGTGGGAATTACATTGAGCAGTGGATTGGATTCCTCTGCTGTTGCATGTATTGCTGCAAGTCTGCTGGAAAACAAACAAAAAAGCTTATATAGTTTTACCTCAGTTCCTTTAAAAGACTATCAAGGAGAAGATAATCCATATTTCATTACGGACGAGTCGGAAGGTGTAAAAATGATATGTGAAGCATATCGGAACATCAGACCGGAGTTTGTCCGTTGTGAAGGAAAAAATTCGTTTTCGGAATTACGAAGATTGGTACGACTATTGGAATTTCCTCATAAATCCAGACAGAATATGGTCTGGTTGGATGAAATATATGAAAAGGCGTCCCAAAAAGGTTGTAGAATCATTCTCAAGGGACAGTATGGGAATTCCACAATTTCATATGGACGAATACTGACAAGAGTATATGATGATTTATTACATATGAGATGGCGGAGCGCCTATAGGGAAATGGCAATGTTTTGCCGGCGTCACAAAATATCAAAGAAACGGGCTTTGAAAGCTTTTATCACAGAGATTAGGAATAAAATAATCAAGCCTTATACTCATATGGAGTCTACGTTGATTAAAAAAGAGCTTTTGGATAAACATGGTGTTCTAAAAAAAATAAATCGTATAATGCGATTAAGTGGCGGAACAGAAATGGATTCCAGAAGTCAGAAAGAACGCTACATGTATGATTTGACAGCGTTATCACAGCTCGGAGCTTTGGATACAAGATTTGGACTGATGCATGGGCTGATAATACGAGATCCATTAAAGGATAAGAGGATGATTGAGCTATGCTATAACCTCCCGGTAAAATGTTTTGTACAAGAGGGAACAGAGAGAACTTTGGTGCGAAAGTATATGCAGGGAATTATTCCTGATGGAATTCTTAATATAACAAATCGAAGGGGATTACAAGGAGCGGACTTTCGATCAAGAATAGTGGAAGTTTGGGAAGAAATTCAAGGCGATGTGTTAAATGCTGTGGAAAATCCTAGACTAGAACAATATTTTAAAAAAAAGAAACTGGAGCAACAGATAAATGATATTAAGTCCGGTGAAATTTTTGTTTCCGAAGAAAAAATAGTTATAATGCTGATGTTATGCAGTTGTTCTTTCTTTTTAGATGAATTCGGTGCAAAATGTTCATAACAGGTGTTTCATCAAATGAATTCTTACAATCATGTTAGAAAACTTTACAGGATTTTCGGACTGTGATAACATTTCAATATCGAAATAGACATATGAATGGAGGAATTCAAATGAAAGAATGGAAAGAGCCTACAATGGAAGAATTAGAATTAAAATGCACTGAAAACGGTGCTACTGTTTTAACCAGTATCGACGAAGTCAGAGTAGACGAGAACGGTAGATATTGGTTCAGCTTTAGTGATAAGAATAAAAAGTAATAAAGAATAGTAACAAGTGAAATAACAGCCGGAGTTAATGAGTTTCCTTACTCATTATCACCGACTGTTATTTTGTTAAGAATAAATGAGATATACAGCATTCGTTTCATCAAATAGACAGTTCTAAAGACATTATGTGTGTGTTAGAGAGTGACTAAGATTTGTAGGGTTAGAGGGTGACTTGAATTACTATTGACATAAAAGGGATAATCATGCACTATTATAATAAATAAATTTACTTAGGAGATAATTTTGATGGTTACCGATGATTTGCTTGTACTACTAAAAAGTGCTATTTTAAAAACAGAAGCGACAGGTCTTTCAAATCAATTAGAATGGGTATCAATCTATAAGAGTGCTTGCCTCAATAATATAGCAATGGTAATATATTCATCGATTTGTAAGCTTCCGGTACATATACAACCTGATGCTAAATTAGTCGATGAGTGGAGAAATTGTGCTATCCAAGCCGGAATCCATCAAATGAAACAGAATATAGAAACGCAAAAGCTGTTGAATGGATTAGCAGAGCTTTTCATAAAACCAATCATATTTAAAGGAGCTGCATTGGCGATTTTGTATCCGGAACCGTTAATGAGGGTATCCGGAGATGTTGACATGTTAGTGAAAGAAGAAGATCGCAGTACACTGATAGATTATTTAATTAATAATTCTTTCGATTTGGTTGAAGAACAGTGGAATGGAGATGTTTTGGAATATTGCTCAAAACGGGGATTGAAAGTTGAGTTTCATTTCAGCTTATGGGAAGGCTATCATGGTAAAAGAATAAACCTATTAGAAAGTATGCATATAATTGATCATACGATTCGAGTTAAGTGGATGGAAGGTGAACTAGAGACACTGGATTATGAAGCACACCTTATATATCAGATTTATCATTTGGTGAAACATTTTTCCTTGGAGGGTATTGGATTAAGGTATTTGGCTGATCTTACTCTGTATGTAAATGCATACCTGGATAAGTTGAATTTTATATCTTTTTGGGAGAAACTTCAGGTTTTAGGATATGAAGACTTTTGTACTGCATTGTTTACGATTTGTGTGAATAAGCTAGGAATGAATGAGAAAGCTCTATATAATTCAACTAAAGCGAGTGATGATATAGTAAGAGACTTGCTGGAAGATATATCAAAGGTTGGATTTTTAAATAACAGTGATAACGAATCATGGAACACATTGAATATCATGAAACCATACTTGATGGGAGAAAAAGATTTGTCAGGTGATAAATGGAGAATTGAGTTGGCAGTGTTGTTTCCTAGTAGATATTTGATTCAGAAAGACTATCAATATTTAAATAAATCATCACTTTTGTTACCGATTGCATGGGTTCATAGAGCTATTCGTCATTGTTTCTTTACAGAACACGCTAACACTGTACCTAAGTTATACAAGGCACAAAATAGGCTTAAATTAATGAAGAGAATGAAATTGATAAAAAAAATTTAAGCCTGAACCATCAAAAATCGATAGGTTCATGCATTATTGGTTAAAAGACAGAAGCAAACTGTGGAGAGGACATATCGTTTAAATCCTATCCGACCATAGGCCTAATTACCTAGTGCAAGGAGCGGAATATAAATTGACAAAAGACAGCAGAGATGCTAGTCTTAAGAAGAGACAAAAATTGAAGAATATTAAAAGATAATAGCAAACTTACCGAAAAGTAAGGACGCAAAGCTAAAGGGTCTAAGGTCTAATGACTATGACTGCCAGTTGCCTAATTAATGTATTATAGTTAGACTACTGCATATATTTTTATGTAAGTGGTCTTTTTTTATTTCAAAGAAGGTTATTCACAAAAAAGAATAAATAAACACCCAAAATATAAAAAAACATGTTAATAGCAAACTTATCGAAAGGTAAGGACGCAAAGCCAAGGGTCTTCAATCCAAAAGGATTATGACAGCCAGTTGCCACGGTTTTTGATGTTGATTGAATCTCGTATGAAGAGAATCTTTATCTATCAAAAATCAATATCGATATTTAAGGGGGATATATTATGAAATTTTATCAGTCAATTCTGAAACAAATTGTTCTTATCGCATTGTGTATTGTGTTTCTTTCGAATATTTCGATTACCGGAGTTGCATTCGCAGCAGCGGAAATTCCGACTAACGCTTCAGATAGTGATGTGGTATATGTAAAAGATTTTGGTGCTTATGGTGATGGTGTTCACAATGATACTTTAGCAATCAATAGTGCTTTGAATTCTGGTGCTGCTGTGGTTGTTTTTGATGAAAATGCAAGTTATAAGACTACAGACTGTATTATGATGAAAACATCAGGAGTTAGAATAGTAGGTAATAATGCAACTCTTTTTACGGATAATGATTACCGTAGTCGTTCGAATTATTATGAATGGTACTTTAATGTTGTTGCAAATGACATTACGATTGAAGGATTAAATATATTAGCAAAAGAAACTATATTAGTTGGTTATAAAACGCAGTTTACTATTCGTTTAGCATCAAACGTAGTTGTTAATAATTGTACCTTCACTGTTCCTTCTACTGTGTTATCCGATGCATTCACACATGATATTGAATATAGTAACGCTGACGTTTATACAGGATGGCATAATGTCAAAATCACAAATTGCGTATTTACACAATTGGCAGATACAAAAGCCGGCGGAAATTGTGGTTTCCGTGATATCTGGAGTAAAGGTGCAGATACTGCATTGTTTGAAAATAATGTTTGTATTTCCAATAGCCATGATGAAATATTTGCTTTATTTTCTTCTGAGGCAAAAATTAGTAATATCACGGTAAATAACAATAAATTCACTGGTTTAGATGGAACAGTCTGTGCGAACCGAACTGTTGGTATTACCTTGGGATATCCTAATAATCGGGGTATTGAGGGCGTTGTATTCACTAACAATACAATTGATATGAAATCAAATTATTCAATGTTTACACTAGGTGACTCAACCAATGTTTTAATATCAAATAATACAGTTTCATATGAATCACTTGATACCATTTGTACCGCATATATTCTCAGAGGAAACACTTTAAAAGATAACAATGTTACAATGGCGAAAAACAATATTAGCGTTACTGACAATATAAACGGCCGTTTTGGCGGTTTGATTTCAGGATATGCAACATTTTCTGATAATACTGTTCTTGTTAATGCTACTGTTACAAATGCTCTTTTTGATTCGAATGCAAGTGCTACCAAGAATAATATTACCGTAAATGGTGCTGCAAAACGTATCTCAACAAGTATTAAAGAACTAACAGATAATTCAATTATATTAAACAATTCAATTACTACAATGTTTGAGTTTTACAATAAAACATTCACCTATGATACCTCGATTACCGGTAATACCATTACTTGTAACAAGAAAACTGACACCAATGATGCATTATTAATGCTTAATGGAACAAAATTGAATGGCTATTTATTAACAGTAAGAGATAATACGATTACAGTAGCAGGTGATACGGCGAAAACGTTATACTATATCAATTTGATTGATACTACGTCGCAGGTTATTGAAATCGCAAATAATTCTATAAGTGATTACACTAAGACATACATATCCAGTAAATGTTCGAGTATTTGTGACATTGCTAAATAGTAGTGAAGTTTTTATTCATCAACTTATTTACCTTCTTTACTAATTCTCATATTAACTTGGTGTATAAGGATGTCCCAAAATAATGATTGATATCAACATTATTTTGGGACATCCTTTTGCTATTAATTACTACATATATTAACAAAAACTACAATATTTCCTTATATATATTCGTATTTTACTAATTTTCGTGACACTAAAACCATATTATGGTATAGTATTTGAGTAATATGATAATTTGACTATAATTTATCAAAACCATATTAAAATTTGCATTTATAAAATATTAACATGGTCAGGGAATATAAGATTTAAGAATGTTTCATATTATCCTTCGATATGTTTTTGCTGTAATTAATTAAGTTTTACTAAGTAGTGGTTTAAGTAATTCTGATAAAGTTAATTTAGTACAAGAGAGTGAAGACACAAATATGATGGAACCTATAGTATCAATTATAGTACCGATTTATAAAGCAGAAGAAGTAATCAAACGTTGTGTTGAAAGTATCAGAAATCAGTCTTACACCCGGCTTGAAATTATTTTGGTTGATGATGGCTCACCGGATTCGTGTGGGATATTTTGTGACCACATAGCCAAAAAGGATGGGCGTATTATTGTTGTACATAAGCAAAACGAGGGAGTTTCTGCAGCTCGAAATACAGGTATTCAGGTTGCTAATGGGAAGTACGTTCAGTTCGTTGACAGTGATGACTATATCAGCACGGACTATATATCGCGTCAAGTTGCCAAAATTGAGGAAAACAATGCGGATATACTAATATGTGGATATGTTAGTATTAAAAATGATGAAATGGAGATACGTAATCTAATCGAGAAGAAATATGAGAGCCTAATAGAGTTTCATCATGAATTTTTGAATTTATATAATGGGTGGTTCATTAATGCAGTGTGGAACAAAATGTTTCGACGAGAACTGATTCAATGTAATTTTAATGAGTCAATGTCGGTTGGGGAAGATCTTCTGTTTAACCTGGATTATTTGAAGAAGTGTAAGCGAATTTTATTAAGTGATATAACAGGTTATTATTATACCGTTGCGCAAAATTTGTCCCTTGCGAGAATATATGATATAAAAAGAATTGAATTAGTAATTTTTCTTCATAATCGTGTTGTTGAGTTCTGTAATCAATTAGGTGATTATTTAAATAATGAGATAATACAAGATAAGGTTTTTGCAACCCAAATCAGGCTTTATATAGTGAATTTAATTAGAGTTAATAGCATATCAAAGCATGATAAAATTGAGATTATCAATCATGCGATACATAATAAAATTGTAATAAACGGATTTAAGGTTCCGGGATTAAAAAAAGAAGAATTGCTTTTAAAACACCTTATGAAGTTTAAAAATGGTAGGTTGTTATATGAGATATTAAAGCGGATAATAAAACACTAAAAAATTGTTGGGAAGGTATTTTAATTAGTATTTATTATATAGCCAAATTGGTAGTAGGAGCTATCTATTTGAGCCTATGAGTAATAAGTAAGGAATGTTTTGGTAAAAATCATGAGAAAAAGATGCAATAAGCGTTCGAAAATTTATTTGACATGGTAAAGCATTCCAATTATAATCAATACATAATAGCGAAAATTGTAACCTTTTCAAATTGTTTGCTATATTATGGTGAAATATGTGGGACCTCTCTTATGCTGCATTTGTAGATAATACATATACTGAACCTAATTCTTGGTAGTAAGGTAAATGTGGTTATATTATTTGTAAGTTAATTGTTAACTTTCAATCAATAATAATTAACATGTCACTTCTTGAAGTTAATATGGTAAAGCAAATAGACTAACAAGTTAAGCGGTTCAATTTCAAATTCTCTGATAATAAGATAAGATTTTTAAAGATAAGAACCAATTAAAAATGAACAAAAAGATATAATAATTAAGAGAATAAAGCAAAAAAAGACAAGATCTAATGCGAAAATTTCAGTTTATTATATATACAGGAGGGAATAATGGAAAACGAAATAATGGATAAAGTAATACAGATCGATCTAATCCGTTGTATGAAGGCGGTGCTAGCAAAATGGTGGATAGTTGTTCTTTGTTCTTTTGTGGCATTTGTAGGTGCATATTTGTATTCGTATCCGGCTCGGAACAATGTATATAAGGCATCAACTACGTTATATAGTGTTACAGATGGATCATATGAAAGTACAGTAAGTGCAGCTTATTTTTTAAGTACATATGCAGATGTTATTACCAGCCGAAAGGTTACAGAAAAAGCAGCTTCTTTATTAGGGGATAATTCAATCACATGGCAGGATATTCAAAATGTGATCCAAGTGAATTATTCATCTGATTCAACCATTGTAGAGATATCTGCATATTCATTAGATGAAGATTTTGCAGTTAAGGTTGCTAACGGAGTTGCCAATGCATTTATAAGCGAAATTTCAAGTATGACCGGTCGTAATTCTGTACAATTGCTAGACAGCGCATATTCGGCAAGCGTTTTCAAAAATGCCAGTTTTGAAAAGTTTAAAATTAGATGTTTAGCTACTCTTGCAGTAATGGTGATCACCATTATGATTATAGTGTTGCGTGAAATATTTGGTTCAAAACTTTATTACATCGATGACCTTAGGCTGGAAGATGATATGGAAATTATAGGAATCATACCAAACCATGAAAAATAAAAAGGGGTAAATTATGAAAAAACTCTTAGATTTTTATCGTAATTCTGAACAATATGTAAACGATGCTTATGATAATGTTATCGTTGATATTAATATGAAGAAACAAGAGATGGGATATCAGTCATTTATTTTTTGTGGCTGCGAACCGGGTGTAGGAGCTACGACGCTTTCAATCAGTATAGCTATCTCAATGGCGGTATCTGGATGGAAAACCGTGCTTATCGATGGAGATATGAGAAAAAATGCACGGCATAAAAGACTCAATACAGAAGCTGAAGCTGGTTTGGAAGAATATCTATCCAAGGAAGAATCTTACGAAAAAATAGTCTATGAGACTAATCACAACAACTTGTATTACATTCCTGGAGGAAGTGGGGCAACGAATCCGATTAGCTTGTTATGTGCAAATCGTATGAATGAATTAATGGAGCAATTGAAAATGGATTATGATTATATTATTATCGATATGCCATCAATTGCTACATCTGTAGATGCCAAAATCGTAGCAAAAAAAGTTGATTATATCGTTTTAGTGGCTGCTTATGGA
>WSSedL1CaDRAFT_10001285_pt1 | contig 15067 bp, 14 predicted proteins | sample WetSurSL1Cattail_FD_9464 | JGI IMG/M metagenome (IMG submission 9464)
GCGGCCATCGCCATTCACGACACCAGTTCGGTAGTAGGTGCAGGGGCTACTTATGGCGAAGAAGCATTGAAAGTGGCTACAACAGTAAAACTTACTCGTGCACTTTGGATTATTCCACTATCGGTTTTTTCCATTTTTTATTTTAAAGCTAAAGGCGAAAAAATTGCTGTGCCCTGGTTTATTTTCCTGTTTATTCTGGCAATGGTGCTGAATACCTATATACAAATTCCGGAAATAGTCACTACAAACATTGTTTGGGTAGCACGCAAAATGCTTACACTAACGCTTTTCTTTATCGGAGCCGGACTTTCACGAGTCACACTGAAATCCGTTGGAGCAAAACCACTGCTACTCGGCGTACTGCTTTGGCTGTTTATAGCAGCCATCAGTCTCATTTTTATTTATATAACTTATTGAAATTATGACAAACAAACAGACAACCAATCGTGTAAACAACGCCATTACACTTTTTGAAAAAGGCTACAACTGCTCGCAGGCGGTTTTTATGGCTTATGCTGATTTGTACGATATCGAACAAGAAACAGCAGCCAAAATTGCTACTTCATTTGGAGGCGGCATGGGACGACTGAGAGAAGTTTGTGGAGCCGCAAGTGGAATGTTTCTGGTGCTCGGATTACATTATCCGTTTACCGATATCAATGACAAAACGGCTAAAAACAACAATTACCAGGCTGTACAGCGTCTGGCAAATCATTTTAAAGCAGAAATGGGATCGTACATTTGTGCCGACTTGTTGCAGAAAAAAAGAGAGCCGGAATCAAGCATCTCAGATAATCGTACTGATAAATATTATGCCGAGCGACCATGCACGAAATGTGTAAGAATAGCGGCTGAAATTGTGGGTAAAGAAATACTTGCCTCCAGATAAAAACATACAAATCTTCATTTGAGAGAATTACAATCCTCCATTTTCAAAGTTTAAACATTGAAGATGGAGGATTTGTTATAGCATAAAATCAGTTTATGCACTCTAAAAAAGACAGTTTTTATCCATTGAAAGGTATAGTATGGATATTTTCTTTACTCATTTCAATTTCCGGAACGGCACAAACCATTTCCAACAAGCACGAGGTACAAACCCAGATTACAATAAATACGACAGCCGAAAAAGCATGGAAAGTATTGACGGACTTTGAAAAATATCCTGAATGGCATCCTTATATCAGCAAAATTGAAGGAAACCTAAAAAAGAAATCAAAGATTAAAGTCACATACAAAAAGAACAACCATGAGGAAGGAGTTTTTTCAGCTTACATTGTAGAAAATGAGGCGAATAAGAATCTATCGTGGGGAGGTTCGCTTGGATTTATTTTCAGAGCCAAACATTATTATATGATTGAGCCAGTAGGAAATGACAGCATTAGATTTACACAGGGAGAATATTGGAAAGGCATTTTCGGCGGAATGTATGGGAAGAAAATTTATAAAGATACCACCCGAAAATTTGAACTAATGAACCGCAAACTAAAAGAAATACTTGAAAACTAAAAGATTCACCTTATGAACTTTATTAGATAATTAAATAAAACGAGCTGCCCGAAATTGTCGAACAGCTCATTCTGTTTTTATCAGTAAGAGTACTTAGTTCTTACTTTCTTACGTCTTACTCCTGAATTACAATTGTGGTCCTGAAGCTACCAAAGCTTTTGCATCTTCATTGTCACAGTATTGTTCGAAGTTCTTGATGTATTTAGCAGCAAGAGATTTAGCTTTTGCTTCCCATTCAGCCACATCGGCATAAGTGTTACGTGGATCAAGAATTTCAGTATCAACATTATTCAACGCAGCCGGAGCAACCAAATTCAAAATTGGAACATGGAAAGTTTCAGCTTTTTCAATTGAACCATCAATAATAGCATCAATAATGGCACGGGTGTTTTTCAACGAAATACGTTTTCCTGTTCCATTCCAACCAGTGTTTACCAAATAAACTTTGGCATCGTGTTCTTTGGCTTTACCAATCAATGTTTTTGCATACATAGTTGGGTGCAATGTCAGGAATGCTTCGCCAAATGCCGGAGAAAAGGAAGGAACCGGTTCAGTAATACCACGTTCTGTTCCGGCTAATTTTGAGGTAAAGCCCGAAAGGAAGTGATACTGAGCTGATTTTTCATCCAAAATAGATACCGGAGGCAATACACCAAACGCATCAGCCGACAAGTAAATAATTTTCTTAGCGTGTCCCGCACGTGAAGGAGCAACAATCTTATTAATATGATAAATAGGATAAGAGACACGTGTATTTTCTGTTTTTGAAGCTGCAGCCGTATAATCAGGAGTTCCATCAGGTAAAACAGTTACGTTTTCCAGCAAAGCATCACGACGGATAGCTCTCCAAATATCCGGTTCTTTATCTTTTTCCAAATCAATTACTTTAGCATAGCAACCACCTTCGTAGTTGAATACACCATTATCGTCCCAACCGTGTTCGTCATCACCAATCAGGTAACGTTTTGGGTCGGCCGATAAAGTGGTTTTACCGGTTCCCGACAAACCGAAGAAAATAGCAACATCACCATCTTTACCAACGTTAGCCGAGCAGTGCATTGAAGCCATACCTTTCAGAGGCAAATAGTAGTTCATCAAAGCGAAAATACCCTTTTTCATTTCACCACCATACCAGGTACCACCGATCACCTGCATTTTTGTAGTCAGGTTAAACAAAGTAAATACCTCAGAATTCAAACCTTGTTCTTTCCAGTTAGGATTAACTGTTTTCGAACCGTTCAAAGTCACAAAATCAGGTTCACCATAGTTAGCCAGTTCATAATGAGAAGGACGGATAAACATGTTGGTCACAAAGTGAGCCTGCCATGCTACTTCCATAACAAAACGCACTTTCATACGGGTATCTTCGTTTGTACCGCAGAAAGTATCTACTACATACAATTTTTTAGCTGAAGAAAGTTGTTTGGTAACCAAGTTTTTACAATGGTCGAAAACTTCAGGAGTAGTTGGACGATTGATTGTGCCATCCCACCAAAGATGTTCATCGGTTACTGCATCTTTTACAAAAAATTTGTCCTTAGGAGAACGTCCGGTAAATTTACCTGTATCAACCGATATCGCACCTGTTGTTGTTAACACACCTTTTTCAAAACCTTCGTTTACAGGATCAATTTCTGCCTGAAACAATTCTTCGTAGGTTGGGTTGTGCAAAATTTCGAAGTCCCCCGAAATTCCGTACTTGCTTAAATCCAAATTTGCCATTTGTTTTTTTGATTAATAAGAATGAATTTATATTATTAACTATCTCTTTTCTGACCTTTAAAAGCCTTGTTAAGGCGATACAAAAGTAGTATAAATTTTCGACCCACAATGCATGATTAAAGAAATTTTTCCTTAATCATGCATAAAAAATCATTAAACAAAGTTTCGAATCGATAAAAATACCATTTTATCTTATATAAATTCATTTTTATGTATATACATACAAGCAGCATGAAATACGACATAATAAAAATTTCATATCGGTTAAAAAACAAAAAGCCTCTTCGAAAGAATTCCAAAAAATATCCTATCCCACTTAATTTTTATTTTTTTGGCAGAGCTACTCTAAGCCATAACGATAAAAAATTGTAATTTTGTAGCAAAGCATGTTTTTTTTTACAACTCAGTTATGTTATAACAATATGAAGATAAAAATTGTAAATCGCTCAAAACACTCATTACCGGAATATGCCACCCTTCATTCTGCCGGTATGGATTTGCGAGCCAACCTTGCCGAACCGGTAACAATGAAGCCCTTGGAAAGGAAACTGATCCCAACCGGACTATTTATAGAATTACCCGAAGGTTACGAAGCCCAAATTAGACCACGGAGTGGCTTGGCAATAAAAAAAGGAATTACAGTACTAAATTCTCCGGGGACTATCGATGCTGATTATCGTGGAGAAATTTGTGTGATTCTGATTAATTTATCTTCCGAAGACTTTGTAATAAACGATGGTGAACGTATCTGCCAAATGGTGATAGCTACCCATGCACAAGCTGAATGGATGGAGGTAGAAGAACTGGGTGAAACAGAAAGAGGCGCCGGAGGATTTGGTCACACAGGAAAACATTAAAAAGATGTATAAAAAGTCGTTTATAATACTTGTATCAACGTTGATTTGTTTTTCTGCAACATTTGCAAAAAATGCAGGTGCAGGAACTGTTTCGGGAATAAATTCAGTTAAACGAGACTCTTTTTTATATAGCTATTATGAAGGACTCCGACTCAAATTATACTCCGACAGTACTGATAAAGCATTGGAGAAATTTGAACGTTGTTTACAAATTGATTCAACAGATGCTGGAGTTTATGCCGAAGCTGGGATGATTTATGCTTCGAAAAAAAACACTGATAAAGCAATCCATTATTTAGAAAAATCCTGTTTTCTTTCCAACAATAATTGGTGGTATGGAATGATTTTAGTATCACTTTACAACAACAGTAATTACTCTAACAAAGCAATTGCTCTGGCAGAAAAACTACGTGGTCAATATTCGCAAAAAGAAGAAATTTATCATGCTTTGGTTTCGTTATACAGCGCAAATAAACAGTATAAAAAAGCAATAGATGCTTATAATCAACTGGAAAAAATGAATGGGATAGATGAATCAATATCTTTTGAGAAATTCCAGCTATATATACAACTAAATCAGGAGAAAAACGGAATTGCTGAAATTGACAAGCTCATCAAAAAGTTTCCTAATGAATCGAGATACAAAGTTTTGAGAGGTGACATTTATATGCAACAAGGTCAACCCGAAAAAGCACTGGAAATTTACAACAAAATTATTACGGATGACCCAGCAAACCCCCAAGTGTACGTTTCTTTATCAGAATACTATACAGCTAAAAACAATTCTGAAAAAGCAATTAGTTCTGTTATAAGCGCACTGAAGAACGATGAATTAGATGTAGAGGAAAAAATAAGTATCCTGAATCAGTACGTTAATAAACTTTTGTCGGATACCACCAAATTAGATGAAACGGAATCTCTTTTCAGGTTATTAACCGAACGATATCCTTTTGAAACAAGAGTACACGAATATTATGCCCAGTTTTTGGGTTACAGAAACAGGGCAAACGAAGCTTATCAGGAATACGAAACAATTGTTTCAATTGATCCGAAGAATCAAAATGCATGGATTCAGATTTTAATCTATCTAATGCGCAATCAGAAATATGATGAAATAATTCTTAAATCAGACAAAGGTATTGAATCGCTACCCGATTTTGCTGCATTATATTTTTACAAAGCCATAGCTGAGTACCAACGCACAAATTACGCAGAATCTTTATCATTGTACACCAAAGCATCTTTATGCGTAAAACCGGATCAACTACTGTTCAAAAGCGACATATACGGACAATTGGGCGATGTGAATTATAAACTCGGTAACAAAACAAATGCTTTTATTGCTTACGACGAGGCGTTGAAAGCCAACCCCAAAAACATTGGTATCCTCAACAATTACGCTTATTATCTCTCGATTGAAAAGGCTGATCTGTCGAAAGCCGAGAGCATGAGTGCTCAAACAATAGCTTTAGAACCAAATAACAGTATTTATTTAGACACTTATGCCTGGATATTTTATCAGCGCGAAAACTATTCTTTGGCTAAATTCTATATTGAACGAGCTATTTCAAATCTGAAACCAGAGCAGGATGCCACCGAAATGTTCGAACACTACGGCGATATTTTACTCAAAACTGGGAACAAGGAAAAAGCGCTGGAAATGTGGAAAAAGTCTTTTGATTCAGGGAATAAATCGGATGCACTTATAAAGAAAATGGATGAAAACAGCACCGAAACTCATAACATTAAACTCTGAAAACAACATGAAAAAGAAATATATTTTTATACTGATAATTGCAATTCTTTCAGCTTGTAAATCAACTCAAAAATTAAGTGTTCCAAGTTTGCCTAAGAGTTCTGCTGAATTACTTTTGAGCAATATACATAAAGCCGAACCAACAATAGAAAATGCTGTTGTGAAAATGAATATTGACATCAATTACAATGGAAGAAGCTTTAGCTCTGCTGCTAACTGCAAAATCAAACGCGACTCGGCCATACACATTTCGCTTCAACCGATTTTTGGCGTAGAAATGTTCAAGATGGAGATTACTCCGCAAAAAATTCTTATATTCGACAAATTAAATCAGCGCTATTACGAAACCGACTTCGGTTTTATCGAAAGTAAACTGGGAGAAGGCATTAATTTTCAGGATTTTCAAGCACTTGTCTCAAACTGTTATTGGAGTATATTAAAAACCGACAGTATAAATACATCGTGCTTTGCTGAAGGAAATACATTGATTTGCCAAAATAAAACAATAAAACAGGAAACCGTTACCGGACAAGATTTCCGAATACAAAAAGTATCTTTGCAGTATTTAATATCTGGGGGAAAAATGGAAACTCAATATTCTGATTTTAAATTAACAGACAACGCCCTCTTTCCGTACAAAATAAGTTTACAGGCTTCAAAACCAGGATTTCAAGTAAAGATCGACTTTAATTGCAGTAAAATAAGTTTTACAACCAAACCGGTATTCAATACATCTAACATAAACCAATTTACAAAATCGGACATTAAACAACTTATGACTAAATAGATGAACCTTTCAAATTTCTTACATAAAATCCGATTCGTTTCTGTCAGCAGTTTTTTTCTGTTGATTTTCACTCTGATTTTTAGTTTTTCTGCAGGAGCGCAATCCGTGAAAGAACTGGAAGACCAGCGAAAAACCACCCTTAAACAGTTAGAAATAACCAATAAGATGCTGAACGAGACAAAAAAGTCTCAGAAATCATCTCTGAATAAAATTAGTCTGATAGGAAAAAACATTAATCAACGTAAAAGTCTGATCAATACCATGAACACCCAAATAGGAGCTTTGGATCAGGAAATGGTACGTCTGACAAACGAAAGAAATAAAATGGTACAGAAACTCGGAGTATTGAAAGCAGATTACGTACGTTTTGTACGGGAATCACATTTAAACAGAAGTCTCTACAATAAAATTATGTTTGTACTTTCTGCAAAAACTTTCGATCAGTCCTTCCGACGATTACGTTATCTTCAGGAATTCAGCAACTACCGTAAACGTCAGGTAAGAAAAATTGAAATTCTGAAAACAGACATCGAACACAAAAACGATAGTTTAGCCCAGAACAAGGAAAACAAGGTTAAAGTGGTAAAAGAAAAACAAACTGAAGCGGTAAAACTCACTCAGGATCAGAAAAAAGAAAAAACATATCTGGCAGACCTGAAAAAGAAGGAAACCAAACTCAGAAAAGATTTGAAAATTCAACAGAAAAAAGCGGCCGATCTGAACAATAGAATTGAGCGAATAATTGCAGAACAAATCAGAAAAGAGGAGGCAAAACGACAGGCCGCAGCAAATAAAAAACAAACTGCTGAAAATAGCAGAACTTCGAAAAAGAATAAAGATGCTTCAACAAAAACGAACACCTCTTCGTCACGCTCAGTTTCCGTTCTGACAAAAGAGGAATCAATTATTTCGGGTAATTTTTCCGCCAACCAAGGACGTCTGCCATGGCCTACGGACAGAGGATATATCAGTGGACATTTTGGGATTCATGAGCATCCGGTTCTGAAACATGTAACCACAAACAATAAAGGAATTTACATTCAGACGCCAGCAGGGACAAATGCCCGGGCTGTATTCGAAGGTACTGTTACTCAGGTGGGATATTTCCCAGGGGCAAACAGTCTTGTTATTATTCAGCATGGCGATTATCGTACGGTTTACGCCAACCTGACTTCTGTTTATGTAAAATCCGGCGACAAGGTGAGCGCAAAACAAAACATCGGTAAAATATATACCGACAGTGAAAATGACAATAAAACAGAACTATACTTTCAGATATGGAAAGGCAGAACTTTATTGAATCCTGAAAGCTGGGTAGCGAAATAACCATCAACCCCCTGAAGAAGGATTTTGGGTGGCTTATTCATATTTATAATGTATTTAGAAATTAGTCGACAAAATTCAAACAAAACTAACTTAATATTCCCCATTAGGGGTTAGAGGTAGATTTTTATGGAAGAATTAAATATCACTCAACAGGTAGATTACGGCGATAGCAATATTATTACCCTCGAAGGATTGGAACATGTTCGTCGTCGCCCTGGTATGTATATTGGTAAACTGGGCGATGGATCTCATTCCGATGATGGAATTTACGTGTTACTCAAAGAAGTACTCGACAACTGTATAGATGAATACAGAATGGGAGCCGGAAAAAATGTAGACGTCACGGTGAAGGATGGACATGTGGAAGTGCGGGACTTTGGTCGCGGTATTCCTCTTGGTAAAATGGTAGATGCTGTTTCGATTATGAACACAGGTGGTAAATACGATTCAAAAGCATTTAAAAAATCTGTCGGTCTGAATGGTGTAGGAACTAAAGCTGTAAATGCGCTTTCCTCATCATTTATTGTTCAGAGTTTTCGTGATGGACAAACCCGCAAAGCCGGATTTGAATTTGGAAAATTAGTGGATGACACTGGAATTTATGAAGATAATTCGTCCGAAAGAGGCACTTACGTTTATTTTGTGCCTGATAAAACACTTTTTGCCGAATATGAATATCGGGAAGAATATATCGAAACCATGTTGCGGAATTATTCTTACCTCAACACGGGCTTATCTATCAATTTCAACGGAAAAAAAATACTTTCGAAAAACGGATTACTTGATTTACTGAACGAAAATATCACTTCCGATCCGCTTTATCCGATTATTCATCTTAAAGGCGAAGATATCGAAATTGCGTTTACGCACAGCGATCAGTATGGCGAAGAATATTATTCGTTTGTTAATGGACAACATACCACGCAGGGAGGAACTCATCAAAGTGCTTTCCGTGAAGCTGTGGGACGAACCATCAAAGAATTTTACAATAAAAACCAAGAACTTACCGATATTAGAAACGGAATAATAGCTGCCATAGCTATCAGTGTGGAAGAACCGGTTTTCGAAAGCCAAACAAAAACCAAGCTCGGTTCAAGGGATATGTCGCCAACAAATGGAATATCAGTGAATAAATTTATTTCCGATTTTCTGAAAAAAGAATTGGACAATTTTCTGCATCGCAACAGCGAAACCGCTGCCATTATGTTACAGAAGATTCAGGACTCCGAAAAAGAACGTAAAGCCATTGCAGGAGTAACCAAACTTGCCCGCGAACGTGCAAAAAAAGTAAATCTTCACAATAAAAAACTCCGCGATTGCCGTGTTCATTACAACGACTCGCCAACAAAAGATGAAGCTAAAAACAAACTGATACAGGATTCGAGTATTTTTATTACCGAAGGAGATTCTGCCAGCGGATCTATCACCAAAAGTAGGGACGTAAATACACAAGCTGTTTTCAGTTTGCGTGGAAAACCGTTGAACAGCTATGGATTGACAAAAAAAATTGTGTACGAAAACGAAGAATTCAATTTGCTTCAGGCCGCATTAAATATTGAAGACGGCATTGAAAACCTTCGCTACAACAAAGTGATAGTATCTACCGATGCCGATGTAGACGGAATGCATATCCGGTTGTTGTTGATCACTTTTTTCCTCCAGTTTTTCCCAGAATTGATTAAAAAAGGACACGTATATATTTTACAAACGCCGCTTTTCCGTGTACGAAATAAAAAAGAAACCATTTATTGTTACTCCGAAGAAGAACGTGTATCGGCCATTGCCAAACTCAGTCCGAATCCCGAAATTACCCGATTCAAAGGACTGGGAGAAATTTCACCGGACGAATTCAAACATTTTATTGGCAAAGACATGCGTCTGGAACAAGTATCTTTAAAAAAAGAAGATGCCGTTCAGGACTTACTTTCGTTTTATATGGGGAAAAATACTTCTGAACGTCAGAATTTTATCATCGATAATTTAGTGATAGAAGAAGACGTGGAATGATTTTCCTATAATTCATTCAAAATAAATGACGGTCACAAACATTTCTACCGAAGGAGTAAAGTACGCAGGTTCAAAAATGAAAATAATTCCATGTATAGTGGAAATAATTTCGGATTTACATGATGTAAGAAATATATTGGACGGTTTTAGTGGCACTACGCGGGTTTCACAAGCATTTGCACAATTAGGCTACAACACCACTTCGAATGACATCTCAGCATGGTCGGAAGTATTTGGTCACTGCTATTTAATTTCGGATAAACCTGATGCATTTTATCAGGAATATCTCGACCATCTGAATCATCTAAAAGGCTATAATGGATGGTTCTCAAAAAATTACGGACTGACTGAGTTAAAAAAACCTTTTCAATTAAAAAATCTACAAAAGTTAGATGCCATTCGGAAAGAAATTGACCGATTCGATATTTCTTTTACAGATAAGTGTGTACTACTTACCAGTCTGTTGAATGCACTAAACGCCGTCGACAATACTCTTGGACACTATGTTGCATATCTTTCAAAGTGGTCGCCGCGATCATTCAAGCAGCTTGAACTTATATTACCCAAACGATTCAGTAAAACCGGTAACAACGAAGTAATTCGTGACGATATATTCGATACAATTGCTAAACGTGATTTCGATTTTGTTTATTACGACCCTCCTTACGGTTCTAACAATGAGAAAATGCCACCAAGTCGTGTACGTTATGCTTCATATTATCATTTTTGGACAACAGTGATCCTGAACGATCAGCCAGATTTATTCGGAAAGTCCAACCGTCGTGAAGATTCCCGCGACAAAGTGGCCTGTTCCATTTTCGAAGAATTCCGTAAAAACGAAAACGGACATTTTATTGCCATGGAGGCACTTCACAAACTAATTAAAGAAACCCGCTCGAAATATATTTTGCTGTCGTACAGTTCGGGAGGCAGAGCTACTAAACAGGAACTTAGCGACATTATGAATGATTCAGGTAAAATTTTAAAAGCTATTGAGATAGATTACAAAAAAAATGTCATGGGAAATATGCGCTGGACCAACGAATGGATCAACAGCGATGGAAAATACCACGAGTATTTGTTTTTAATGGAAAAGAAATAATAAAATAAATTATGTCAATAAATTATTATTCCGAAAACGAGACAAAAGAAATCAATCCGGATGTATATTTTATGCGCCAGGCATTGACTGAAGCACAAAAAGCTGCTCTTCGCGACGAAGTACCAATAGGCGCTATCATTGTTTGTCAAGGGCGAATTATTGCCCGTGGACATAACTTAACAGAAACCCTTACCGATGTGACGGCACATGCCGAAATGCAGGCCATTACTACAGCAGCCCAATTTTTGGGTGGAAAATATCTGACCGATTGTACGCTTTATGTAACAGTTGAACCTTGCGTTATGTGTGCAGGAGCTTTGGGCTGGTCACAAATAAGCAGGGTTGTATATGGTACAGCAGATGATAAACGCGGATTTAGCCGTTTCGCTCCGGCTGCTCTTCACCCGAAAACTGAAATCATTTCCGGCATTCTGGAAAGTGAATGTAGTGCATTGATAAAGGATTTCTTCAAAAAGAAAAGATAAATTTATTCCTCAAAAAGTTTTAAATCAGCCTTCGGTTTTCAATTTATGATGACTGACACCGGATGCTGATCGTTTAAAATGCTTTCGCAACGTTAAAAAGTTATTTAACGTTGTTTTTTTATGTACTTTTGTGATCGAATGAATCTCAATCAAACATTTCATTAAATAACTATGTTGCAAAAGTTTAAAGGAGCAGCTATTCTGTTCATAATTCTCTTGGTAAGTAATCTTATTGCTGCTCAAAAAGATTCAATACCCACCAAGCAAATCAAGGAAGTCACTGTATTTAGTTTGGGATCAGGGAATATTTCATTGCCATATATTTCTGTGGATAAACAAAAATTACAACAGAAAGATTACAATTCAACTGCCGATGCACTGAAAAACGAGGCAGGAATCTTTTTATCGAAAGATGGGATGTGGGCTACATCGGTAAATATTCGTGGATTATCCGAGCAACGTCTTCTGTTTTTGGTAGATGACGACAGGATACAAACAGCCACAGATGTTGCCGGAGTTTTATCAACTGTAAATTTGAATAGCCTCGAAAAAATCGAAGTCATAAAAGGTGCAGCTTCTGTTTTGTATGGAAACGGTGCCATGGGAGGAGTTGTAAACTTTGTAACCTATCGTCCGCAATATACCAATAAATTAAAATCGAATGGCAAACTCAACACCGGTTATCAGGATGTTAACAACATGTATTCAAATAGTTTGAATGTAAATATAACCAACAGCAACTGGTATTTATCAATGAACGGAAGTTATCGAACAGCCGGAAATACTAAAACTCCTACCGGAATTTTAGGTAACAGTCAGCTGAACAATGCCTCATGGGGACTTGCCGGAGGAATGAAATATAGTGAAAATCAGGAATTATTAGTCAGCTATAACCATTACGAAGCATGGAATACCGGAATTCCGGGGGGATCGGCATTCCCATTAGCATCCACTGTGAAATACAAGAATTTTACCCGGAATCAATTAAGCGGAGAATACATTTTTACCGATTTAACCGAATGGCTCGACCATGTTAGTTTGAAGGCATACACACAAACCGTGGTACGCGATGTGGAAAATAAAGTAAATTCAACCACCACGCTTTATCCTTCGAGCACCAACACCACGGCAGGATTTAAAGCCTCTGCCGATTTAAACTTCGAAGAAAGAAACAAACTGACTGTAGGTGCCGAAATCTGGCAAAGAAAATCAGAAACTGTTAGATATAAAGTTGTTACAGCATCATCTGATACAACTATTACTGTGGAACAACCAACCCCTCGGGCAACCATGTTCGACGCAGGTATTTTCAGTCATTACAAACACTCTCTTATTCCTACAAAGCTAAACTTACATGCCGGATTACGCCTTGACTTTTTACAAACCGTAAACGACACTTCATTTACAGAAATCAAAAAATACAAAGTTGATAATGGAGAATCCATTGCGCTTCCGCACAGCAGCAATGTATTATTTTATCCTGCTAAAGTTCCTGAACTGGCATATTCTGCTCATATCGACATAGAATATTTACCGGCCCGGAACAATAAATTGTTGCTTTCGTTAGCTTCATCATACAGAGCAGCTTCTATCGAAGAAAGATACAAATACATCAATCAAGCCGGAGGTGTTGTTCATAAAGGAAATCCTGATTTAAACCCGGAAAAAGGTTATTTCTCAAATTTAAGCTATTCTACAGGGAATAAAAAAGTAGTATTCAAAGCAGATATTTTTGCCAACTACCTTTTCGATCTGATTACTGAAAAAAAAATAAGCTCCACTCTTTATCAGAATACAAACATAAGCGAGGCCATGTTCCTTGGAGCAGAAACTGAATTTCGATGGATGATTTCCCGCAAACTGAATGTAATGTCCAACATTTCATATGTAAGAGGTAGAGATGTAACGGCCAATGACTTTTTACCTCAAATTCCGCCATTACATGGTTTTATTGCCCTTAATTATTATCTTGAAAAGTTATTCAACACTTCATTGTCTGCTGAATGGGCAGCCAAGCAAATCGAAGCTGCTTCGACCGAAACTAAAACTGGCGGACACATTGTACTTGATTGGGATATCCAAACAAAACCATTCAAATTATCCAAAGATATAGCCCTTCAGGTAACAGGTGGCATCGACAACATACTGGATACCGCCTACTATAATCATTTAACTTCTATGCGAACAGGAGGGAGCAAATTCCTTGAACCCGGCAGAAATGTCTTTGCAAAAGCAGCTGTTATTTGGTAAATTATAAAATAACAGGGTTTATCTCAACCGAAGATAAACCCTGTTATTTTTTCGAGGTAAGCCACATCTGTTTCGTCCAAAACACCAAACTGCTCACTATCCACGTCGAGTACACCGGCAACATTACCCGAAGTATCGAAAACCGGAATTACAATCTCGGAAACAGATAAACTGTTACAAGCAATGTGTCCCGGAAATTTTTCAACATCCGGAACAAGTAATGATGTACGATTCTTCCATGCTGTTCCGCAAACGCCTCTACCATATCTGATCCGCGTACAAGCTATTGGTCCCTGAAAAGGTCCAAGCACCAATTCTCCATCTTTTACCAAATAAAAGCCCACCCACAACCAGTTGAAGGTTTGATGCAAAGCAGCTGAGATATTGGCAAGATTAGCCGTCAGATCAAATTCACCCGTAATAAGCGACTGTATCTGAGGTAAAAGAACTTCGTATTTATCGCGTTTAGTAGAATTTTGAGCAATAATCAGATTTTCTGACATATAAACAAAAAAATAAAGCCTGTCAATAAAAATACAAACAAGCTTTTCGATAAATTATTTAAATGGCTTCTATTTCTTTTAAAATTAAATTCAGTTTTTCCTGCCAGTCCGTATAAAGTTTTCGATAATATTGTTTCACTATCTTCGGATTTTCCTTTCCGTCAGGACGATTTGCCCGTAAAACAAATTCACGATTCAAATCCACTATTTTTACAACAATTTGATCCACCACTTCCTCTTTTATTTTGGATATCAAAAGCCGGAAATATATGTCGGTAATCAACTCTGAAGATACAAATTTGATTGTTTTTTTGAGCTGTCTTCGGCTTGCCATGGTTGTTAAATTTTTAGAGGTTTAAACTGTTTGTTGCACAAATATACGTCATTATTATGACAAAACTTTCTTTTAGCGTAAATTTGCAAGAAATAAAAGGTCTGCTTTCACGTTTAGTTGATTGAGATTTTTTTCGAACTTTATGATATTCAATCTAAGATATATTTCCATACAAATATTTTTTGCAGTTGCAGTAGTATCTTCGATATTTCTGACCTCTTGCAATGATGAAATAATTAGCACCGACAGCAGCAAAAAACTCAGTTTTTCGACCGACACTCTGACCTTCGACACTGTTTTCACCACATTAGGAAGTACAACAAAAAAACTGCTTATCTACAATAATAACCGTCAAACGCTCAAAATAAGCTCTATTTCGTTATCGGGCGGAAAAGATTCACCTTTCAGAATAAATGTGGATGGTATGGT
>WSSedL1CaDRAFT_10001286_pt1 | contig 15057 bp, 10 predicted proteins | sample WetSurSL1Cattail_FD_9464 | JGI IMG/M metagenome (IMG submission 9464)
GGGCCTGGTATCTCACATATTCAAGTGTCAAAGATCAATAAATCTATGCTTCAGAAGCATGTTGCTTCATGAAAACTGTTTTTATCAGGTCAATCTAATTAGGCAAGATATAATTCACGTCTGATCTGTTAATGAAACCATCTTGATTTACATCTTGATCTTTATATACTATCATAGAATGAAAGCAAAACATTTTCATGAATTTATTTGCTTAATACTAGCATGATCTTGCTGTTTTATTTAGGGAGAATCCTATGAGCAATGACTATTTATTATATGAGAACATGGATATGATGGATCAAAACCTTCCGATAATCTTTCATGATTATCATTTATCAAAAGGTGATACAGATATCTGTTTCCCATGTCATTGGCATGAGAAAATAGAATTGCTGTATTTTACACAGGGCGAAGCATTGATTAGATGCAATTCCCTGGAGATAGCGGTTAAGAAGGGCGATCTTATCGTTGTAAACAGTAATGAGCTTCATCAGGGTTATTTTGTATCGAAATCGACAGCTTATTTCTGCATTATTTTTGACACGTCACTATTTCAGAGCCGATATGTAGACACCTGTGAAACGAAGTATATCAATCCCATATCCAATAACTGCATATTGTTCAAGAATAAAATTGAAAATGAAAAGCAGGTTACGAAATTGATTCGTGAATTTGTCAATGAGTATGAAAAAAAGGAGACAGGATATGAGCTGGCCGTGAAAGCAACTCTCCTGCAAATACTGGTTATCCTGCTTAGAAACCACGTTCAACTGGTTCTGACCGCAAAAGAATATGATTCCCGTATGAGAAACTTGAAAAGGTTCAACAGTGTACTTGAATATATAGAAAGTAATTATTATGAGAAAATTACAATCGATCAATTATGTTCCATGGTTAATATCAGCCGTTTTCACTTTTGTCGGGTATTTAAGAGCATAACTGGAAAGACCCTGGGAGAATACTTGAATCTATTACGAATCAGCAAGGCAGAAGCCATTTTGGGCAAGGGCGATGCTAATATTACCGAGGCAGCAATGGCATGCGGTTTTGACGACATGAATTATTTCAGCCGCATATATAAGAAATACAAGCATGAATCTCCCTCATCCGCATTACGAAAAAGAAATCAAAAGCCGGATTAGTAAGAATGTGTGTTTAAATTCAAGTTTGAATGATTTCCTCATAATTAGTGCTAATATTAATAGTTATTACTATTTAACTAAATTCGGCTCTCTTCTATACTTGTGACATAGTAAAAAATGTTAATGTTTATTTTGTGAGGAGCTGAATGTTATAAAAATCAATGCTGTCACCCAAAAGTCCGGCTTTAGACTATTCTTAATGTCCCTGCCTTTTCTGATAGCAATTTTTGTTTTTGCCTATTTACCGTTGTACGGATGGAGTTATGCTTTTTTTGACTACCATGCCGGTATGAAGCTTAAAGATTGTACTTTTGTGGGTTTTAAATTCTTTAGTTCCATGATTGATAACCCTGTTTCAAGAGAAGAGATATTCAGGGTACTGACCAATACCTTTGGAATGAGTTTTCTTAACATATTAACGTCTCCGCTCCCTGTCATTTTTGCCATCTTCCTGATGGAGATGAAAACAAAACGTCTTCGCAGTCTGATACAGACACTTACTACTCTTCCGAATTTTATAAGCTGGGTGCTTGTTTATTCGGTCGCATGGTCTATTTTCTCGATAAATGACGGATTCCTGAACCGATTATTGATGTCGGCAAATATCATTAGTACGGAAATCAACTTTCTTGCAAGCTCCAATCATGTCTGGCTGACCATGCTGGGATATTCGCTGTGGAAAACTCTTGGATGGGGCGCCATTATGTACATTGCTGCCATAACAGCGATTGATTCACAGCAGTATGAGGCGGCAATGGTCGACGGCGCCAGCAGATTGCAGCGCATGTGGCATATCACCGTACCGGGCATACTGCCTACGTATTTCGTATTACTGCTTTTGACAATCGCCAACTTCATTAACAATGGAATGGAGCAGTATTACCTGTTCCAGAATCCAATGAACAAAAGTGCCATTGAAGTACTGGATCTTTACGTTTACAACATGGGAATGGTTGGTCAGAACATCTCCTATTCCACTGCGGTGGGTGTGCTTAAGTCGCTGGTAAGCGTAGCGCTGTTGTTCTTCGCAAATGGGCTGTCCAGGGTCGTCCGAAAGGAATCCATCATATGAATCCGGACAATTGCAATTTGTTTCAAGGAGGGGTGTAATGCATAAAGTAAGTGCAAATGATATTATTTTTAACATACTTAATATAACCGTGTTTTTAGCCTTTACACTTTTATGTGTATTTCCGTTTTACTATATTTTTATAAACACCATCAGCAACAATGAGCTTGCAACTGCCGGGAAAATACTTTTTTATCCGAGGGGTATTCATTTCGGAAATTATGTTGAAGTGCTTAAACTGAAAGGTATGGGTCAGGCCACTTTTATTTCGGTTGCCCGAACAGTGTCAGGTACCTTTCTGACGCTGCTTGCATCCTCATTTCTGGGATATGCCTTCTGTAAGCCGGAATACTGGCACCGTAAATTCTGGTATCGTTTTGTTGTTATTGCAATGTATTTCAGTGCAGGCTTGATCCCCTGGTTTGTTACAATGAAATCGCTTGGGCTGTATAATAATTTCCTTGCCTATATACTTCCTTCCATGGTTGCTCCATTTTATGTCATACTGTTTAAAACATTTGTAGAGCAGATACCGCCTTCTCTGGAGGAATCTGTCCAGATTGACGGCGGAGGCTACGCAGTCCGGTTTCTTCAAATCATTCTTCCGCTATCCACGCCGATTCTTGCGACAATTGCTGTTTTTTCATTAGCGGGACAGTGGAATTCTTTTCTTGACACGTTGTTTTTAGTGAAGTCGCAAAATCTTTTTACACTGCAATATATCATGTACCAATATCTGAACCAGGTGAATGCACTTGCTACGTTGATGCGTTCTTCCCAGGGCACAGGTGCGCATGCTACTTCAATGAATCTTTTAACACCGACCTCTGTTCGTATGACAATATCCTTTGTGGTTGTTGTGCCTATCCTTTTTGCCTATCCGTTCCTGCAGCGCTACTTTGTCAAGGGCATAATGATTGGTGCGATCAAGGGGTAGGTGAAGTGGAACTTCACTTTATATTACATGGAATCACGAGACCTGATAAGAGCGATATCGGCTGTGAGGCCGTTGATTGCAATAAACCAAATAGATGAAGGAGGAACTCATTATGAAGAAAAGAGTATACCGTGCAATTTCCGTGATGCTGATCCTGGTAATGCTTGCAGCACTTGCTGCCTGCGGACAGAGTCAGAATGCGGACGGGACGGCAACTGCGAAGAGCACTGCGTCTGCGTCTACGCCTGCAGCCGAGCCATTGCCGGTAGTGCAGCTTGATGTATTTTCAGCATCCACGGCGTCTGTCTCGGCTGCCGGTGTCTATGATGATACCTGGTGGGGCAAGATGCTTAAGGAGGAGATAGGTGTTTCCCTTAACATATTACCAAGCGGAGATCAGGCTCAGGAGAAGCTCCAAGCCCTTATGGCAGGCGGAGAGCTGCCTGACATTGTTATTTTTAACAGCACGAAGGATTTGCAGAATGCTATCCGTGGAAATATGCTTGTAAATCTTGACGAGCATATGGATAAGCTGCCGAATGTGACAAAGAATGCACCGATAGCTTTACAGTATTACCGTGACAATCTCAGCAACGATACGGGAAAAGTCTATGGTCTTCCGGACGGCGTAGGCCCTGCGGAATTAGGAACTGAACCGAACTGGGGTCCTTACATCCGCTGGGATGTTTACAAAAAAGCAGGGTCGCCTGAAATCAAAACGTTTGATGATTATCTGACAGTTCTTAAGAAAATGCAGGAGGTGGAACCCCAAAACAAGGATGGCAAGAATACATATGGAATAACGCTGTGGAAGGATTGGGATAACTACAGCATGTTTTTGGCAACGGAAAACGGACCCACCATGGGAATTGATTGCGGCGATCAGCTTGGTCAGCTGCCATTTCTGCAAGTTGATTTCACCAATGGAAAAACATCAGGCACACTTGATATGGACAGCCAGTATATTCAGGCTTTGAAGTTCTACTACAAGGCAAACCAGATGGGTCTGGTTGATCCTGATTCGCTCACGCAGACATATGATGCGGCAAAGGCAAAACTTGTTGAGGGTAGAATATTTTCAGGCACGTGGTCATGGTTTACCGATGCGTATAATACTGTTGAAAATACACAGGCTGAAGTACCAAAAGGATTTGCTGCGGTTTTACCGGCAAATACAAAGATGCTGATAGCGGGTGAAAACAATATAGGCAACCATTCTCCCATCGCTATTGGCTCAGCAACAAAAAATCTTGAGGCATGCTTGAAATATGTGGACTTCATGTATTCCACCGATGGATTGCAGATGTTGTACAATGGTGCGGAAGGTACAACCTGGAATATGGGTAGTGACGGTAAACCGGCTCTGACGGAAGAGGGCTGGAAGTATGTTAATGATATGAATCTGGAATTGCCCGGAGGCGGAAAATGGGGAGACGGAACCAGAGTGCTTGGATTTAACGGACTTTCCCTTGCCTTTGTCAATCCCAAAACGCAGGAGCCAATCAACTATCAAATATGGGATAGTACAAAGAAATATAATATAAAGAATCAGACCAATCTGCAGAAGGACTGGACAAGTGCGACAGGATATCAGTACACAATTGATTATGTCAAAGCAAAGAACATATACACAGAAATGCCGCTTGCAAAGTCTCTGATAACGCCGATGACTGATGAAATCAGCTCCGCGGCTGCAAGAATCGGAGATGTTGTCAAGGCAAATTCATGGAAAATGATATTTGCCAAAAACGATGCAGAATTCGAAAACCTCTATAACGATATGATAACCAAAGCCGAAGGACTCGGGCTGAAGGATGTCTATGAATCGTCTCTGGCAGGCTGGAGTAAAGCACAGGAACTGGCGGAAAAATATAAATAGCTTAACGAATCCAATAGTGGCAGATATATGGTGCCGCCGCCTTTGTGCGGCGGTACCGTATTACGCTTTGATGCAGGCTGACAAACATGGTAATCGCTGGTCTTGCTTTTGTATCAAGTCAACAATAAAATATAGTAAACACTTGTACATAGTTTATTTATGCAGTGGAAAAAAAGGGGGATGGCAGATGGTAATCGGCAGATTTCGCAAGCTTTTGCATATCCTTTTGCATCGTCTCATATACAATCTTACACATTTCAGACTTTACAGCCGTTTGATGATTTGTTATACGCTCATTTTTTTACTTGTTGCCTATGTGTTTGCATTTGCAGCTACCAGGTACTATATCCAGTACACTACTGTAAAACAGCTTGAGCAGAGCAGGAATGCCCTGAATGCAGTATGCAATTATTATGAAATAAAGCAAACTGAATTGTCGGATATTATTTTACCTTTTTATCAGACATACAAAAGCGATTTTTATCTTGATAGCATGTTCAGGTCGCCGACGGATGAGGAATATTATGATCCTCTTAAGAAGATGCGAATATTTGAGGTACTGCAGGAAATTGCAGAACGTGACGGTGATATTGAAGAAATTCTTCTTTACAAAGATATAAATGAGTCGAGGTTTGTTTACAAGAGAAAAAGCAAAATGTTTGAAATCGTCGGACAGGATTATCCATTCTTTAATATCATGGCTGACTGGAAGTTTGGCCGAATTACCACGGGTACTCAAATGACAGGCGGTAACTCCTCTGTAAAAAATAAAAATGTATATGGTATTGGCGGAGTTCTTGGACTGGACAATGAAACCAGTGTGAAAGGGAAGTTTCTGATAGCATTTAATACGGAGGCAATTAAAAGTGTCTATCAGGGTTACAGTGGAAATTATGGCCGTTTTATACTTGCTTCCATTACCGGAGATGTGATATTTGACTCTGACGGCGATTATAACGGCGAAAAGCTTCCATATATTAATATGCTGCTTGCGGGAAAGGACAGTGCGTCAATAGACGGGCAGCAATGCTACATCCAGACGATTGTGGGTCAAAAGGCCAGCTATATTGGAGTCAACACTGTGCCGAAGAAGGCATTGGGAGACAGTAATATTCCATTACTGATATATGGCACCTTCACACTGATGGCGATAATCTGCGTGGCCTTATATATGACCGGAGGGCATTTTATTTCCAGAAGAGTGAAAGAAATCGGGCTGGCAATGAAACGTGTAGGTTCAAACAACCTTTCCTATAGAATCCCGATATTAAAACAGTCTGACGAATTTGGCGAGATTGCTGTAAAATTCAATGAGATGTGTAATGAACTGCAAAAAACCATAGACCTTGAATACATCAGTGAAATCAAGAAGAAGAATGCGGAGTTGGAGTCGCTCCAGGCCGGGATTAATCCTCACTTTTTGTACAATACACTGGAAGTGATACGTGTCAAGGCTGTTGACGCCGGAAATGATGATGTTGCCGGAATGATTGTCGACTTGGCCAATCTCTACAGGGCTATGGTTAAAAACGGCACTTTTATTCCAATACGCAATGAAATAAATATCTGTGATATCTATATTGATATCTTTTCATACCACTATGAGAACTCTCTGGATTATGAGACAGATATTGACCCTCAAGTCATGAAATTTGGTATTCCCAAGAATCTTCTGCATCCTATCATTGAGAATTACTTTGTTCATGGAATAAAGAATAAAGCTAACGATAACCGGTTCAGCATACATGGCTTTTTGACAAATGAAGATATTTGTTTTGTATTTGAAGACAATGGCCGGGGTATTGATAAGAATCAGCTTGATGAAATAAGAAGCAGCATGGAAGCAGCTAAGCTGAAGGTTGAAGCCGGTTACGGACTGCTGAATGTTCAACAGAGGATCAGACTTATTTATGGAGAACCATATGGGATAACTCTCGAAAGTGAAGAAAACAACGTAACACGGATAACAGTACTAATTAAGGCAATGACATGCGAAGAGCTTGAAGCAAGTCTCAAATCTCCTCAAAAGCACTAAATTCGTGCAATATCCGGAGAAAATCATATCAATGGAGGATTTCGATGAATAGCTATATGCCAGCCATTGAGAAAGCAATTAACTGGATCAACAAACAGATGCTTACCTTCGATAACGGCTATTATGGCATCTATGAAAGAATACGCATAGACAAGCACATCCGGACCAACTGGAGCAGACCGGACTGTAATGCTGAATATTTGCGTGTACTGCACGCCTGTGATGAGCTGTCAGGCGAAAGAAGCTATTGTACGATCGAGGAAAACATACTTGGATGGCTGGAACGAACACAAGATAAGGAGAAACGCTCTGTATGGAAAGGCTCCATGCCTTTTTATCTGATTGACGGCTATATCCGGGAGGGAAAGACAGATGCTGTCATCTATCAGAACGACAACGGAAAGGTCATGATTGCGCTTTGCCAGTGTTATGGGATAACAGGGGATGAGCGGATGATCAAAATAGCTGAAAGCATTGCGGAATACTGGATGAAAACGCAGCAGCCGGATGGCACTTTTGGTATTATAGATGGAAAGAATACACAGGAATGCAGAAAGGGGCCCTGCTTTGTACAATGGCTGGTGTCCGGCCTGTATCTGTTGTATGGCATTACATCGAACAAGCATTATCTGCAGTCTGCGGAAAAGGGCATGGCATATCTGATTACACTCATTCATCCCAGTGGAAGAAGCTATACGTCTTATGAAATAATTAAAATGGAAGATTGGCGGCCTGTTTCCTCTGAAACAGCCATCATGTTGTATGCAATGAATGCAGCCTGTCAGGTGACAAAGAAACCATTGTATTTGCAGAAACTGCAGCTTATCGGAGAATATCTGCTTGCGCTGCAGCACGAAAACGGTGCGATCATTAATTGCAAAGAGGACTGTAAGGATGCCTCCCTGCAGAATAACAGTGATTTATGCGATCTGGTTTATACCCAGGGCTTTGCGCTGCAGGCATTTATTCATTCCCATGAGGTGACGAAAGAAAAAAAATATATCGACGCTGCCTGGCGTTTGGGCGATTTTCTCGCGGGAATTCAATGCAGCGGGGAGTCTGAGCTTTGGGACGGGGGCTGGCGGGGATCTTACAATGTGGCAACAAAGGAATGGGACGGGAGAGCCAACCAAAACAACTTGATCGATGAGGGCGGAATGTATTCGGTATACACCGGTTGGTGCTGCACCAATATTGTATACGGGCTGGAGTTGTTGGAGAAGTATCGGAGCAAGTAATAAAAAACAATATTTACTAAAGGAAAGGTGAACAATATGTATCTGATTCCATTACCGTGCAGGATTACATCCCGTGACGGGGTATTTGTGATAGACCACAATACTAACATTGTGCTGGATGCTTCACTGGATGACAATGACTTTGAGACAGCAAAGCTGCTGCAACGGGAAATCCAAAAGGTTGCTGCAATAAAGCTGCCGGTCAAAAAGGTGCTGCAGAGCGCAGGACAGCCAGCAGGGAACTGTATTCACTTTCAAGCTGACAGCCTGCAATTGAAGCAGGAAGCTTACCGGCTGACTGTATGTGCCGGCAAGATTACCATTTCAGCATGTTCCAGCCGGGGATTCCTGTATGGAGCCGCAACGCTGATTCAGTTATGCAGGGTATCCCGTACGGAAATTGGCTGTGTGGATATTTCCGACGAACCATCGTTTAAAAACAGAGGTTATATGCTGGATGTGTCCCGGGGCCGGATACCAGCGATGGACAGTCTGAAAGCATTGATTGACCGGTTGGCATTGTATAAAATCAACCAGCTTCAGTTATATACTGAAAGTAGCTTTCGCTTCGATGGACTGGAGGAAATTTGGTCGCAGACAGATCCTGTTATTCCAGAGGAAATTCTGGAACTGGATCGTTACTGCAATACAAGAGGCATAGAGCTAGTACCCTGCATAGCCACCTTCGGACATTTATATGATTTGCTGCGTTCGCAGAGCTTCCGCCAATACAGTGAAATGGATACCGAAGTGGGTGAACCCTTCACATGGTATCAGCGTATGAGATACCACATCATCAACGTGTCTGACCCCGAAAGCTTTGATCTTATTACTGGAATACTTGATCAATATCTGCCTCTTTTCCGCAGTAACAAGATTAATATTTGTTGTGATGAGACATTCGATCTGGGTAAAGGCAAAAGTGCAGCCATGGCTCAACAATTGGGCTATGGCGAGTTGTACCTTTCCTTTGTCAACCGGCTGGCTCGATATCTTCAGGACAAGGGGAAAGAGGTTATGATATGGGCGGATATTGTTCAGAACCACACGGAATGTCTGGAAGGATTGAATGCAAAAGTCACCTGCCTCAACTGGTATTACAATTATGGCGCTAAGGAAGAGAGTGTTAAAATTCTCTCCGATAAGGGTTTAAAGCAATATGTATGCCCAAGTGTGTCCGGATACAGCCGGATGGTGAATGCATATGACATGAGCTTTACAAATATCAGGGAGATGGCGAAGTTAGGGAATCAGTATCATGTCGATGGAATTTTGAATACTGACTGGGGAGATAGCGGACATATAAACATGCCTGCTCTTGCCATCCCCGGCATGATTTATGGTGCGGCACAAGGCTGGAATGCAGAGGACGACAGGGATTTTGCCACGATAGACCGGACAATTTCCCTGGTGGAATACGGAGATCGGGAAAAGAAGCTGGTGGGACTACTGCGTGAGCTTTCCCAACAGGATGTGATCATCTTCAATGACCTGGTGTTTTTCAGAGATTATAAGGTGTACAACTTATCCTACCGCGATTCTGCCATATGCCTCTACGATAAAGCGAAAAACGAAATAATGCAGGCTGCTGAAGAGAGACTTACCGCGGCAGTTACCCGTTGCGGAGAAATTCTCAATTGCCTTAAACAAATTGTTTGTGGTTTACATGCAAGCTGCCAGGCGGAATTACCGGAGTTTTATCTTTCTGCCCGTGGTGTTGCACTGATACAGGAGCTGATGCTGGTTATTAAAAAGTGTGAGTACGGACAGGATGTACATTTGACAGAAACTCCAAATGAACTTGCAGGCAAAATTGAATACTGGCTGATGGATTATTGTGAGGCATGGAGGGCTGTTAGCCGTGAAAGCGAACTGTATCGCATCAGGGAATTTTTTCAACAGATATGTTTCATCCTCAGAAAATATGATACAGGCAATATGCAATAGAGGGAAAATGCAGGATAGGGGGGGAATCAATGCTGAATGCAGTGGAATATGTAAAACTGATGAGAGAAGTTTACCGTGATGAAATATATCAGTGCCTGGAATTCTGGCAGAAAAACGGAATAGACGAGAAATACGGAGGAATCACTACAAGTCTTGACAGAGAGGGTAAAGTATTTCAGACAGACAAATCTGTCTGGTTTCAGGGAAGAGGCCTCTATACTTTTTCCAAGGCATATAATTCCATAGAAAATAAGCCTGAATGGCTTAAAGCTGCGCACAATATTTATCACTTTTTAAAGGACTTCTGCTTTGACAGTGACCGCAGAATGTTCTTTGTTGTCACACAAGACGGAAAACCTGTACAGAAACGCAGGTATTACTTTTCCGAGACCTTCGCGGCAACCGGCTTTGCGGAATACTATAAAGCCACAGGCGACAGGGGGGCACTGGAACTGGCAAGAACGGTATATCGCAGTATCATGAACCTTTACAGGAATCCCAACCTGTCACCTCCGAAATACAACCCTGAAGTTGTCAGGTCCAAGGCGTTGAATGTCCCAATGATCATTATAGCAACAGCTCAGGTTCTGCGTGATGCCGACCCTGAAAATTCAGCGCTTTATGGAAGTGACATAGATGATTTGCTGAAAGAATTGTTTGATGATTTTCTTAAACCTGACGAAATGGCTCTGTTTGAAAACGTGGGACTCAACGGAGAAAGACTCGACTCACCCAACGGACGTCTCATTAATCCCGGTCATTCCATAGAGGCAGCCTGGTTTATCCTGAAGGAGGGCATTTTCAAGAAAGACGCAACGATTACCGGCAAGGCTCTGGATATAATGAACTGGTCCTATGAGGCAGGCTGGGACAAGAAGTATGGCGGGCTTTTATATTTTGTAGATATTGAAGGCAAGCCCTCTGAGAAGCTGGAGTGGGATATGAAGCTCTGGTGGCCGCACAGTGAGGGGCTCATTGCATTTTTGATGGCATATTGTGCAACCGGGGAAGATATTTACATTGATAGGTTCAAAAAGGTCCACGACTACACATTCGGGCATTTTAGAGATTACGAGTATGGTGAATGGTATGGATACCTTCATCACGACGGAACAGTATCCAATTACTCGAAGGGAAATATTTTCAAAGGGCCGTTTCATATTCCACGCGCACTTATTCTTTGTTATTTAATGCTGTGTGAATTGACATAACATGGGATTTCCCTGGAACGGAAGAAACCATCCTGTACTCCTCCTGTTCTGATGCAAATGCAGGTCTTTTTGAAACGATTCTATCTGATAGTGATGCCATCATCATCATCATAAGCGGTAAGCTTAATCATGCCAGCGCTGTGCCGGATATTGCAAGGCCACTGGCAGCAGGGAAGCACTGGAGTTAGCGAGAAGTACACATGCAACTATGTTGAATGAAATACTATTTGACTTTACCGATTTGATTGGATAGTATTATGAAAAGGGCACCATAAAAGTACATCTTTAATAACTTGCAAAGAGGTAAATGCGTGTACATCGATAAAAAAAGCCCAATTCCTGTGTATTATCAGTTGAAAAACATAATTTTGAAAAAGACAAAGGACGGAGAGTTTCCGGAAGGGAGTATGATTCCTTCCGAACGTGATTTGGGCGAAAGCTTGAGCATCAGCAGGATGACTGTACGTCAGGCGTTGAACCAACTGGTGGCAGAGGGAGTGCTGTATAGAGAAAAGGGCAAGGGTACTTTTGTATCCAAGGGGAAGATCACACAACAGAATATCATGAGCTTTTCCGATACGGTGCGGAATAAGGGCCTTGTACCAACTACCAGTGTGCTGTACTTCGAAAAGATATTCAACAGGCATGATATTAATAGCTTGCTTGATTTACAGGATGATGAATGCCTTTATGATATAAAAAGGCTCCGGCTTGCCAATGAGCTTCCCATTGCCATTGAGGAGGTTTTTATTCCTGAACGGTACTGCCCGCACCTTGAGAACTTTGATTTAAAGTCTTCTCTCTACAAGCATCTGAAGCAGGAGTATTCCCTGGTAATCAGTTATATGGATAATGCGATTGAAGCAGCCAGGCCTGCGAAGGAAGAGAAAAAACTGCTTGGCCTGTCGGATGCAACTCCGGTGCTGCGTATTACCAGCATTAACTATAATGATGCAGGAACAAAGCTTTTTTATGAGAAGGATGTATACCGCTCAGATGAGTATAAGTACAATGTGCGCATTTTTATGAACAGGGAAGTTTGAAATATTGTTTGCAGTTCATTCACATGGAACAAAACAGACAAATACAAATACAAAAATGAAATCGTATATTGCTTTTTTGTGTGGTAGTGTTATACTACACATATAGTGGTATATACCACTATATGTGTATACCAATAACAAGGAGGCTTTTTATGATAAAAATGTGGGATGAGATAAAGGAAGAACCCAAGGCCATAGAGAACTGCTTCATCAAGAATAGAGCCCTGATATCTGAAATAGTCGAATGCATCAGGAGAGAGAAAATTGACCGGATTATGATTGCTGCGAGGGGAACTTCGGATCATGCGGCAGTGTATGCGAAGTATATCATGGAGATCATGCTCAGAATTCCTGTGGCATTAGCAGCGCCTTCCGTATTTACGGTATATCATGGAAGCCTGGAATTGCATAACACGCTTGTAATAGGAATATCACAGTCGGGAAAGGCTGCCGACGTATTGGAGGTTATAAAATCCGCCAATTCAACGGGTGCACTGACAGTAAGCATTACCAATTATCCGGACTCACCTCTTGCATTGGAGGCAAAATACCATCTGGACTGCAGTGCGGGCATTGAGAAAAGTGTCGCAGCAACAAAAACCTTTTTGGCACAAATAACGTTACTTGCGACGCTCACAGCAGTCTGGGCGGATAACGAGAAAATCCTGAATGAAATCAAACGGCTGCCGGAGGATGTAGAGAATATTATTCAAAACTCCGGGTACATCAACGAAAAAGTGCAGCGCTACCGCTATATGGAAGAATGTTTTGTTCTGGCCAGGGGAGTCAATTATGCCATCGCGCTGGAAGGCGCGCTTAAAATACAGGAAACCTGCTATGTAAGAGCAAAAGCCTATGCCACCTCCGACTTTTATCATGGCCCCTATGCAATGATTGAAGATGGAATGCCGGTGATTGTATTTGCACCAGGCGGACCATCTTTGAACGATGTAAAAGAGATGATAGATAAATTGACGGGCAGTGGGGCGGAATTGATCATTATATCCGATGATGAGAAGATCAGAAAACTTGGAAGCTGTTCCTTTATGATTCCGACAGCAAATAATGATGTACTGTCGCCGTTTTACAATGTAGTTGTTGCCCAGATATTCGCTTGCAGGCTGGCACTTGCAAAAGGTCTGAATCCGGACAGTCCAAGGAGCCTGAACAAGGTAACCATTACTAAGTAGAAAGTAAGTAAAAAATAAGAAAACGAAGTAAACTGAAAACTAAGCAAAAAGCAAAAAGCAAAAAAGCAAAAAAGCAAAAAAAGCAAAAAAGCAAAAAAGCAAAAAAGCAAAAAAGCAAAAAAGCAAAAAAGCAAAAAAGCAAAACATACTAAATAAACGAACAAAAGTAAAATAAGTAAAATAAGAACACTAGGTAAAAGAATTCAAACGAATTCAAACGAATTCACAGGAAGGGAGAAAAAGGGTGAGAAAGATGGTTTTGAATGAGAAACCCGGAAGGGTGCCTCCTCTGGACCCTGAATTTTGTCCGGCGGTACTTGCAAATCGTGAATTCACAAGTAATGTAAAGGCATCCGGCAGGAGTGTACCGCTGGTAATAGCACTCGAACGGTCTGACGGTTTCATTTCAACACACCGGACAGTGGTATACGGGGATGGAAGCGGACACGAGGAGGAAAGCTGTTTTTTTGCCGAAAGGCTTGTTAAAGCACTGCTGTGGATACGCGGCGGGTGGAAGGTGACAGTCGGAGGGCCATCGTACATCGGAGAATATATCAGGGCTGCATATACAATTGGCGGTTCAAGGGAATTCGATGCCAAATTTATGAGCAGGGTATATGAAAAGCCTTTTACTGTTGTGGTTACCGAAGAAAACAGCATGCCCGAGTCAAAAGAGGGCGCAACGCCTGCAGGCAGGCATCTGGAAGGCTGTCGCATCGGCTTTGATGCGGGTGGCAGCGACAGGAAGGTTTCTGCGGTCGTGGACGGACAAGCTGTTTACAGCGAAGAGGTAGTGTGGCATCCGAAGCTTCAAAGTGATCCCCAATACCACTATGATGAGATCCTGTCAGCCATGAAAGCCGCAGCGGCGCATATGCCCCGGGTGGATGCCATTGGAGTGAGCTCGGCAGGCATATATATTAATAACAGGGTTATGGTGGCTTCTCTTTTTCTAAAGGTACCGGAGGAGTTGTTTGAAAAGCAGGTAAAGGACATATTCATTAATGTACAAAGGGAATTTGGAGGAGTTCCCCTTCAGGTTGCCAATGACGGTGACGTAACGGCACTGGCCGGAGCAATGGAGCTTGACGATACGAGGGTGCTTGGCATAGCCATGGGAACCAGTGAGGCCGCGGGCTATATTGATGCAGGCGGGAATATTACGGGCTGGCTTAATGAACTGGCATTTGTACCGGTAGATTTCAATCCATCGGCTATGACGGATGAGTGGTCGGGAGACTATGGATGCGGAGTGAAATATTTCTCGCAGGATGGGGTAATAAAGCTTGCGGCGCCTGCAGGCATAGAGCTGGAGGAGAAGCTGTCTCCTGCTGAAAAGCTGAAGATTGTGCAGAAGCTGCATGAA
>WSSedL1CaDRAFT_10001287_pt1 | contig 15044 bp, 11 predicted proteins | sample WetSurSL1Cattail_FD_9464 | JGI IMG/M metagenome (IMG submission 9464)
TGTGGTGCTGTCGATGGATTCGTATTTGTTTGTTCCGCCCGCGCGCAGGCGCGTGTCGGTGTGGCCGGCGAACAGACCGAGGTGAACCGGAATGCCGCGCTTGTCAATCAGGTCGAGATATTCAGAGGGAGAGGCAAGCGCGTTATTGCCGCAGTTGCCGCCCAGAGCGGAGGTAACTCCCATGTTCAAAAGAGCCAAAAACATGCTCTCGTCAAGGGTGCCGTCGGAGTTTATCCCGCCTTCGTGCATATGTACATCAATGAAGCCGGGAGCCACGATTTTTCCGGCGGCGTCAATTACACAGTCAGCTTCCGGTTCTTCTATGGTGCTGTATTCTATTTTATGATCCTTTATGTAGAGATTTCGTTTTGTATGTACTCTGCTGATCGGATCAATCAGGATGCCATCTTTTATCAGTGTAGTCATATTTATTGCCTTTCCAGCTTATAACTATAGCGATTAAATAAAGAAAAAAAGGTATGTTTATTAAAAATGCGATAGACAAGGTTTATTGTCTTGGCTGCATATCATACAGAACCCTTGTAATGCGCTGAATTGCCATTTCGAAGCGCGGAACGTCCACTTCATTGGAGCAGAAACAAACCACGAACGGCTGCGGCGCGAAAACAATTCCCACATCATGGCTGATTCCGTCGTCTTCTCCAGTTTTGTGCGCAATTTTTACTTCACCTTTAAATAAGAAAGGCATCTTGCCATTTAAGCGCTGATTTTTAAGAATACCCAGCATTTCCTCCGACGCACCTTGCGAAACGAGGGTGCCGCGGTACATTTTCTCCAGTAAATTTCCGATTTCTCTTGCACAAATATAGTTTTCTTTGCCTTTTGCAGCTTCTGACGAGTCAAACAGCAGGCGGTTTACAGTGGTAACGTTCAATCCGAGCTGCCGCATGCACTGATTGATTTGATCTATTCCAAATTTCTTGATCAATATGTTTGTAGCGGTGTTGTCGCTCAGGATGATCATCAGGGTATAAAGATCCTCGAGCGTGACCTCAAGGCCGGTGTGCATATAATTCAATGCGCCGCAGGAGGGAAGTTTATCCTCTGCTTTAATTTGATAGATTTCATTTTTGTCAGCGCAGCCTGATTGGAGCTGTGTAAAAACCTCGGTGAGAACCGGGATTTTAATTACGCTCGCGGCCATCAGCGGCAAAGTGGGGTTCAGTTCCCACTCCTCTCCGGTGATCAGATTTTTATAGTAAAATCCGATTTTACCGGGAATCTCACTTAATGGGTCAAGGATTTCTTTTTTCATTTAGTAGTCCCTCCTTTTAAGGCGCTCAATTTTATTAAAGTTAGTCGCGGCTCAATCTTCATCGGATTTATAGCGGCTTATTCAATGGCAGTACTTTTTCATGTTAATTTACTGAAGTGCTATAGCCGATGGGAATTAATTTTATTATATCTCGTTTTATCGGATGATACAAGAGGATGGCACGGTATCCGGGCACTTCCATAAAGTCTGAGGGCAATTTTTGGCTATATTCGAATAAACTAGCACTTTTAATAATTTTTGTGACAAGATTTATAATAAATAACTAATAAAATTACACATTTTATTCGTGCTTTAGCCATATTAGTAAAGAAATTTAATACTATTGCAAAGAAATTCATATGGATTTTTCAGAATCGGGCAGTTATAATATCCAATAGAAAGTAGCAAACAGATAAGAATTTGTGCAAATGCACAAGAATCAAAATCGCAGTTTGCAAACAGAAAGAAAGTAGGGGGATTTTTACATGAAGAAAATTGTTGCATTAATTCTAGCCACAATGATGATGGCCTCCGCAGCAGTCGGCTGCTCGAGCAACACAGCAACTTCAAGCGCAGCTGCCGCACCGGCGGCAAGTGAAGCCGCTCCGGCAAGTGCCGCGGCAAGTGAGGCTGCAAGTTCCGCAGCAGCAGATGCCGTAGCAGCAAGTGATGTCAGTGTTGGCGTATGTATCTACAAGTTCGATGATACATTCATGACAGGCGTTCGCAACAACATGACCGCACAGGCAAAGACACTGGGCTCCACCCTTGATATCGTGGATTCACAGAACAAACAGCCGACTCAGAACGAGCAGGTCGATACATTTATTACAAAGGGTGTTAACGCACTTGCAATCAACCCGGTTGACAGCACAGCAGCTGCTCCGTTGGTAGAGAAAGCAAAAGCGAAAAGCCTCCCGATCGTATTCTTCAACCGTCAGCCTACTGATGATATTATGAAGGGCTACGACAAGGCTTGGTATGTCGGCGCAAAGGCAGAAGAATCCGGCACAATGTCCGGTCAACTGATTGCTGACTATTTCAAAGCAAACAAGGGCGCTGATAAAAACGGCGATGGCAAAATCCAATACGTAATGCTTCAGGGCGAGCCTGGTCATCAGGACGCTGTTCTCCGCACAAAATGGTCTGTAGATGCAATTGAAAAAGCAGGCTTTAAGACTGAGAAACTGGCAGCCGATACCGCAATGTGGGATAAAGTTAAAGCAACTGACTTAATGAAGACTTTCATTGCTTCAAAGGGTATTGATAAGATCGAAGCTGTTCTCGCAAACAATGATGATATGGCTCTTGGCGCAATCGAAGCGTTAAAAGCAGCGGGCTACAACAAGGGCGACAAAACAAAGTATATCCCGGTTGTCGGCGTTGACGCTACTTCTCCTGCATTGGCAGCAATGGCAGATGGTTCCATGCTCGGAACAGTTCTGAACGATGGTGAGAACCAGGGTAAAGCAACCGTTAACATTGCAGTAGCAGCTGCACAGGGCAAAGAAATCAACAAGGCAAATGTTGGCTATGATGTTACTGACGGCAAGTATGTATGGATTCCTTATGTACAGGTTACACAGGAAAACTACAAGCAGTTCCAGAAGTAATTTCCCGCTCTCATTTGGACTTGAGTTCTGACTCTAGACATTGGTTAAGCGGGGAACGCGAAAGCAAGCGCTTTCCGTTCCCCGCTGTATTTTAGCAAAAAGGAGGAATGACGGTATGGGCGAATACGTGTTGGAAATGAACAATATCACAAAAGTCTTCCCTGGCGTTAAGGCATTGGATAACGTCAGCCTAAAAGTAAAGCCAGGCAGCGTTCATGCGCTTATGGGCGAAAACGGAGCCGGCAAATCAACATTAATGAAGTGTCTTTTTGGTATTTATCAGGAAGACGGCGGAGAGATTATATTAGACGGCAAACAGGAAAATATATTGACCTCAAAGCAGGCTCTTGACCTTGGCGTTTCCATGATTCATCAGGAACTGCATCCAATTCGATTTAGACCGGTTATGGAAAATATCTGGTTGGGACGTTTTCCGATGAAGGGAATTGCGGTAGATAAAAAAACAATGATCCGCAAAACTAAGGAGTTATTCAAGGAGATCGATCTGGATATTAATCCAGAGGTACTGGCCGGCACACTTTCCCCTTCCAATCTGCAACTGGTTGAGATTGCGAAGGCGGTAAGTTATAACTCGAAGATAATTATCATGGATGAACCGACGTCATCATTAACCGAAAATGAAACGGATCACCTGTTTAAAATTATAAGGCAGCTTCAGGACAAGGGATGTGCGATTATCTACATATCTCATAAGATGGAAGAAATCTTAAAAATCGCTGATGAAGTTACCATCATGCGTGACGGGCAGGGTGTTGGTACATGGCCTTCAAGCGAATTAACAACAGATCTTATCATTAACCGTATGGTGGGCCGTGACATGACGAATCGGTTCCCGCCCAAGAATTATACCCCTGGCAGTGAAGTTGTTCTAAAGGTTTCGGATGTATGCTCCCCGCTTCCAAAATCATTCCAGCATATCAGTTTTGATCTTCACCGCGGTGAAATTTTGGGAATCGGCGGTCTGGTCGGTGCACAAAGGACGGAATTGGTTGAAGCGCTTTTTGGGCTTCGCGGCATTGCGTCCGGCGAGGTTGAAAAAGACGGAGAACACTTTAAAGTGAAATCTGTTAACGACGCTAAAAAACACGGACTTGCGCTGCTTACAGAAGAGCGCCGCCAGTCCGGTGTGTTTGGAATTCTTTCCGTACTTGACAATACCATTATTGCAAGCCAAAAACAATATGCGCAGAACGGCGTGCTGCAAAACTCCAAACGGCTGAAAGCAGCCAAAGAGGCCAATACGCAGCTGAATGTAAAAACGCCGTCTATGGCTACCCTTATGCAGAATCTTTCCGGCGGAAACCAGCAAAAGGTGCTGATTGCGCGTTGGCTGCTAACAAACCCGGATATTCTGATTCTGGATGAACCGACCCGCGGAATCGACGTCGGTGCTAAATATGAAATTTATACGATTATGCTTGATTTGATTAACCAGGGGAAATCGATTATTATGATTTCTTCCGAGATGCCGGAACTTTTGGGTATGTCCGACCGAATTATGGTAATGTGCGAAGGTAAGGTCTCTGGTGTGCTGGACAGCAAGGAAGCAGATCAGGTAAGCATAATGAGGCTTGCAGCGAAATTTGTCAAATAGCATTTAAAATGAGAAAGTGAGGTATGGGTATCATGCAAGGAGAAAAAATAATACCCCGCAAAACATTAGCGACGGTCTACATGACTGTGGGCGCGATACTTGCAGTTTTTGGTCTCCTCTTAAAATTCGCCTTTTTTACCAAAAAAATGTACGATTTGCCATGGCTTCTTTTTGGCATTGGCCTTATCGTAATCGGCTATGGAATATTGCAGATTTTCAGCATAGAACGTCTTGGCAACGAGATTATTTTCTCCAAAAAGACGGCAAAAGCTTTTTTAGCCAACTATGCGATTATCCTGGCGTTAATGGTTCTTGTCGTTATCATTATGTTTATTGAGCCCCGGTTCATGCAGGGTCAGGTTTTACTTGATATTATGACGCAGTCTTCCACAAGGTTGATTATCGCTTTGGGTATCTGCTTTACCCTTTTAATCGCAGGTACGGATCTTTCCGCTGGCCGTATGGTCGGTTTGGCGGCAGTAATTTCAACCTCTATGATGCAGACGGCTACTTATGCCAACCGGTTTTATCCGGGCCTGCCACAGATTCCGGTTTTTATTCCGATTTTAATCGCAGTATTTGTATGTCTTCTGTTTGGTGTCTTAAATGGCTTTTTGGTTGCTCAGTTTGACATGCATCCGTTCATTGCAACCTTAGCCGTTCAGGTTATAGTATACGGCGCATGTTCCCTGTATTTTGACCTGCCACCGAACAATTCGCAGCCGATTGGCGGCGTCCGTTCGGATTTCGTCTACCTCGGCCAACACTTGATTTTAAACCGATTTTCCATTCTGATTCCAATTGCGGTTATATTTACGATTGTGATCTGGTTTGTTCTGAATAAGACCGTTTTTGGTAAAAATGTTTATGCAATCGGCGGCAACCGTGAAGCGGCTGTTGTTTCCGGCGTAAATGTGTATGCGACCATCATGGGTATCTTTATTTTAGCTGCCGGTTTGTACGGCATTGGCGGCGTCCTCGAAGCGGCCAGAACGGCCGGTGCAACCAACAACTATGGCAACGGCTATGAACTTGATGCAATCGCGGCTTGCGTTGTCGGAGGCGTTTCATTAAACGGCGGCATCGGTAAAATCGGCGGTATCGTCAGCGGCGTTCTGATCTTTACCGTTATTCAGTACGGTTTACAGTTTATCAACGTAAGCCCCATGTGGCAGCAAATCATCAAAGGTATCATTATTGCGGTCGCTGTTGCAATTGATATGTCTAAATACAAGAGAAAGTAATCAAAACTTTTGGGCTTCAATGGAAATGTGGTGATACTATGCGCAGGAATTTTTTTCCAAGACAAAAGCGCACCCAAAGCCGCATTAATGAAGAAATGCTGAAGTGGATTATTTTAGTAATCGTTGGTTTAATCGTTGTTGTGCTTTCAATCCTTTTACTGAACTGAAATCCGGCGCGGTGAAATAGTTTTTGTACTTGAGAAGTTTAGCCGCAGGACAAATCTCCGGAATTTAGACGATTTTGATTTACTTACACATGATTATCTCGCTCAATCATTCATAATATTCCCTCCCCGCGGCCCGTGCAGCCATAACTGCACGGGCTGTTTCTATTGTAAAATGTGGGAATATGCACATTTATTGATTGCACAATACGTGGGAAAATGGTAAAATATGATAAGGTAAAAATGCGGATAGGGGGAACTTTTTGATGGCTCGATACCGCCTGTTGCTGGTTGACGATGAGGAAGAAATCCGGGAGGGGATTATCCGGAAACTGGATTGGGAAAGTCTGGGATACATTGTTGTGGGCGATGCTGAAAACGGACTGGAAGCCCTGGAAAAAGCAGAGCATCTTCATCCTGACGTTGTTATGACGGATATTAAGATGCCGTTCATGAACGGATTGGAACTTGGTGAAAAGCTTCAGGCAATGATGCCCTCTACGAAACTGATTGTGTTTTCCGGGTTTGATGACTTTGAGTATGCGCAGAAAGCAATTAAACTAAACGTTTCGGAATACGTTTTAAAACCAATAAATTCAGCGGAGCTTACTGAAACGCTGAAAAAGATGAAGCATGAGCTTGACCGTGAATTCAATGAGAAGCGCGACGTGGAAACTCTGAGGAAGAATTATTTAGACAGTCTGCCTGTCATGAGGGAACAGTTCTTGGTCGGCTTGATTGAAGGCCGCATTTCAGAAGCCCGCTTGCAGGCTCAGGCGAAACAATTTAATATCAGCCTGAATCGCTCCGCTTGGGCGGTCGCACTGGTGCGCGCCGATGCCGCTCCAAAGGACGATGCCGCACTGCATGGAGAAGAGGAGTTGATTCCGATCTCCTTAAAGTGTACTGTCGATGAAATAATGGTGAATTATGGCGCTTTTATCGGATTTCTATATTCCGACTGTGTGGCGATTATCGCAGAGCTTGACCCGCAAAAAGAAATCGTTCCGCTGATGACCGGTTTGAATGAAGTCTGCAAGTCTGCGGAGCGGATTTTAGGGGTAAAAGTGATGGCTGGTGTGGGGACTCCCTGCACCAACCTGATAGAAATTCGCCGCTCCTACCGTGAGGCACAGAACGCCTTGGACTACAATGCCGCAATGGGAGAGGGAAAAGCAATTTATATTGCGGATGTAGAGCCTGATACCTCCGTAAAGCTTGAGTATGACGACCGCGATGAACGCGAAATCATCAATGTGATTAAGACGGGTTCTGAGGAAGAAATCAGTAATCGGATTAACGCGCTTTTCGCGCGATTTGAAAAAATTTTACTGCCGTTCAGCCAATACCAGATTTTTTTGATGGAGATTGTCACCTCCCTGATCAAAGTGATGCAGGTTTATGATCTGGGAACCGAGGGCATTTTCGGCGAAAATTTTAATTATGTAAACACCATTGCCGCACTTCACTCCCCCGGGGAGATGAAACAGTGGTGTATTGAGAGCTGCACTAAAATCAGTGTGCTGATTAAACGGGAACGTGTGGATTCCACAAAGCTGCTCGCACGCAACGCAAAACAGTATATTGCCGAAAATTATTCCGGTACTGACCTTTCAGTGGAAAGCCTCTGCTCCTATCTCCACGTGAGCCCGGCATACTTTTCTACTGTGTTTAAACGGGAGACTGGAATGAGTTTTGTTGCTTATCTGACTGAGGTACGGTTGCAGGAGGCGGTGAATCTGTTGAATACCACAGATGATAAAACATATGTGATCGCCGACAAGGTCGGCTATCCTGAGCCTAATTATTTCAGTTATGTGTTTAAGAAGAAGTTTGGCGTGTCGCCTTCAAAATATAGGAGCAACGCCTAAAGGCCACACCTAGGGTTGAAAGTTGAGTTGGTTGCATGCACGATAAAATCAGGAGCATCATTGATAAATCAAAACATTTTTTACAGAAGAGAAGTTTACAGTTTACCATTTCCATTACATTTACCGCAGTTGCGGTGATTGGGATGGTTATCGTAGGCGTATCCCTTTCCATGCGTTTTATTAGCTCATCCGAGAAGATGGCTTCTGCGAGCAGTACCCGTATGGTGGATCAGGTCAACTTCAATCTGGATACCTACCTTCGCAATATGCTCCGTATTTCAGATTCCATGTATTACCGCGTGATTAAAAATGCGGATTTGGCAACCGACAACATCAGCGGAGATATGAGCCTTCTGTATGAAACCAACCGGGATTTGCTCATCAGCATCGGGGTGTTTTCCAGCTCCGGCAAGGTAATCGCCGCCGAACCGCTCACGCAGCTTAAATCATCCTCCGGGGCTGTGAATCAGGACTGGTTCATTAACGCATCCCGAAAAATTGAAAATTGCCATTTCTCAACGCCCCATGTGCAAAACTTATTTGTTGATCCGGATAACAAATACCGCTGGGTTGTTTCACTCAGCCGTTCAGTGGAGTTGACCAACGCGGGTTCTATTGCTCACGGGGTTCTGCTGGTGGATATGAATTTTAGCGGGATAGAGCAGATTTGCAAAAATGTTGATTTGGGCGAGTCGGGATATATCTATTTGATTGACGGCAACGGAGAAATTATTTACCATCCGCGCCAGCAGTTGATTTATTCCAATCTGGCTCATGAAAACAATACCGTAGCCGCCCAATATGACGATGGGAACCATCAGGAAACCTTTGAGGGGCAGCAACGGCTTGTCACGGTAAAAACCGCGGGATATACCGGCTGGAAGATTATCGCAGTGACTCCGACTACGGATATTACGTCAGACTATTATCAGATAAAAATATTCGCATTGTTTTTTATATTTTTTGCTATATTCCTATTGATTTTTGTCAATATGTTCCTTTCCTCTCGGATTGCGAATCCGATTAAGGAACTGGAGCATTCGGTTAAGGATATCGAAAAGGGCAAACTGAGTGATGTGGACATTTCTGTATCCAGTTCGGGCTCCTATGAAGTTCAGCATTTGAGCAAGACCATACGGTCTATGGTGAATCAGTTGAGAAACCTGATGGACGATATTGTAGTTGAGCAGGAATCCAAGCGAAAAAGCGAACTGGATGCGCTCCAGTCCCAGATCAACCCGCATTTTTTGTATAACACATTGGATTCCATCATTTGGATGATTGAGAATGAGCGCTATGAGGGAGCTGTCACAATGGTAACGGCGCTTGCCAGACTGTTTCGCATCAGCCTTTCCAAAGGGAAAAATCTCATTACCGTGGCGGATGAACTGGAACATGTCCGGAACTATCTGACAATACAAAAAATAAGATATAAGAATAAATTTTGCTATGATATTACCGCAGAGCCGGGTGTTCTTGAGTGTGCGACCATTAAGCTGATTGTTCAGCCGTTGGTGGAGAACGCTATCTATCATGGAATGGAGTTTATGAGCGGAGACGGTGAAATTAACATCAAAGCGTATCAGAAAGAAAATGATCTGTTCATTGATATCATTGATAACGGTCTTGGTATGCCACAGGAACAGGCAGATGCTTTGCTTTTGGAGGAAACCTCAAAGGAGCGCGGAAAAGGCTCCGGCATTGGGCTGAAGAATGTGATGGAACGGATTCAGCTTTATTTTGGAAACGAATACGGTCTTGCTATCTACAGTGAACCGGATGAGGGAACCACCGCAAGGATTCATTTGCCTATGAAAACTTTAGAACAGCTTGATTTGGGCAAGGAGGACAGTACGAAATGACAAAGAAGAAAATGCTGGCCTTTATTCTCATCCTGCTTGCGTTTGTTGTATCTTTTCTGATTTTGAACCGTGACCGAATTTTTGAGAAAAAGAATAATATGCCTTTTCAGATTTCAGTCATCACACGCGGCAAAAGCACGGAAAGCTGGACAACCATCAAACAAGGAATTGACCAGGCGGCGAAGGATATGAATGTGGAGGTCAGTTTTGTTACGCTGTCCACCGAGAATAATTCACAGGAACAGATCTCTCTGATGCAGCGTGAGATCACTAATGGAGCAAATGCGATTGTCATAGCCCCCGCCAACTCAACAGATTTGAAGCAGCCGATCGAAAAAGCGAGAAAAAGCATCCCCGTTATCACCATGCAGTCTACCATAGATACAATCAAAGATTTGCCTTACATTTCCTGTGACAATTACCAGCTTGGCAGTGCGCTGGCAGAAAAAATTGTTGCCGACAAAAATACGGACGGAAGAATTGTGATTCTTCGCAACAGCATGAATTGCAGTAACATTCACCAGAGATATATGGGAGTAATATCGGTACTCGGCACCGTTTCAAAAAATATTGAGTACTGGGATATTCCGGATGATCCGCAGGAGGCATATGATACTGCCAAAGGCAGGCTCCAAAACCAAAAAGCCGCAACGCTGATTGCACTGGATGGCGCAACCCTGGAGGCGGTCGGAAAAGCGGAGCGTGATTTAATGAAAAGCGGTACTCAGGTTGAAATTTACGGGCTTGGCAGAACGAATACCGTAGTTTCGCTGCTGGAAAGTCAGGTAATCAAGTCCATCGGTGTGGAAAATGAATACAATTTAGGGTATCTCAGCATTCAATCGGCAGTGGACAATATCAATAAAAAAAGCAATGGCAGCAATACTAAGATTAATTTTGCAATCGTTGACCATACGAATATGTATAGCTCCGATAACCAGCGTCTGCTGTTTCCATTTGTGCAGTGATGGAGGATGAAAATGAAACGATTGATTCGACCCATAGCAATTGTCTTGGTTTTAATTACGCTTCTTTTGCCGCTGGGTGCGTGCAATTCAGCGCAGGGAAACGGTAAGGTGGAGACAATTAAAATTGGCGTTGCAGTTTACCGGAAAGACGATACCTTTGTGGCAAGCCTTTGCTCATATCTGGAGCAAATCGCTAAAAACAAAGAAATTTCGAGCGGCAAAAAAATTGTGGTTAATATTGTGGACGGGCAGTCCAGCCAAGCGGTGCAAAGCGACCAGGTAGACAGCTTCATTTCTCAGAATTATAATGTCATTTGTGTCAATATGGTGGACCGCACTGCTGCCGCGGTCATTGTGGATAAGGCAAAGGCGGCCAACATCCCTGTCATCTTTTTTAATCGCGAACCGGTTGAGGAGGATCTGCGAATGTGGAGCAGGGCCTATTACGTTGGTGCGGACGCCGCGGAATCGGGCAGACTTCAGGGGGAGACGATTGTAAATGCCTATAATAAGGATAAATCGCTGATTGATAAAAACGGCGACGGAAAAATCCAGTATGTTATGTTGGAAGGCGAGCAGGAGCATCAGGACGCCTTGCTGCGAACAGAATATTCGATTAAGGCGGTTACCGGTGCGGGAATCCATGTGGAAAAGCTTGCCAACGATACGGCAAATTGGCAGCGCGCTCAGGGTACGGCAAAAATGGCACAGTGGATTGAAAAATTCGGTGACCGGATTGAAGTCGTATTCAGTAATAACGACGACATGGCGCTTGGCGCAATTGATGCGATTAAGGAGAGTAAGCGGAAGATCAAGCCCATTGTGGTGGGCATTGACTCAACACAGAATGGGCTGAAGGCAATTGAGGACGGAACCATGTTTGCCACGGTCTTTAATGATGCAAAGGCGCAGGCACAGGCGATTTTTGATTTGTCGTATTCTTTCACTTCGGGAGGAAGTTCCTCCGCCGCAGTCAGCGTGGAAAACGGGCACTATGTGAGAATTCCATACTGGGCGGTCACAAAGGACAATGTGGAAAAGGCACTCGACTCTTTGCGGCAGTAGATTCAAGATGAGGCACCTAAAAATAAGTAACGCATAGAAAATGAATCAACTCTGTTGACAAGAAGGAAAAACAGAGTATAATTTTAGTTGAACAAAAGTTCAATGAATTTATGTTCAATATATTAAAAGAGGTGCTGTCGTTGTGGCGAAAAAAGTAAATATTGTCGGAGCCGGGCTCTCGGGATTGAGCGCAGGAATTTATTTGCAGCAAAACGGTGTTGAAACAGAAATTTTTGAGCTTGCCAGCTGGGCGGGCGGCATGTGCACCGCATGGGTGCGAAACGGTTACCGGTTTGACGGCTGCATTCATTGGATGGTGGGTACCAAGCCGGGTGACGGATTCTATCAGATGTATCGCGAAGTCGGTGCGCTCGAAGAAAATACGGTTATTTACAATGCGGATTTCATCAAAATGGAATTGAATGGTGAAATGTTGAAATTGCCAATGAGAATGGATGGATTTCGTGCGTTTTTGCATTCTGTTTCGTCACAGGACAGTGCAAAAATTGAAGAGTTGTGCGGGATTGTTGAAATTATGATGCACGATAAAATGCCGACCGGCGCTCCTTCAAATGCATCGGGTTTGATTAAGATGGTGAAAGAGAGCAGGGGATTTTTAAATATTGCGCGCAAATATATCGGTAAGACAGTGAATCAGTATACTGAATTGTTTCAAAATCAGACGATTCGTTCCATCCTTTATCACCTCATGCCCGGTGAATATTCACTGGTCGCTTTATTTATGATGCTAGGGACGAGAATGAGCGGAAACGCCGGTTACCCAATGGGAGGCGCTTGGGACGTGATCAAACGCATGGAGGCAAAATACCACTCACTGGGTGGTAAAATCAATTTCAACACGAGGGTTGACGAGATTGTAGTAGAAGACGGCAAGGCGACGGCGATTTGCGCAAAGGGTGTTGTATATCCCGCAGATGCCGTGATTGCTTCCTGCGACGCGTATGATACGCTGAAAAGAATGCTGGGCGGCAAATATGCGCATCCTCAGCTTGATACGATGCTTCAATCATCGCCGTTGTTTTCTCCTTTAGCAATTGTTTCCTTCGGGCTGAACAAGCGGTTTGATATTCCGTATTCTGTTAGTTACGAATATGACAAAGGCATCAAAACGTCCCCAGATACCACACAGACTGGATTTAACCTTCGCTGTTTTGATTTTGACCCGTCCGCAGCTCCGGAAAATTTCAGCAGCGTTATGAGTATGATAAAAGCCCCGCTTGATTACTGGAATGATCTTCGCGCGAAGGATATCAACGAATATAAAATGCAAAAGCAGCAGCTTGCCAATGATCTGGCGGATGCAATCGAAGAACGTATTCCCGGATTTAAGGCTGCGATTACGGTGACAGACGTAGCTACGCCCGCAACTTATGTGCGTCTGGCAAATTTGTATCAGGGTTCGTTTGAAGGCTTTGCACCGATACCTGCCGGGCTTAAAACCAACATTCGCAAAACGGTTCCCGGAGTGAAAGGTCTGTTCCTTTGCGGTCAATGGACAACAGCCGGGGGCGGAATATGCTCGGCTGTCAGCAGTGGAAAAACTGCGGCTCATTCAGTTATGAAAGAAATTTAATATCAAAGACATGAGGTAAAAATGAATAAACGCGAACAGCAGCGACTGGAACGTCAGGAACAAATTTTGAATTGCAGCCTTGATATGATCATTACGAAAGGCTATGAGGCTATGAAAATCCGTGACATTGCAGAAAAGCTGCACATCAGCACGGGTCTGTTCTTCAATTATTTTGAATCAAAGGAAAAAATTTATGAGGAATTGGTAAAAATAGGAATTCATGGGCCTAAAAGCATTTTTGATTTTGATGCGGATGGAATGGACCCAATCGAACTGCTTGAAAAAATTACGGAAATCATCTTTGAATCAGTAAGAACCTGTTCAATCACTTCAAAAATGTTTGTCTTAATGGCACGGACAGTCCGTTCTGATTCTATCCCGGAAAACGTGAAGAGGGTTATTTCTGATTTTGATATTCTTACTCCGATGGTATCCGTAATTATCAAAGGCCAGCAATTGGGAGAAATGAAAGAAGGCGATCCGGTTGCCCTTGCAATTGCCTATGAGGGAGCCGTGCAAGGAATTGCCGAAATAGCTGCTGCCGGCCCGGAACTGCCACTGCCTGAAAGCAGCTGGATCGTAGATATTTTAAGAAAGAATTCATAAAATAAAAATCGCTTCCCATGCCGACGGCACGGGGAGCGATTTTGGTTATAACATCAATTATGTTTTTAGTATTATTTATTATTCTTGATAAAATTCCAGTTGTCTCTGCACATATCGTCAAGGCTGTATTTGGCTTCCCAGCCGAGTTCCTTTTTGGCCCTGGAGACATCGGCGTAGCACTCGGCAATGTCACCCGCTCTGCGCGGGGCAAGCTTGTAGTTTACCTTTTTGCCGCTTGCTTTTTCAAACGCGTGAACCACGTCGAGCACGCTGCTGCCTTTGCCGGTGCCCAGATTGTAAGCCTGTGCGCCATTAATGTGGGCGAGTTTTTCCAGCGCTTTGATATGGCCGCTTGCGAGATCACATACATGGATGTAGTCACGCACGCCCGTTCCGTCAGGAGTTTGGTAGTCGTCGCCGTAAACGCTCAGGCACTCAAGCTGACCCACAGCGACCTTCATGATGTATGGCATCAGGTTGTTCGGAATGCCGTTCGGGTTTTCGCCGATCAGGCCGCTCTGGTGCGCGCCAATTGGATTAAAGTAACGCAGCAGCGCCACTTTCCAGCTTTTGTCGGCAAAGCAGAGATCCTGCAAAATATTTTCTATCATTAGCTTGGTTGTACCGTAAGGGTTTGTCGTGGAAAGCGGCATATCCTCGTTAAAAGGAGCTGTATTGTTCATGCCGTAAACCGTCGCGGAAGAGCTGAACACCAGCTTGCGTACATCATGGCTCTTCATCAGCCTTAACAGGTTCAGTGTTCCGGTGAGGTTATTATGGTAATATTCAAGCGGTTTGCTGACGGATTCGCCCACGGCCTTCAATCCGGCAAAATGAATGACCGCATCAATTTTATTTTCTTTAAAAATCATTTCAAAGCCGTCATAATCAAGCATGTCGCATTCGTAGATTGGGAAAGTCTTGTTGGTGAGCTTCTCAACTACTCTTAGGGCATCGGGCGACGAGTTGCAGTAGTTGTCCATGACGATGATTTCATACCCGTTATTTAAAAGCTCAATGCAGGTATGCGAACCGATATAACCCGCGCCGCCGGTTACTAATACTTTCATTATTTTTTCTCCTCGTATAATAAGTTTAGTTTATAGCAATACAAGCCAATCGGCTTGCAAATACCCATGATATAATTGACAAGAGTCAATCAGGTA
>WSSedL1CaDRAFT_10001288_pt1 | contig 15016 bp, 10 predicted proteins | sample WetSurSL1Cattail_FD_9464 | JGI IMG/M metagenome (IMG submission 9464)
AGGGAGCCATAAGCCTGCTGTCAAACCTGTTCCCGATCGGCGGCAGATTCCTTTATAACAATTACATTGACTATGTTCAGGAATACTTTCCTGCCAATTTCACCTATATGTATGAAATCTCAGGCGGTATGATCAAGCTTCCGGAGGCCCTCTATCATTCCTTTATCAGCCGCAACCCTGGGAAATATTACCCTCAGGTACCTGAAAACAAGCTTGGAAGTGTTGCATGGAAAAATGGCTGCGCTGTCAGCGGTATTTTCATGGACCCTGATACAGGCGCTGTAGCTCTTGCTTACAGAGAAATGGGCAATGGCAGGCATGGCTTCGGCCAGTTTGACTATGTTATCTGTGCTGTACCGTTTTCCGTTCTCAGGGTACTTGATATTCAGCCGTTGTTCTCTTCGTCCAAGATGCAGGCAATCAGGGAAGTCACCTATTCACCCGCTCAGAAGACACTATTCCGGTGTTCCGGACGTTTCTGGGAGAAACAGGGAATTTATGGCGGCGGCTCTTATACGGATCTTCCCTCCAATACAACCTGGTATCCTTCTGCAGATATTGCAGGCGACTCCTTTGCAGCCGCTCCCGCATACCCGGCAGACGGAAGAAGCAAGCGTCTGCCGGGTAGCGACAGTGAAGGTGTATTATTGGCTTCCTACAACTTCAATCTGGACGCTGTCAGAATTGGAAATCTGCCGGATGCCGAACGCTTCAGGAAGTTGAAAAGGGATGTTGAAGAAATTCACGGTTTGAATCCAGGTTGGCTTGACCCAGTGGTGACACAATACAAAACACAGCTCTGGGATAAAGATCCTTTTTTCAGGGGGGCTTTCTGTTATTTCACGCCACAGCAGAAAAAGCTGTTTTCATGGACGATGCTGCAGCCTGAATACGGCAACAGGGTTTTCTTTGCCGGAGAACATACCTCCGCATTGCACCGTTGGATGCAGGGAGCACTGAAGAGCGGTATGGAGGCGGCAAACGCAGTAGCATTTGCTGCACAAGGTTCAGGATTATGTAAATAGAAACAGTTGTATTTGTGCCAATAAGAACTCAATTCCTGAAGAAGGCATATTATATTATATGTAATACAAGTGAAAAACTGGTGACCCAAATCTTTTTTCATTGTATCAAGGAGGTCCGGAAAATGCCATACTATAATCCGTATCAAACTACGCCTGCAATGCAGCAGTACATTCCGCAAGGACAATATGCACCGGTGCAGGGAATGCCCATGCAGGGGGCACAGGTTCCAGGGATACCGACGCTGGGGATGCCTGGGCAGGGAACAATTTTTCCAGGGGCACAAATACCAGGGATGCCGGACATGAGTGACCTGCAGCAGTACATTTACCCCGCCAATCTGCAGGATGCACTGCAGCTGATCGTGGGTGCGGTGGCGGGAGAACGTGAAGACAGGTTGTTCTATGAATATTTGATAAGTACCGCTCCGACAAACGAAGACAAGGAAATAATACGTGGAATCCGGGATAATGAAATACACCATTTTACACTATTCAGGTTGATATACTTTCAACTGACAGGGCAGGTTCTGCCTCCGCCAAAGGAAACACCCTTCACCAAGCCGGCCTCCTATTGCTCAGGACTGGCAAAGGCGCTGCAAGGCGAGGAAGGCGCAGTAATAAAATATCGCAAAATTCTCTTTGCACTGCAGAACAAGATCCATATCAACATGCTCACGGAAATCATCACAGATGAGCTTCGGCACGGAACACTGTACAGCTACCTGTATTCAAAAAACGGCTGCAGGGTCTGAGTGTACTGGAAAGGAATTTGTCAGAGGCCTGTCTTCAAAGGCAGGCTCCTCTTACACAACAAAGATCCTACCCGATCAGTCGTAGGGCAGGATCTTATTTTGCCAGGTTTCATGCTAAAGATATAAGTTTTTCTTATTCTGTCTGGAACAGTGCTGTTGACAGGTATCTCTCCCCTGTATCAGGGAGTAGAACGACTATGTTTTTGCCTTTGTTTTCCGGTCTTTTTGCGATCTGCGTTGCAGCAAAGGCTGCTGCGCCGGAGGATATCCCCACGAGCAGCCCCTCTGTTCTCGCAAGACTTCTTGCAGTTTCAAACGCTTCATCGTTCCTGACCTTGTATATCTCATCAATGATGCTTCTATTCAATACCCCTGGTATAAATCCCGCTCCAATACCTTGAATCTTATGAGGCCCTTTTTCTCCGCCGGACAGTACAGGCGAATCGAACGGTTCAACCGCAACAATCTGAACACCCGGTTTTCTCATTTTCAGCACTTCACCAACTCCTGTTATCGTACCCCCGGTACCCACTCCCGCTATGAATATGTCAACCTGGCCATCGGTGTCTCTCCAGATTTCCTCCGCTGTCGTCTTTCTGTGAGCTTCCGGATTTGAAGGATTCTCGAACTGCTGCGGTACGAATGAATTCGGTGTTTGTTCAGCGAGTTCCAAAGCCCTTTTTATTGCGCCCGGCATTCCTTCAGCTCCGGGAGTCAGCACCAGTTCGGCCCCAAGCGCCTTCATCAGGTTTCTTCTTTCAATACTGAAGGTTTCCGGTAAGGTTATAATCAGCTTATACCCTCTGGCTGCGGCCACGAAGGACAGCGCAATTCCGGTATTTCCGCTCGTTGGCTCTATGATCACGGTGTCCTTGTTGATAAGTCCCTTCTCCTCAGCATCCTTAATCATTGCAAGCCCGATTCTGTCTTTTACACTTGAAGCAGGATTGAAGGATTCTAACTTGGCAATCACTTTCGCGTCCGGATTATTCAATTTATTATAGTTGGATAACTCCAGCAAGGGAGTGTTTCCGATGAGATCAGTCAGACTTTTTGCTATCTTTGACATAAAATCGCCTCCAAAAGTACTATTAAGCTTATATGTTCTCTTCGTCAGAAACAGTTTATTCTTTTCACTGAGCTTCTGTCAATAGCCCCTGTACTTCCATCTTTTTCAGAGTCAGTTCAAGAGATCATATATCAAGTCGTCCGCATCCTCAATGACAATTGAAGGTCTGATCTGATCCGGCATCAAACCAGCCGTTTTTTTGCTCTTCGAGCAACAATTGCGCATGGGTGGTTGATGCGGGGTGTATGCCATAATTTGGCATCGGCAACGTTTGCCATAATGCAATGAATTATTTGACATGTCAATGAAAATACTAAACCATGAAAGCATAAAAGCAAGACCCCGGCGGAATAAATCCCACCAGGGCCTTGCCATATGTTGGATCAATTTGTATGATCAGATTCCAAGCCTGTTGATTCTAATTTGTTCGCCCGAAGTAAAATTGTTCTTTGCAGCATACCCCTTAATGGGCAATATTTTTTCATGGATCGCATCTATAAACCAATCCACCTGCGGGAAGAAATGTTCTTCCATTTCATATGCAGGCGTGATCCAGTTCTTCGCGCCTATGACTACCGGCGGCGCATCAAGGTAGTCGAAAGCCAGCTCGCTGATCGTCTGAGCCATATCCTTCAGATGTGACCCGCGTTCACAGGCGTCGCTTGCCAATAGGATCCTGCCGGTCTTCTTCACGGATTCCAGCACCTTTTCATAATTGAAAGGCACGATCGACCTTGCATCAATAACTTCCGCATATATCCCGTATTTCTCTTCAAGTATCTTTGCCGCATCCAAAGCTCGGTACAGTGTCGCGCCAATGGTCAGGATTGTTATGTCCGTTCCCGTTTTTTTGATATCAGGCTCGCCGATCGGAATCTCGTAATAACCTTCAGGCACCCCTTCCATGTGGAACAGTTCACCGATGTCGTACAATCTCTGGCTCTCGAAGAATATGACAGGGTCTGTCCCCATCAGTGCGGCATTCATCAACCCCTTCGCATCATAAGGCGTAGCCGGGAATACCAGCTTGAGACCGGGTATGTGGGCGCAGAGCGAAGTCCAGTCCTGTGAATGCTGTGCTCCGTATTTCGAACCGACTGAGACCCTTACGACAACCGGCATTTTTAAAACACCTGCACTCATTGACTGCCACTTTGACAACTGGTTGAATATCTCATCCCCGGCCCTGCCAAGGAAATCACAGTACATCAGCTCTACTATAACTCTTCCGCCGCACATGCCGTAACCGACTGCCGAACCAACGATTGCGCCTTCCGATATCGGCGAGTTGAACAGTCTGTGATAGGGCAGCGCTTCGGTCAGGCCTCTGTAAACGGCAAACGCTCCTCCCCAATCCCTGTTTTCCTCACCGTAAGCGATCAGCGTGGGATCAGTATAGAATTTATCAATTATTGCTTCAAATACGCCATCTCTGAAATTATATACCTTATTCTTTGAAACAGGCTTTCCATCCTGTATACCAACCCTGATCTTCTTCGCGATCTGCTGCACCCTTGGATTTTCCTCCATGGGCATCAGCACTTCGGGCTTCCTGTCCTCCATTTTTTCAACTCTTTTATTGGAGAACATCAGATCCCCGATCTGGTTAGGGTTTGCATTCAGGTTCATTCTTGGAGAAACGCTGTCATCGGCAGCAAGCCTGCATGCTTTCGTAATGAGCTCTTTCGTATTCTCAAGTATTTCGGCAAAGGCATCCTCTTTTGCAACTTTCGCATTCTTCAAGGCTTCTTTGTAGCTGACAAGTGAATCCTGCGCCATCCATGCATCGATTTCCTCTTTGGACCTGTAGCTGGAAGCATCGGAGGGTGAATGCCCGGCGATCCTGTAGGTAAGCGTATCCAGAAGCACAGGCCCGGCCTTCTCTTCCAGGATTTTTTTCTTACGTTTCATTGCATCAATGACTGCCAATGGATTGTAGCCATCGATTCTCTCCGCATGCATCTGTTCGGGATTCACACCTGCACCGATTCTGGCAAGCATGTCATAGCCCATGGTCTCGCCTCTTGTCTGTCCGCCCATGCCGTACTGGTTGTTGAAGAAGTTGATGATAAGCGGCAAGCCGCCTCTGTACTCACCGTCCCACAGCTTTTTATACTGGTCCATTGTCGCCATGCAGATGCCTTCCCACACAGGACCGCACCCCATTGACGCATCCCCGATATTCGCTACGATAATTCCCTTCTTTTGATTGACCTTTTTGTATAATGCCGCGCCGACGGAAATATCACCGGAGCCGCCTACGATCGCATTATTGGGGTAAATCCCGAACGGGGTGAAGAATGCATGCATGGAGCCTCCAAGTCCTTTATGGAAGCCTGTCTCACGTGCAAATATTTCTGCAAGCGTCCCGTAAATCAGGAAGTCTACAGCCAATTCTTTCACACTGCTTTTATTCTTCTGCCTGCCTTCGACTACCCTTAAAATGGAGCCGTCAAAGAACTTTTCCATGATGTCCGTCAGTTCGTTGTCCTTCAGCTTTTCAATCGCTGAAAGTCCCTTTGCCAGGATCTCGCCATGGCTCCTGTGAGAACCGAATATAAAATCATCCTTGTCCAGGATATACGCCTGTCCGACGGAAGAGGCCTCCTGTCCGAGGGAAAGGTGCGCAGGCCCCGGATGGTTATAGGAGATTCCGTTGTATTCGTTTGTTGTTTTAATGGAGGTGAGCATGGATTCAAACTCACGGATGATTGACATGTCCCTGTAAATTCGGAGAAAATCTTTTTTAGAAAAGTTTTCCTTTTCCTGTTGAATCGTTTTGTTGTATTGATTTACTGGAATGTCCTGAAACTTTATCCAACCGCTTTTTCTGACCTCATTCGGATCAATGAATTGTGTCTTGGGCATAATTATTACCTCGTTTCATATAAGTTCTACATAAGTCATATATAGTGAAAAAAATTCTTACTCAAACTCAAAGATCGTTTCCCGGATGATCTCACTCACTGTAGGATGCGGAAATACAAGTTCCCTGATATCGTTTACACGCATCTCTGTTTCGATCATCAAAGCCGCGCCATAAATAATTTCAGAGGAATAATTTCCTATCATGTGAACACCGATGAGCCTGCGGTTCGATTTATCCACAAGCACCTTGCAGATCCCATCCCCGCCTTCATTCTCTGCCGCATATCTTCCACTGTACATCATGGGAAGCTTTGCCGTCTCGAACACGATGCCCTTTTCCGCGGCAGACTCCTCTGTTTCACCTACGCCTGCTACCTCGGGGCTTGTATATATTACGGACGGAATAGCGCTGTAACGCATGATGTCCTTTTTCCCAAGTATGTTATTGATGACAACCTCCGCTTCACGGTACGCCGTATGCGCAAGCATGGAAACTCCATTGACATCCCCTGCCGCATAAACCCCGGGAATATTCGTCCTGCCGCGCTCATCCGTCTTTATACCGCCACGCTCGGTCGCAACTCCGAGGAGTTCAAGTCCCAAACCTTGTACTGCAGGCCTTCTGCCGATGCTCATCAGAATTTTGTCTGCCGGTGCAGTAAACATCTTGCCGTCGGTCTCATATAATACTGCGCCTTCCTTCAATTCCGTCACCTTGGAACCCAGTTTGAATTCAACGCCCTTTTTAATATAGTTTTTCATCAAAATGTCTGAAATCTCGCGTTCTGTCGGTCCTGCCACATGATCCAGCATTTCTATAACAGTGACCCTGCTTCCCGCGGTATTGAAATAGGAAGCCATTTCAAGACCGATAACGCCTCCGCCCACAATGACCAGTGAGGATGGTACCTCTTTCAGATCAAGGATCTCGCGGTTCGTCAGCACATAACCCTTTTCAATCCCTTCCTTCACACCAGGTATGGGAGGAATTACAGGTGCGGAACCTGTCGCAACCAACAGTCGCTTTCCGCTGTATGTCTGATCGCCTGCCTTGACAGAAAATCCGTCGACATCCTTCCCAATGATTTCTGCAATCCCTTCAACCAGCTTCACATTGTTCTTCTTTAGTTTGGACTTCACACCCGCCACAAGACCTCTAACAACTTTGTTTTTCCTGTCGATGACCGTCTTATGATTCAGTGCTGCTTTTTCCACAGTAACACCGTACTTTTCACCATGTACTGCACCATCGTAAAGTTTAGCGGAATACAACAGCGCTTTTGACGGTATGCAGCCTTCATTGAGACAGACCCCGCCAACAGCCCTTTTTTCGATCAGCAGTGTTTCAAGCCCGGCATGCCCGGCCCTTTCAGCTGCAAGATAACCCGCCGGCCCGCCGCCGATAATAATTAAATCGAATGCCATTTTTTCACCTCAATAAATATTCTCTATGCTTTTGCCAGTAGTGCACTGAAGTTTTCCAGGCCGGTTTTCAAATCCTTGAGGAACCTTGCCGCAGGTGCGCCATCCAGTGCTCTGTGATCAAATGTGAGTGATAAACCCATTGCCGGGTAAAATTCTATCTTTCCGTCAACTTCCCTTGCCCGCTGCATAATATTGTTCACACCTAAAATACCCGTCTGCGGAGGATTGATTACGGGTGTGAAGCTTTCCACATCAAGGGTGCCGAGGTTTGTTACGGTAAAGGTGCCGTTTTTCAGCAGATCCGGGTTGATCGTGCCTGCCTGGCATTCCTTGACAAGCTTCTTTACCTCAGCAGATATCTCATCCAGCGACATCAGGTTTGCGTTAAATAAGGTCGGTACCATAAGTCCTCGATCCGTGTCAACAGCAACACCAATATTGGCATTTTTAAAGCACAGCAGTCTGTCCTCAAGGAAATGAGCATTCAGTGCCTTGTGTCCGGCTAATGTGCGTGATATCGCATAAATAACGATGTCATTTATGGTAATGTTCCCAAGGCCAAGCTTTTCCTTGCCCTCTTTAAGCTTCTTCCTTAAATCAAGAATCTCGGAAATATCAAAAGAGGTGTTCAAGGTGAGCTGTGCCATTGAAGAAAGGGATTGGTGCATGGTGCGGGCAATTACTTTACGGATGTTCGTCATTTTCACCTCTTCAAAAGGCTGGTTCAGCGGCACTCCTGCCATTACTGCTCCTGGTGTTCCTGAAGAGACTGATGCTGCTGGAGAAGCTGATACTCCTGATAAGGCTGTCGCTCCTGACAATGTCGCAGCACCTGATGTACCCGCAGCAAAAAGGCCACTCGCAAGGTCAGCTGTCGTGATTCTTCCGCCGAGGCCGCTTCCTGTCCGAGTCACACCTGTACCGCCCCTAAGCGCTCCTGTTTCTGCACCCGGCTCTTGCCGGCCTGCATCCCCACTATCCTTCAACTGCTCCTTCAAAGCCGCTGCGGTAAATATCATCCCGGAATCCCGTAAAGCGGTCAGATCCCTCTCGATAATCCTTCCGCCAGGGCCGGACGGCGATGCATACCTGTAATCCAAACCGGATCTTTCAGCTAAATTCTTCGCACGGGGCGAGATTTTGACCATACCGGCGTCAGTGGATGCTACGGCTGCAGCGCTTGCTTGTACCACGTCACTCTGTGCATCATTTGTGCATACCGTGCCATTCAGCATAACACTTGCCTGCAAAGCGCCGTGCTGCGCCTGTATCGCTTTGTGACTGCCGGATGGATCCTCTTCAGACACGGCTATAGAAACAGCTGACGCCGCCTCGTTTTTCGAAGCATTCGGATCGAATTCTGCAATACTTTCGCCTGCATTTCCGATGACGCATACATTCATCAGGCATGGAACATCATCGCCTTCTTCAAAGAAAATAGCCAGCATCGTGCCTGCAGTCTTGGCCTCTTCATCAAAGCTAGCCTTGTCGGTCTCGTATGAAAACAGGATATCGCCGACCTCAACCCTGTCACCAATCTTTTTATGCCATTTTGCTATAATACAGCTTTCTACCGATTGTCCCTGTCGGGGCATGATTACTGGAACAGCCATCTCTTTCTCCTGCCTTCTGCGTTATATTTTAACAGCGTTAGCCAACAAATACCTTTCAGCATCCGCACACCACAAGCCTGCGTTTTTTTCAACAATATCCGCAAGTCCTGCAAGCATTGGATTGTCTTTGCTCTTTTCCCTGAAGCTGCCTATCGCTGTCAATTCCATTCGTATGTTGGTGTAAATCAGCTTCTTGCCCCCCGGTATCTTTGGCAGATTCAGTGTGGTCCCGACCACACAGTCAAGTCCGCCTATATGGGTAACCATAGAAGCCGGGTTGATCAAGCCTGTACTCATCATATCCAGTGATTCCAGCATATCTTCGGTATTCCCGCCGCTTGTGCCCACAACATGTGTAGAGTTATAGTGCACATTATAGAAATTGAACTCTGCCGCAAACGCTGCATTACTTGGCCCCGCAAAGAAATTGAGACAGCCGTCAAATGCAAGCAGTCTGTCGCCCATTTCAACCACTGGCTTTACCGGTGCTAATACAAACACATCGTCATAGCCTTTCCCGTTTGTCAGACTCATGACATATTCATCACCCCTGTCCGGACTGGAAGTGTTTACGTAGACTAGCTTTACGTCATTGCGCGCCGCTTCTTCCACCGTATATATACTGGCCGCCCGTTTTAATCTGGTCTCGTCGATATCCGTCACTACCAGCAAACCCGGCCTTCTTGGACAATGTATGGCATAATCTATAGCACCGAGCCCCATTGGACCTACACCTGCAAGGATGGCCATATTTCCGCCCTCCAGGATTCCCATTTCATGAATATAGCTGCCTTTTTTGGTGTGATAATTGGCATGAAACGTTCCAACGATACAAGACATGGGCTCAGCAAGCGACCCTCCGAAAAAAGCCTTTCCATTATAGGGAAGCAAACACCCAAGCTCCATAACAGCATTAGGAATGACAATGTAGGTAGCACTTCCTCCAATATACCTGAAGGAGTATCCGGGTGCCGCATAGGGATCCGTCTTCTGATTCAGGGCAGGCTGTATGGAGAACCTGCTGCCGGGCTTAAACCGTTCCTTCCACTTGCTGCCGGCTTCAACGATCTCACCGCAGAATTCATGCCCTATGATAACTGGATTTTCCGCAATATCTTTCGGGACCCTCTTGTGCTCATTCCCCTGTATTGCCGCCTTGTAAGAGGACATGCAGATACTGTCCGATATGATATGCGCCAGGATCTCATCTTCCCTGATTGCAGGAAGTTCAAATTCATCAAGCCTTAAATCATTCTTTCCGTATAGCCTTACCGCTTTCGTTTTCATCCGGACCCTCCCCCGCTGTTGCTATAATTCATCTTCTTAAGTAATGTAAAAGAATAACATTCATATTATGTCCCTATTTGAAACAACTTAATAATACCATATAAAAAAAGTAAAATCAACATATTACAACATAATTTTATTATAATATAGACACAAAACAACATTTATACTATAATGATAGTAAGTAAATTGATATTAAAAAATTATTCGAACCATAAACACAAATCAGGAGGATGTTACATGAACCAGAGACTATTAAATCAAACAGCAGTCATCACAGGAGGAGCCCAGGGTCTGGGAGAAGCATTGGCCCACAGGCTGGACGCAGAGGGCTGCAAAGTAGTGGTGGCTGATATAAATCTGGATTCGGCGCAAAAGGTAGCCGCCAGTCTGCATGATGCCATTGCCGTAAGGGTTGATGTAAGCGATGAACAACAGGTTGAAGCAATGGTACATTCCGCAGTTGAACATTACGGCAGACTGGATCTTCTCATCTCCAACGCCGCCATATTGATAGCAAAGCCGGTGACTGAGTTCTCCGGTGAGCAATGGAAAAAGATGATGGATGTCAACCTTGTCGGATATTTTCTTTGTGCCAAAGCAGCAGCGAAGGTCATGATTCCAAATGGCAAGGGAAGCATTATCCAAATAAACAGCAAATCAGGTAAAAAAGGCTCCTCCAAGAATTCCGCCTATGCGGCGGCCAAATTCGGCGGTATAGGCCTGACACAAAGCCTTGCCCTTGAGCTGGCGGAATTCGGTATCAGGGTTAATTCCATATGCCCGGGGAATCTGCTCAATTCTCCTTTGTGGAACGATGGCCCCAACGCTTTATTCAAACAATATGCCAAAAATCAGAACATTACAGAGGAACAGGTCAGGCAGAAATACCTCAATCAGGTGCCTCTGGGCAGAAGCTGCGAATATGATGATATAGCCAATGTCATGGTATTTCTGGCATCAGATGAAGCAAGCTACATGACAGGACAGGCAATCAACGTGACAGGCGGTCAGGAAATGCGCTGACCTCTTCAGTTGCTGAAGTCGTTTCTGGAAGATGAGGATAAAGCAGAAATTCGGAGGTGCTCCATCATGAGCAATGAAAATGAAATGAGCAATGAAATAAATATAGAAATGAATAAGGTTATAGATAGTCTGAATCACCCTGATACAAGCATCAGATTGGATAGCTTGAGACAGATTATGAAAATGATAACGTCGGGTGCCCTTGAAAAACCGATTAAGACAAAGGATGTCAACAATCACATCCATACTTCCTATTCCTTTTCCCCGTATTCTCCGGCAAAAGCAGTTTGGATGGCTTATGCCGCCGGACTTGCAACCGCAGGCATTATGGATCACGATTCCATCAGCGGTACACAGGAATTCATTGAAGCCGGAGAAATAGCAGGTCTGGCAACTACAATCGGCGTGGAATGCAGGGCAGATTTTTCGAATACCCCGATGAATACAAGGAAAATGAACAATCCTGATCAGAATTCCATTGCATACGTTACTCTTCATGGCATACCACACACACAGATCAACATCGTCAGAGAATTTTTCAAGCCCTATTCGGAGTATCGCAATATCCGAAATCGTAAAATGACAGAAAATATGAACAGACTTATTGCATCATCCGGCATTGTAATTGATTATGAAAAAGATATAGTACCGATCTCAAATTACAAATACGGCGGCAGTATTACAGAAAGGCACCTGCTTTTTGCACTGTCGCTGAAACTGATCGACCAATTGGGCAAGGGAGAGGATCTTGTCAATTTTCTTAGGAATGAGTTCAAACTCGACATAAGCGGCAAGATGGATAGCTATCTGAGCGATCCGTTGAATCCTCACTATAAATATGACCTTCTCGGGCTCCTGAAAAGTGAGCTTGTATCAAAAATCTATATCAACGCAACTGACGAATGCCCCGATATAACCGAAATTCTTCGATTATCGGACAGTGTAGGCGCTATTTCAGCTTATGCCTATCTCGGCGATATCGAAAACTCCGTTACCGGTGATAAAAGAGCCCAGAAATTCGAAGACGATTACCTCGATGAGCTCTTCGCCGTACTGCATAATATGGGGTTCAGGGCAGTTACCTATATGCCGTCGAGAAACACCACCTCACAGTTGGACAGGGTAAGGACCTTGTGTGACAGATACGGCTTTTTCCAGATCAGCGGCGAAGACATCAATTCTCCACGCCAGTCGTTTATTTGCACTGCTTTACGCAGCGGCAACTACAGTAACCTGTATGATTCCACCTGGGCGCTTGTAGGACATGAGCTCGCCGCAACTGGGAACCTTGATGCCGGTATGTTTTCTAAAAAGACAATCGCAAAATATCCGTCACTGGACCACCGTATAAAGATATTCAGGGAAATAGGACTGAGCATGGGATAAGTACATCAGCCGTATCCGACATTTTCGATGACAAGCACTTGCCCGTTACAGCCAATTTTGATATTATGATTGGCACAAGTAAAAATAATGATGGAGGTACCGATCCAATGTTTGGTATCGAGAGAAGAAGTAAAATAATGTCCATCGTTTATGAAAAGAGAAGCATCCTGGTTCAGGAGGCTGCTGCCTCCTTCGGTGTGACTGAGGAAACGATCCGCCGCGACCTGAAAGAGCTTGAAAGTCAGGGTCTTTTATCAAGAACCTACGGTGGAGCCGTTCTGGCGGATGACACCAGAGCCGAGGCTCCGCTGGAAATAAGGGAAGGCATTAATATTACCGGGAAGAATGCTATCGGAAAACTCGCAGCAGACATGATAAATGACGGAGATACCATATTTCTCGATGCAAGCACCTCGTCGCTGTATGTAGCAAAGCATATCAAAAAGAAGAAGGGCCTGACGGTCATTACAAATGCAGAACGTATCCTGCTTGAGCTTTCATCCTGTGGTGACATGACGCTCATATCAACAGGCGGCATACTCAGAGGCAGCAGCTTATCCTATGTCGGTCGCGCAGCAGAGAACGCCGTCAGCAATTATTATGCAAACAAGCTGTTTTTCTCCTGTAAGGGTTTTTCGCCCAAAAGCGAACTGACTGATTCAAACGAACAGGAATCGGAAGTACGAAAAATCATGATCCGCTGCTCCAATCAGATCATATTCCTGTGTGATCATACAAAATTCGACAAGGTAGGATATGTAAATACCGCGAGACTGGCAGATATCCACAAGATCATCGCAGACATGCCCTTCCCCGAAAGCTGGTCCGCATATCTGTCCGGATATCCAATAAGCATTGAGTTTGCAAAATAGCCTATATCTCTACTCTGTTACGCCCATTTGCCTTTGCAAGATAAAGCTTTTTATCGGCTTTCTCGATCAATTCTTCCAGGGTGACCGTCTCACCGGCATTTATCACACTGATTCCAAGGCTGACTGTAATCCTGATATCAATCCCGTCATAGTTAATTGCCGTATTCTCTATGGCACTTCTCATCTCTTCGGCTATATGGGTTGCTTTGTCAATTCTGGCGCCTGGAAGGCAGATCAGAAACTCTTCGCCGCCAAACCTGGCAATCCAGTCAATTTCTCTTTTAAGACACTGCTTCAATGTAGCGGAGAAAACCTTGAGCACCTTATCGCCTGCCAGATGCCCGTAGCTATCATTTACTTTTTTGAAAAAGTCGATATCTGCCAGAATAATTGAAAGACCGTGTTTTGAAAGGGCTGCATTTAACATGTCAACAGGCAGTTTCTCGTTGATATACCTCCTGTTGTACACTTCGGTAAGGACATCCATAAAGGCCAGGCTATTTATACCGTCAATCCTCTCCTGGTACATGGATGAACCAAAATCGCTTCCATGCTCGATTAGCAGACTATCCGTTGTGTCTTTCATGAGTTCGACAACAACACGGCCTTTGTTGGATTCGACCGGTATTGCAAGGACTGTCAAAATACTATTCCCTGAATATTCTACCTTGACAAAGGATTTGTTTTCATTATATGCACGCATTGATATGCAATTATCACAAATTTTGTTCTTTCCCCAGTAAATAAAACATTTCTGTGAATATTCACTCACATTTCCGTCATTATATATCAGAATCTGTTTTCCAAGGGGATCGACAAGCCTTACCACATCATACATTTTCTCAAACAATTGAAGATTACTTACGATCTCATTTTCATTATATGCACTACCCACCTTGTCACCTCCAAAATACCTATATATAATATTGAAGTACATTATATATGAAATTGGATTATAACGCATCGGTTCAAAGAAAATTTTTCGGTTACAGAAAAAATTTCTTTGAACCAATACGTTTCAATGAGGCGGGAGATATGCCCGCCGCCTGAAAATCAAAGCAGTACCCGCCATCTATAGAGGTGGGGGACATCTGTATACCCCGTTATTATTCTATAATTTTACCAATCTTTCATGATCATTTGAATTTTCGCAGAAGAAAGAGACATATCTGAGTTTTTACAGGTCTGCCTCTTAATCTGCCTCTTAATCTGCCTCTTAATCTGTCGAAAAAAGTTCAATTTAGTCTGTGATCGGAAGCCGAGCCGGAAGATTTAAGTTGTTAAAGATCTCCTGGATATTTGACCAGATTGTAAAGTAACCAACTATCGTAAGTACAAGCATTATGAGGAAAGTAATCAGGATCGCCCGGGCATAGTTTTTCGTGTTCCTGTTGAAAGAACTGCCAAAAGCCCACACAAAAACCATGACTATTCCTAATATAGGCACACCCATGATCAGGAATATGCCTATGTACTTCCAGACAGGCAGCGGAGTAATTTTCTCCGGTTTTAAAAGCATGGCGGTTTGAGAAACTGTCTGTTGAATCATATTATTTTGCTGCTGTGCGGACATAACAGGCTGCTGGGGTATAGGCCGGGTAATAGCTGGCGGTACCGTTTTAGACTGAGCTTCCTGAGCAGGCTCGGCTGTTTGCTGTACTGGCTGTGGAGCTGCGGGTTGAGATACTGCGGG
>WSSedL1CaDRAFT_10001289_pt1 | contig 15011 bp, 12 predicted proteins | sample WetSurSL1Cattail_FD_9464 | JGI IMG/M metagenome (IMG submission 9464)
AGCCGCTTTTGTGGAATGTTTCTCGTTTTTGTCATCGAAACCAAGTTGCAACGCTTCGTACCCGTCAACACCTTTGGTTCTGACTTGGGTAACAACACATGGACCCGCCTCAATAACAGTACAAGGAATATTTTTCCCGTTCTCATCAAAAAGACTAGTCATGCCGATTTTTCTACCAATTAACCCAGACATAAATATTAATTATTAATTATTAAATATAAAAATAGAACACATCATTTAAGTGAACCCTTATTTTTAAAGTGGGTGCAAAAGTATAACTTATTTACACACAATCCAAAAAAAGTTTTCACTTAAACAAAGTGCTCTTAATTTTCGTTAGAAAAAAACTTAAACTTTGATTTCTACTTCAACTCCACTAGGCAATTCTAATTTCATTAAAGCATCGATAGTTTTAGATGAAGACGAATAAATATCAATTAATCTCTTATATGACATTACTTCAAATTGCTCTCTTGCTTTTTTGTTTACGTGCGGAGAACGCAATACTGTAAACAATTTTTTGTGAGTTGGCAAAGGAATTGGCCCTGTTACCACTGCTCCGGTAGTCTTAACCGTTTTTACAATCTTCTCAGCAGACTTGTCTACCAACATATGATCGTAAGATTTTAATTTTATTCTGATTTTTTGACTCATTTTCTTAAAGATTAAGCGTTTCCTTTTGCTTTTTTGATTACTGCTTCCGAGATATTAGAAGGCGTTTCAGCGTAGTGTGAAAATTCCATTGTAGATGTAGCACGACCTGAAGACAAAGTTCTTAAAGTTGTTACATATCCAAACATTTCAGACAACGGCACATCAGCCTTAATAGTTTTAGCACCATTTCTATCTCCCATGTCACTAACCTGACCTCTACGACGGTTAATATCACCTACGATATCTCCCATGTTTTCTTCCGGTGTAATAACTTCCATTTTCATGATTGGCTCAAGAATTACAGCTCCAGCAGCCTTAGCTACCTCTCTATAACCCATTCTAGCTGCTAATTCAAAAGAAAGAGCATCAGAATCCACAGGGTGAAAAGATCCATCTAATAAAGTAACTTTCAAACTATCCACTTGGTATCCTGCTAAAGGACCAGTTTTCATAGCTTCACGGAAACCTTTCTCAACAGAAGGAATATATTCTTTTGGTACGTTACCACCTTTTACAGCATTAACAAACTGCAATCCAACTGGAGCTTTACCATCAACTTCATCTGCTGGTTCAAGAATAAATACGATATCACCGAATTTACCACGACCTCCAGATTGTTTCTTATAAGTCTCTCTATGTTGTGCTTTTTTAGTGAAAGCTTCTTTGTATTCAACTTGAGGCTCACCTTGGTTCACTTCAACTTTGAATTCACGTTTCATTCTATCAACTAAGATATCTAAGTGAAGCTCACCCATACCAGAGATAATAGTTTGACCCGAAGCCTCATCAGTTCTAACTGTAAAAGTTGGATCTTCTTCAGCTAATTTAGCCAAAGCCATACCCATTTTATCTACGTCAGCCTTAGTTTTAGGCTCAATAGCAATACCAATTACTGGCGCAGGGAATTTCATAGACTCAAGAATAATCGGGTGTTTTTCATCACACAATGTATCTCCAGTTTTAATATCTTTAAATCCAACTGCCGCTCCAATATCTCCAGCCTCAATATATTCGATTGGATTTTGTTTGTTAGCATGCATTTGGTAGATACGAGAAATTCTTTCTTTGTTACCAGAACGAGTGTTCAAAACATAAGAACCAGCATCTAAACGTCCTGAATAAGCACGGAAAAAAGCCAAACGACCTACGAATGGGTCAGTAGCAATTTTAAAGGCTAAAGCAGCAAAAGGCTCTTTAACATCTGGCTTACGCAAAATCTTAGTTTGATCTTCTTCTAATAATTCAGCATCATCAGGATGAATTCCTTCAATACCATCTTTATCCATTGGAGACGGCAAGTACTTACATACTGCATCTAACATGAATTGAACTCCTTTGTTTTTAAAAGATGAACCAGCAATCATAGGAATGATAGCCATATCCATTACAGCAGCTCTTAAAGCAATATTGATTTCCTCTTCTGTAATAGAATCTGGATCTTCCATATACTTATCAAGCAAGTTCTCATCATAATCAGCAACTGCCTCAATAAGGATATCTCTGTACTCTTTTACTTCGTCAACCATATCAGCAGGAATATCAACAACTTCATAAGTCGCTCCCATTCCAGCATCATCCCAAACAATAGCTTGGTTTCTCACCAAATCCACAACACCTCTAAAATCATTTTCTTCACCAATAGGCAAAGTGATTGCAACAGCGTTTGATTTCAACATATCTCTTACTTGTTGACAAACCATCAAAAAGTTAGAACCTTGTCTATCCATTTTATTAACGAATCCAATACGAGGAACTCTATATTGATCTGCTAATCTCCAGTTAGTCTCTGACTGTGGCTCAACACCATCAACAGCAGAAAACAAGAAAACCAAACCATCAAGTACACGCAAAGAACGATTTACCTCAACTGTAAAGTCAACGTGTCCCGGAGTATCGATAATATTAAAGTGATAAGGTAATGTTTCAGGTAAAATTTTACCTTGTGTCGTTGGAAAATTCCATTCACAAGTTGTAGCAGCAGAAGTAATTGTAATACCTCTTTCTTGCTCTTGTGCCATCCAGTCCATTGTTGCAGCACCATCGTGTACTTCACCAATTTTGTGTGATTTTCCTGTATAGAATAATATACGCTCAGTTGTCGTTGTTTTACCAGCATCAATATGAGCAGCAATTCCTATATTTCTTGTATATTTAAGTTCTCTAGCCATTTCTTAAGAATTAAAATCTAAAGTGAGAGAAAGCTTTGTTAGCTTCTGCCATTTTGTGAGTATCCATTCTTTTCTTAACAGCCGCTCCCTCTTCTTTAGCCGCAGCTAAACATTCTGAAGCTAATCTCTGCGCCATTGATTTTTCGTTTCTTCTTCTTGAATAAAGAATCAACCATTTCATAGCCATAGAAATTTTTCTATCTGGCCTAATTTGCATTGGAATTTGAAATGTAGCTCCACCAACTCTACGACTACGTACTTCTACGTGAGGCATAACGTTTGTTAAAGCATCTTTCCAAATTTCTAATGAAGTCTTCTCTTCATTTTGCTTTTTAGATTCTATAATGTCTATTGCATCATAAAAAACTTTAAAAGCTGTAGATTTTTTACCATCCCACATTAAGTTATTCACAAAACGCGTTACCAATTGATCATTAAATCTTGGATCTGGTAAAAGGGGTCTCTTTTTTGCCGCTCTTTTTCTCATGTCTTTTTTTTAATTGTTTATCGTCTATTTGTTTATTTGTTTATCCGAAAGAAAACAGCCCAAAACATTAGACCACTACATTAAGATTAAACAGTTAAAACAATTAAACAGCTAAACAGTTTTTACTTTTTTGCTTCTTTTGGGCGTTTAGCACCATACTTAGATCTTCTTTGCGTTCTTCCTGCTACTCCTGACGTATCAAGCGCACCACGAACGATGTGATATCTAACTCCTGGTAAATCTTTTACCCTTCCACCCCTAACTAATACTATCGAGTGCTCTTGTAAATTGTGTCCTTCACCAGGGATGTAAGCATTCACTTCATTTCCATTAGTCAAACGTACACGCGCTACTTTACGCATTGCAGAGTTTGGTTTTTTTGGAGTAGTAGTGTAAACACGCGTACAAACACCTCTTCTTTGAGGACAAGAATCTAAAGCAACCGATTTACTCTTCTTAGTTATCTGAGTTCTTCCTGTTCTTACTAATTGTTGAATTGTTGGCATAATTAATACTAAAAATTATTATGTAAATTTAATTCCCGCTTTTTACGGGGTTGCAAATGTATAAATTATTTTTTACTCTACAAATGTTAATTCATTAATTTTCAATAACATCATATCTCATTACATAATATTAAAAAAAAGACAACATTTTTATAACATATACCTTTAAAAAAGTGATATTTATAAAACATTCTCAAAAATAACACCCTATTTGAAAAACGAGCAACAACAATTAGGTTGTTTAACAAATAATTAAGAGATTTGCAAAACTAATTCAAAAAACCTACAAAATGAGAGTAAAATTCAGCATGGTTCTCGTACTATTAATGGTACTTTCTTCGCATCTGATGATGGCGCAAGAAAAAGTCGTTACCGGAAAGGTAATAGACGACACGGGCTTTCCTCTTCCGGGCGCTAGTGTATTAATAAAAGGAACTCAAAAAGGAGTACAAACTGACATGGATGGAAAATACTCCATAACAGTTAACGGCAATCAAACCTTAGTTTTCAGCTTTATCGGTATGAAAACACAAGAGATTTCTGCAAATTCAACAACAATTAACGTAAAACTATTAAGCGATGCACAGGAACTGGAATCAGTTATCGTTACAGCCTTAGGTATCAAAAGAGACGAAAAAACACTTGGATATGCTATATCTAAAGTAACATCTGATGAAATCACTAAATCTGGAGAACAAAATGTTATACAAGCATTAGCTGGGAAAGCAGCTGGTGTCCAAGTTATTGGTTCAGGAGGAACACCTGGATCTTCTAGTAAAATTATTATTAGAGGAGTTAACACCATTACAAGAAGCTCAGACCCACTAATTGTAATCGATGGAATTCCAATAGATAATAGCACAGATCAAACGACAGCTGGAGATAATCCATTCAATGCAAACTTATCAGGTATCAATAACTCAAACAGAGCATTAGATATCAATCCTAATGATATAGAAAGTGTATCTATATTAAAAGGACCAGCAGCAGCAGCACTTTATGGAGAAAGAGCAGGTAATGGAGTTATATTATACACAACAAAAAAGGGTAAAGCTGGTAAAGGATTAGGGATTGATTACAGCACTTCTTTAGCAATTGATAAAGTTAGCCAACTTCCTGCAAGACAAAACAAATATGTCCAAGGAACTAGCAGTACAGCGACTGCAGTAAATCCGGGAACACCTCAAAGCTGGGGACCATCTGCTGAATCATTAGGAATTCCTATGTATGACAATGTGGGGAATTTTTTTAAAGAAGGATTAACCTACACCAATAACATATCCTTTTTTGGAGGCAATGATAAGGCTACATACAGAGCATCATACGGAAATGTGTCTCAAACAGGTATGATTCCGGAAACCGAACTAAAAAGAAACACCTTGAGAATAGTTGGCGATTTAAAATTAAATGACCAATGGAAAACAGGCGGTAGCTTACAATATACCAGAACAACTAGTACTTTAGCACAAAACGGAAGTAACACATCAGGTGTAATGTTAAGTTTAATGCGATCAGTAGGAAATTATGACCTTAGAAACTACAAAGATATAGATGGAAACAATACCAATTATTTCTCTTCCTACGACAACCCCTACTTTACTGTGAATGAAAATCCAGCAACAAGCGATGTCAACCGCGTATTAGGAAATATGTTTTTAACATACACCCCTGCAGAATGGTTATCATTAAATATCAAAGGCGGATTTGATGCATATTCTGATTACAGAAAACAGATTTATGCAATATCTTCAAATGGAGATGATTTAGGAGGTATTGGAGAAGTAGCTTTCAACACAATCAACAATAAAGAATTTTATTCTGATTTTATAGCTTCAGGATTACTACCTCTTAAGTCAGAATGGTTAAAAATAAATTATACAGCAGGTTTAAATTTACGATCTAGACATAATGGCGATATATTTTCAAGAGGGAAAAATTTATCTGTAAGAGGTTTATACAATTTATCAAATGCTACAGAACTTTATACATCAAATTACGAAGAAAACATAATGTCAAGAGCCGTATTTGGTCAGCTTGAATTTGATATAAAAAACCAATTATTCTTAACTGGTTCAATTAGAAAAGAATGGTCATCAACATATGGAACACTTGCTAATAGTGCTATATTTCCAGCAGCTTCAGCTTCTTGGGTTCTATCAAATACTTTTGAATTACCAGAATGGACTAACTTTTTGAAACTTACTTACGGCTACGGAGAAGTTGGTATAGCACCTGCTCCTTATAGAACAGTAAGTACTTATACACAACCATTTATGACGGATGGTTTTACTAATGGTTTGAGTTTTCCATACGACGGGATAAATGGAATGACAGTATCTGAATTAGGAAATACACAACTCAAACCAGAAAGAGTAATTGGCCATGAGATAGGCTTAGGCACTAAAATGTTTGACCAAAGACTATCCTTTGACATCAATTTATATCACAAAACTTCAAAAGATCTATTGATATACCTTCCTCTTGCTCGATCTACTGGTTATTCAAGAATTTATCAAAATGCTGCTGAATTAGTAAATAAAGGAATTGATTTGGAGTTTGGTTACGATATTTTCAAAAAAACAAATGCTTTCCAATGGAACATTAATCTTAACTGGTCTAAAAACGAAAATGAGGTAACTAATATTACATCAAACTTACAAAGTATTCAAATTGAAGAGGCTTTTGGATCAATAGGTTATTTTGCTGTAAAAGGACAACCTCTTGGAAGTTTCTATGGAACTGTATGGGAACGTGATGCTAATGGACAAAAAGTCATTGGATCAAATGGTCGCGCAATTGTTGCAGACAATGAGCAAAATATAGGAAACTCAGCTCCAAAATGGACCTCAGGAATACGAAATACTTTTTCTTACAAAAGAATTAGCTTATCCGCTTTGTTAGACATCAGACATGGTGGGGATGTATATAATGGAACCGTAGCAAGATTAAATAATTTCGGAGTAAGTGAAGCATCCGCAGATAGAGAACACACTTATATCATAGAAGGGGTAAAAGAAGACGGAACCCCAAATGACATTGAAATTTCTGCTAAAGATTATTTTCAAAAATATTTAGGAGATGGCGGAGGAGCAGCAGAACAATTTGTACAAACTGTAAACTGGGTTAGACTACGTGACGCTACCTTAAGCTATGATTTCAATGTAAAGAGATTTGATTTTATTAATTCAGCTCAGATTTCATTTACAGGAAGAAATTTATGGTTAAGTACAAACTATACTGGAGTAGACCCAGAAACAAGCTTAACAGGTGCTGGTTCTAGAATTAATGGATTAGACTACTTCAATAATCCTGGAAGTAAATCATTTATCATGTCTATTAAAGTTGGTTTCTAATTAAAAAAAAATGAAAATGAAAAAATATATAAAAAGAATATTACTTTCAACACTAGGACTAAGTTTGTTAATTAGTTGTCAAACAGAATTAGACAACTTTAATGATAACCCAAACGACCCTACAACTACAACACCTAGCTTACTACTATCAGCTATGGAAGTTTCAACATTTTCTAATCAAACTAGTGGTTTAATTAGAACCAGTAACATATTTGATCAACATTTAGCTGGTACTAATATTGGACAACTTGGAGAAATTGCTAGTTATATACTAAAAGAAGGAGATGTTAATAACGAATGGAATACACTCTACGGTACAACATTAATAAGTGGACATATTTTAAACAGAGATTTTGCAACTGAATACCCATATTACAATGGTATCGGTCAAATTTTAACCGCAATAAATTTATCTTACGCAACTGATTTGTGGGGAGATGTACCTTATGACGAAGCTTTCTTAGCTGAAGATGGAAACACAAGCCCAAAATACAATACGCAAGAAGAAATTTACCAAAGACTTCAAACAATTCTTGACAATGCTATAGCAAACTTAAAAAAACCTAAATCTAGCAATATCAGTGTACCAAGCGACGATGATTTTATCTTCCAAGGAGATCCCCAAAAATGGATTAAAGTTGCCTATGTACTAAAAGCAAGATTTGCTTTAAGACTAACGGAAAGAGATACTGATGCTGCTACAAAAGCACTTAATTACATAACATTATCAGGCATGACCTCAAATGATGATGATGCTAACACCTACTTTCCAGGCACAGCAAATGGTCAGAATCAATGGTATGCTTTTGAAGTTAGTAGAGAAAGTTATCTTAAAATGGGAGCATTCTTTGTAGATGGTCTTAAAAACACTTCAGATCCAAGATTAACATTTGCTGTAGCAAGTGAATATGATGAAGATGGAGAACCTACTGGAGTCTATAGCGGTAATACCCCTGAAGATTTAAGTACAACTTCAACATCTTATATTGGTCCTGCGTTTGCTAGCGTAAATTCATCTATTGGGATTGTAACCTATGCAGAAGCTAAATTTATTGAAGCGGAAGCTAAATTAAGATTAAATCAAAATGCAAAACCAGCATTAGAAGCTGCAATAGCAGCATCTGTTTTAAAAATTACTGGTACAGCAGCTACTCCAATGTTCATCTCATCAGTAACACAGACTATTGATCTACCTACAATAATTCAACAAAAATATAATGCTCTTTTCTTAACAATGGAGCCTTATAATGATTACAGAAGAACTGGATTACCAGTCTTAGTTCCTAATCAGGACTCAAATACAAAAAAGATTCCTGTAAGATTCCCTACTCCTTCAGATGAAAGAAATTATAATCTAAATGCTACAGTAGTGAGTAATGTAACCACTAATTTATGGTGGGATAAAGACTAATTGCAATAGCATAATTTTATTAAAACCATCAGCGAAAGCTGGTGGTTTTTTTTTTATATATTTGCACCATGGAAAAAGAACATCAAATATTCGGGATTAGAGCCATTATTGAAGCAATTCAAGCTGGTGCAACAATAGACAAAGTGTATATTCAAAAAGAAGCCTCTGGCGAATTGATGAAAGACTTAATGAAAGTGATGAAACGCGCTAACGTTAATTTCTCTTATGTACCTGTTGAAAAACTGAATAAATTAACTCCAAACAACCATCAAGGTGCTGTGGCTTCCATCTCTCCTATTTCATTTTTTGATTTAGAAGCTTTGATTGAAACTGTTGTTGAAAATGGCAAAAAACCATTGTTTTTAATTTTAGATCAAATATCGGATGCACGTAATTTTGGTGCCATCATTAGAACTGCCGAATGTACTGGAGTAAATGGTATAATTGTCCAAAAATCGGGTTCAGCTCCAGTAAATGGTGATACGGTTAAAACATCAGCTGGTGCCGTTTTTAATATTCCAATTTGTAAAGTAGAGCATATTAAAGATGCTATATTTCTTTTGCAAGCAAGTGGAATCAAAACCGTTGCTGCAACTGAAAAAACAGAAGAGACAATCTACAACATCAACCTTAACGAAGGCGTAGCAATCATCATGGGATCGGAAGATCGTGGAGTAAATCCGTCGGTTTTAAAAATTGTAGACAAAAAAGCCAAGCTCCCAATGTTTGGAACCATTGGCTCACTAAATGTTTCTGTAGCTTGTGGTGCTTTTTTATACGAAGCAGTAAGACAAAGAAGCTAAAGATTTTAGAACGCAGAACTTAGGTTTCAGATTTCAGAAAATATAAAAACGAATTAGAACTCAGGTTCTGATTCGTTTTTTTCGTTTTGAACAAGATTGTAATTCACATCAAAGTTCGAAGAATAATATGATTGTATTTCCTCTTCAAGCTCTATTATTGGAGGATTAACAAAATTACCGTTTTCGTCAAAACGTTGCATGAATTTATCCTCTTCAGGATTGTAATCAGGCATTTCCCATTCGTATTTAGGTTCTATTTTAAAATCAGGTGTTTGATAGAAAATAGCCAAAGTAAAACCCGTAATCAATCCTGCCAAATGTCCTTCCCACGAAATAGCATTATCTACTTTAGGAAACACATACCAAATCATCCCACCATACATTGTAATTACCGCTAAAGACAAAGCCACTAAACGGTAATATTTAGTCATGATGCCTTTAAAAAATACAAAAGCAAATACCACATAAATTAATCCGCTGGCGCCAATGTGGTAACTTTCCCTTCCAATCAGCCAAGTTAATAAGCCAGAAAACAAAATTCCATAAACAATAACTTTCAGAGAGAATTTTGAATAAAAAAACTGCAAAGCTGCTAATAAAACTAAAAGCGGAATAGAATTATTATACAAATGACTCAAATCAGAATGAATAAAAGGACTAAAAATGACGCCTTGTAATCCTGAAAAAGTGCGAGGATATATTCCGTTTTCAACAAAATCGAAGTCAAAACGAATTTCAAGCCAATACACAAACCAAAGAAACAGCACCGAAAAAAGCGGAAGTCCTACAACTGCGTTTGTAAATTTGAAATGCTTATCCATTTTGTTTCTTTTGAAGAATACAATCAATTATGAAACCAATTACAATATAATGCTATTTTGTCATAAAGTTAATTCGGTTGTTCGGTTATTTGTTGATTTGGTAGTTATAAAGTCATAAATTTGAATTCAGATTTAAAAAAATGGAAGCACCACTAGCCGAACGCATACGCCCGCAAAAACTAGACGAATATATTAGTCAATCCCATTTGGTTGGACCCAATGGTTCCTTGACGCAACAAATTGCCAAAGGAATTATTCCGTCATTAATTTTCTGGGGTCCACCGGGAACAGGAAAAACAACCTTAGCACAAATTATTGCGCAGGAATCGCAACGTCCTTTTTTTATACTGAGCGCAATCAATTCGGGAGTGAAAGACATTCGCGATGTGATTGAAAAAGCGAAACAAAGTGGCGGACTTTTCACTACCAAAAACCCCATATTATTTATCGATGAGATTCATCGTTTTAGTAAATCGCAGCAAGATTCACTGTTAGCAGCTGTCGAAAAAGGTTGGATAACATTGATTGGTGCAACAACCGAGAATCCTAGTTTTGAAGTCATTCCTGCCCTACTTTCACGTTGTCAAGTTTATGTTTTAAATGCATTTACAAAGTCAGATTTGGAGGCACTTTTAGTACGCGCTATGAAAACAGATAGCTACTTAAAGAGTAAAAACATTCAATTAAAGGAAACAGAAGCTTTATTGCGACTTTCTGGTGGCGATGGACGGAAACTATTAAATATTTTTGAATTGGTCGTAAATGCTTCGGCTGAAGATAAAATTATAATTACCAATAATCGCGTTTTGGAATTAGTGCAACAAAATACCGTATTGTATGACAAAAGTGGCGAACAACATTATGACATTATTTCGGCTTTTATAAAATCCATACGAGGGAGCGATCCAAATGGCGCTGTCTATTGGTTAGCACGAATGATTGAAGGTGGTGAAGATGTCAAATTTATTGCTAGAAGATTACTTATTTCGGCTAGTGAAGACATTGGAAATGCAAATCCTACTGCATTGATTATGGCTAACAATACCTTTCAAGCAGTAACAACAATTGGTTATCCAGAAAGCCGTATTTTATTGAGTCAATGTGCTATTTATCTAGCAACTTCTCCCAAAAGTAATGCCTCATATATGGCAATTAATACAGCACAACAAATTGTAAAACAAACAGGAGATTTATCGGTTCCCATTCATTTACGAAATGCGCCAACCAAATTAATGAAAGAACTAGGTTATGGCGAAGAGTATAAATATTCGCATGAATATGATAACAACTTTGCTGAGCAAGAATACTTACCCAAAGAAATAGAAAACACTCCTATTTATGTACCAGGTGAAAACGCTAGAGAAAAAACAACTCGAGAGTTTCTTAAAAACCGATGGAAAGGCAAATATGGTTATTGAAGAATTTAGATGTCAGATATTAGAACAAAAAAAAGATTCCAGACTAGATGATTAACATTCTTAGTCTGAAATCTGCAGTTTGAAATTTAATAGCTGAACTAAAACTTAACGTTTATTTTTTCGGAAACTAATTTGTCATTTTGATAATATTCAAAAAACCACTGATTTTCTTTTTTCACCAAAACCCCTTGTTGACTTCCTTTTTGAGCCAAGAATGAATTAGCATCTGATGTTTTAAAAATTTTCATCACCACAGTTGGTTTACTATCTATCAACTGATAATTCCCTCCAGCAAGTGGTTGTGCAAAAAGTAATTCATTTGGATCAATGTTAATATTAGCGACAACTTGATTTGTATTAATAACTGTAGCTGGTACTGATTGTTTTACAGCTTCTACTTTTTGCTCTACAACAGCATTAGCACCACCATTGTACTGGTATTCTAATTCGTAAATTGACGTAAAAGCTTTATTCAAAGCATCATTATAAGCCAGTTGAAAATCTTTTTCTCTACTCATTCCAATCTCAGATTGATACACGATTTTACCATAACAATCTTTAAATGTAACATATAATTTGGTTGCTAAAAAAGCATTATCCTTAACTATATCATAATTCAATACAGCACATCGATTAATCTCGTTTGGAACAACTTGGTTTGAATAATACACATCAAAACCTACTTTATTCAAATTAAACTTAGACAAAGTAGACATTCTATATTGGTTTTCCGATTTTAAGAATTCAAACTTTAAGGGAACAATTACTGTTTTATAATCGTTCAAAGATTGTGCAAACCCAACACTGGATGCAAGTAACAAAAGCAATAAAAATTGTTTTTTCATATTAAGTAAATTTTATTTGTTAAGGTTATCGTATAGACTAAATCTTATTGAACTAGTTGCTTACGAAACTTCTTTTTTAAGTAATTATAAATAATTTTTAAGTTCTAATAAATGATTGATTTGTTTAATATTACCCTCTACAGCTTGTTTGTTTTCATTAAAATAAATAGCATCTAAACCCGCATCCAAAGCTCCTAAAACATCGGCTTCTATAGAATCACCAATCATGATACTGTTTTCTTTTTTGGCTTTAGCCAAATCCAAAGCAAATTCATAAATGATCGGATTTGGTTTTTTAACACCGGCCATTTCCGAATTAGTCACTGTTGAAAAATATGTACTTAAATTGGCATTATCCAATTTTTTAACTTGTACATGAGCAAAACCATTGGTTATTACATGTAGCTTATATTTCTCATTTAAATAATCTAGAATTTCAAAAGTACCATCAAATAGATGATTATTCTGTGTCAATAAATCAATGTATTCCTGTGCAATCCTATCAATTTCGATATCCGAAACCTCATAACCCATAGCATCAAAAGACAATTTTAATCTATCATAACGCAATTGCTGATGTGTTATTTTATCATATTGATACAATTTCCAACAGGCTTGGTTAATTGGAATATAATGTATTATAAAAGATTCTATGGCAACTTCTGGATGATTTTTTGCAAAAATACTCTCAAAGGTAATTTTAGAATTTTTATCAAAATCCCAAAGCGTGTGATCTAAATCAAAAAAAACATCTTTTATATTATCAATTCTCATTCTCCTTTTTTAAAAAATCCCTTCGTCTACAAAGCTAAAATATTTTGTTTCAGTCACAATCAAATGATCCAAAACTTTAACATCTAAACTATCGCCCGCCACTTTTAATTTCTTTGTAATTTGTTTATCGGCATCACTTGGAATCAAAGTTCCTGATGGATGATTGTGGCACAATATCAAAGCAACAGCTCCTTTTTCGAGTGCCATTTTAAAAACCAATCGAACATCAACCAGCGTTCCCGTTATTCCCCCAATACTCAACTGTGTTTTCGAAATTACTTTATTGGAATTATTCAAATACAATATCCAAAATTCCTCATGCGGTAATTCGCCAATGATGGGTTGCATCATTTCAAAAACTATCTTGCTGGAAGTAATTTTAGTTAATTCAATCGCTTCCTCTGCCCTTCTTCGTCTTCCCAACTCCATTGCAGCAATTATCGAAATGGCTTTGGCTTCACCTATTCCTTTAAACTCCATCAATTGCGACATAGACAATTTTCCTAAAGCATTCAAATTATTTGCTACACTAGCCAGAATCCTTTTGCTTAAATCCACTGCCGATTCATTCCTACTTCCAGAACCAATCAAAATCGCAATTAACTCGGCATCACTTAAAACACTTTTGCCTTTGAGCATTAATTTCTCTCTCGGCTTATCGTCTTCAGACCAATTTTTAATGGGGAAATGATTGTTTTCCATAATAAAAGATTCCGTTAACACAACTTACATTACGTAAATATAGTACTAAATCTTTTAAACACAAACACTACAAACAATCTTGTCATTCCGTAGGAATCTATAATTTAAAATGAGAATTCCAAAAATCTAAATTCGGATTTATTTCCTTAATCAAATTTAGTTTCTTTTCTCTGGAAAGATTTTTAATTTCTTTTTCCCTCTCAATTGCTAATTGTATCCAACCAAATTTCTCAAAATAAATTAAAAAATGTGCATTGTATTTAGCCGTAAAACTATTTGGGTTGAATTTACTCTCATGTTGTTGTAGCCTTAATTTCAAGTTATTTGTAACACCAGTATATAAAACCGTTCTGTTTTTATTGGTCAAAATGTAAACATAAAAAGTATAAATCCCTTCTGTGTATTCAATCATAACAATTCATTATTACAGTTAGAAAACTTTGAAAAACAATAACAGTTACTCTTTTACTCTTTTTTTTTACGAAAAAACATAAACACATTCTTGTCATTCCATAGGAATCCAAACACTTTTCACTCTCTAATCCGAGATTCCTACGGAATGACAAACGTTGGGTTTTGAAAACCTAAAACACAAACACTACTCACAAACTTGTCATTCCGTAGGAATCTATTATTTACCCTATACTGAGCAGAGATTCCTAAGGATTGACAAACTTTGACATTAGTTTTTACTCAATCAAGCCTTTTACTTCATCAAAATTCAATCCGCCATAATTCCCTGAACTCATCAATAACAAAGCGGAATTATCCAGATTTAAATTGAAAAGATATTCCTTGAACTCAGCAGGATTGGTATAAATAATCAAATCTTCTCTATTGAAAGCTTTTGCAATTTGCTCATACGTTACTTCTTCCAACTGTTTAATTTTTACTGCATCTGGCGAATAAAAAACTACCGCAACATCAGCATATTCTAACGCTCCTTCATATTCTTTCAAGAATTCAGCATTCAAACTGCTGTAGGTATGCAACTCTAAACAAGCTACTACTTTTCTATCCGGATATTGTTCTTTTACTGCTTTGGTAGTAGCCGCTACTTTACTTGGCG
>WSSedL1CaDRAFT_10001290_pt1 | contig 14997 bp, 10 predicted proteins | sample WetSurSL1Cattail_FD_9464 | JGI IMG/M metagenome (IMG submission 9464)
TGCCTTTTGGTGAATGCAAATGCGAAAGCCATAGATGGAGAACCATTAAAGGATCACTTGCTTTATTTTGCCTCAACCCCTGATCAACTTCCTCCGATTGAAAACATCAGGATGGAAATAAAACAAATGGCTGACAATCTAGCATCTCTCTGTAAGGCTCCTGTTATTGAAGATTCATATTCAGGACCAGTACTTTTCGAAGGTGACGCCGTAGCCGAAGTGTTTCTTCAAAGATTATTTGGAGTTAACGGATTAGTTGCGTCACGGGAACCGGTATATGCTGTGGAAAGACAGGAACAGGGAAGTATAAATAAATTTGACAATAAAGTAAACCAGCGAATTTGTGCTGAAAACATAACCATCAATGCAACTCCCAGGTTAAAATTGTTCAATAATATACCACTAATAGGAAATTTCGAAATAGATGCTGAAGGCGTTTTGCCGAAAGATGAATTAACCCTGGTAGATAAAGGCATTTTGAAAACATTGTTAAATGACCGGGTGCCTGCATCAAAAGTAAAAGAATCCAATGGATATTGCAGGTATACGATCGGTGGTAATACTCAAAAAGCTCCGGGAGTAATTAACGTAACCTATCATAATGGTTTGTCTATGGATTCCATCAGGAGCGTTTCCTTGAAAGAAGCTAAAAAAAATGGGTTTGATTATCTATATGTGATCCGTAAAGTTGAAGTACCAAACATGGGAATGATCGAATCCATGAGCAATGAAGAAGGGCGAAGTTTGCCTCTTTCCAAACCCATTGATATATACAAAGTGTCTGTAAAAACGGGAGAAGAAACATTAGTACGATCGACGGTTATAAGCGATTTCCCACTAACTTCATTTAAACATATTATACAAGGTTCCAACTCGCAAGTCGTTTATAACACACTGAAGGGAAGTGTTCCTGTATCTTTTATTGTTCCTCAGGCACTTTTATTTGACGATATTAGCATAGAGAAAGACAGGGGAACCAGACCAAAATTGCCGTTAGTGCCAAACCCGGTAACTAACCAATAATTGAAGCTACAGAACTTAGTAATACACCACCAGCTTTGGTCGTTTGGCGGCAGTCGCGTTATCACTCGAGGCCATCACTACTAGCCGGTAAGGGTATTCCGTATTCAAGTTTAACATAAATCCGTGACTTATTTGTGGATTATCAATGATATCCTGTACCAATGCAGTTACATCAATATCAATGTATGATTGCGTTGTATTTGAGCTTTTAGGAACAATTACCTTATGCAAATCGCTTACGGAAGGTTTGTTATTCCATGTCACTGTATTTTCATCCCATTCCTGGGTGATACGATAAATCGAAAACCCATTTTCACCGGTTAGATCGGTTAAATTGCCATAACTAGCCCAGTACAAAGAAAGTTTAGCAGCCTTTATCCTGGTTAAAGAAGGAACGACGGATAAATTGAATTCGATAAGGACACGGGCAGTATCAAAAAGTCCTGAATTTGTCCATGCAAAAGATGAAAGTATAGTGGAATTGCCTGAATTCTGATTAGGTAGTATACTTTCAACATAGGCATCTTTACCAATTGTGCCATCCGGCTGAAAAATTTTAGCAACTCTTATCGTATCTGCACTGCAATCACATTTGGCTTCTTTTTTACATGAAACAAAAGATGAACTTAACAAGGAAAGCAAGAGACCAATTACCAAATAATAAACTAATCGAAACATATTCAATACCTATTTTAAAAATTGAAAGATAATGACTTTGAAAATAATTCGCAATCTAAATTCTTTATCCAAAAGAAACCGTCTCACAGGCAAAAGTGAGACGGTTTAAATTTAAATAACAGATTGTTAGGAAAGCCAACATATTGATAATTTCATTTTGAATTTTGACAAATTAAATCATTATCCACAGTTGCATTGATTAACCTTGAGGGAGATCCAGCTGTACAAGTTGCATGCTGCAAGGTATTCAAACCTGAAATAGTCGGATCAACTGAGAATGTAATAGGAGAACCTGGTAATGGGGTCGTATATTTAGAATCAGCAAATACACTTAATTGAGTTGTGCCAACAGATGTTCTTTCCAATTTGATATAATAATCGCTTATGACTGAACTGGCATATATTGGAGATGTGCTGGCAACTAAAGTACTTCCTTTGTGATATCCAATGCCAAAGTACCAGTTATTAATATTATTATCCGTCGAACTAGCGGAAGTAATAAACACTTCTATTCCATTTTGTGTACTTTCATAGTCAAGTATCCCTTCGGTTAACGCCATAATATGTATAGATGTCCCATGACCTGAAGTGTTAGCATTTAGTAATGAAAACTCACACTTAGCATTCCAATAGTCATTTGATAAGGCTGTACCTAGGCTTTTGTAGACCCTGTTGGGATAGTAATCATAAACATTTGAATAATTACATTTGCCGTTACTTATATTAACATCACCATTGCCCTCGGATTGCCAATTCGTTGAAGACGCAAAATCATCTTTTAAAACAATAAATTCACAATCTGATAATAAATCAGCATCAAGTGCCACTACCAAGGGTCCCTTATCAACACTCCTTAAGTGCTGCTTCAAGTCTTCTTTTGTATAAGTTTGACTAAAGGTTTTGTAACCAACCTTTGAAATAACCAGAGTATAATTATTATAGTTTGAGGGAAGGGTAATTTTATTGGTTACTCCAATGCTGTCGTAAGCACTAACTAAACCTAAGGGGTCGTTTTGTTTGGCATTAAGCTGAACTCCTGGAATAATGGATGCAGTACCACTCGTAATGGTAATGGTAGCCGAGGTTAGTTCATAATTTTTAACAAGATCGTTATAAACAAAAACTCCGATCAGAAAATCAAACGTATTGGCAACTTCAAATCCAAATGTTGCATATCCAAAATCTTCGGGACTACACCCAATAGAACTTAATACTTCAGGGCTAAGTTTAGTAACTTCGTCATTCTGAACATTAAACAATATTGGCAACGGCGTTTGTACTAAATAGGCCTTGGGAGAACCCTTAACAGGTGACGCATATAAAATTTTGTTATCCCATGAAAGCAACATAAAACGGGTTAGTTTGTAACTACCTTTTACTAATGAAATCGGCTTGCTGATATAATCGCCATTCATGTTGTAAAGTTCTATCTTCTCCGAATTTTTGATCACATTACCTGAGGCATCCTCAATCGTATAAACTACCCATGTAAGTCCGGTTATGGTGTCTGAATTCTCAGATTTCAAACTACTCTTCAATGCTTTGGCAGAAAATGCAAATTCTACCTGTCCCGGTTTTATATTTTCATTCTTTTTTTCTTTACAGGAAAATATAAAAAAGCTAATTAACAAAATTGCAGTCAGCGAATAACAAGTATTTTTTTTCATAGTTTAGATTTTTTTAATAACCCTTTAATTCAAATATTTACGTCTTCATTAAACGAAGATTCAACTTTTGATAATAATCACCAATATACCCGAAGTAAATTTTCAGTAAAAAACTATTGTTGATAAATGCCAACTATCTCTTCTTGGCTTAATGCTCGATTATAAACCCTGATTTCATCTATGCTCCCAGCTAAAAAATCATATTCAATTCTACTATTTAGCGATTTCCCGATATTTACATCGGAGTCATAAATTATAAAGTCACCTGCAGCCTTTAACTGAGAGGTAAGTTCTCCATTTACATATAGCTTCATTAAATCACCATCATAGGTGCCCACAACAAAGTACCATTTATACAAATCATATTTAACAAAATTAGTGCTAGGGCCAGCCCAAAGCTGATAACTACCCTGAGTAGTTCTAATATAAAACGCAAATTTGCGCCAGTCTGTACCTCCTGTAGACCCTACATACGAATTTCCGGTAACAGTCAAAGCATATTGGTACCAGAACGTACTAGTTGTAGTAAATTTTTCAATTAAAGGATTTGCCCCATTACCATAAAAAGGTACCGTATAATACCATGAACACAAAGAAATTTGTTTAGAAGGATTTAGTGATGCTGAATTTTTTACTATTACATAATCACTAGACCCATTTAAGTCCAATGCAGCTTTTGGATCTGCCAGTCGACCCGAAGTATAATTTCCTCTCCCATAATAAGTTCCATTATTATCATTGCCGCTATAATCCAGCATGTCTCCGTTAAATTTATAATAAGCAATAAGTCCATCCATAAAATCCGACTTTTCAAGAATTACAACCAGAGGTCCCTTGTCAACACTCCGTAAATGTAATTTTAATTCTTCTTTAGTAAAAATCTGGCTATAGGACTTGTAACCTGGTTTTGAAATATTTAGTGTAAAAGCGCTATATTTCTCAGGAAGCGTTATTTTGTTGGTCATTCCAGTACCTGTTAAATCGTTCTGGTTGTTATTGAGTTGGCCAGAGTAAATAATTGTTGAGCCACTCGAAATAGAGATATTGGCAGTTGTTAATTCAAAATTTTTGATTGTTTCATTATACACAAAAGTTCCTATCAAAAAGTCAAAGGTTTTAACTTCATCGAAACTAAAGGTGGCATATCCGAAATCTTCAGGTACGCTTTCGACAGTACTTAGCACCTCAGGTGTAAGTTTTGTTACAACATTGAATTGTACATTAAATGATATGGGCAAAGGTGCTTGTACCAAATAGGCTTTGGCAGATCCTGTTACTGGCGAAGCCAATACAATATTATTTTTCTGATCAAGTACAAAGAACCGGGTTAACTTATAATTACCTTTAACCATCGAAATAGGCTTACTGATATAATCACCGTTCATGTTATACAAGTCAATTTTCTCGGAGTTTTTAACTACAGTCCCTGTTGCATCCTCAACTGTAATGACAACCGAGGAAAGAATGGAAGTGATATCTGAGCTTCCTGACTTCAAACTACTTTGCAAAGCATTGACAGAAATTGCAAATTCTACTTGCCCTTGTGCTTTTGGGTTTTCTCCCTTATCTTTTTTACAAGAGGGAAAAAATGCGCCAGCTAACAAAATTGTGATAAACGAAAAAGAAACGACTATTCTCATGATTTGGATTTTTAGATAAATTTCTAGAAATATGTTTTTTCTATGACCTTTTTACCAGCCTTTCATATATTAGACGCAAACATTTCAAAACGTTTCAATAAAATTTGATGTTTTTTATAAAATAATTATAGATCAAGTTTTAATATTATAATAATCAACCACATATACGCAAGGTGTTCTGATTTATTTTTTGTAAAGAGTTAATATTTCATCAGGGCTTAAAGCTCTGTTATATATTCTGGCTTCATCAATTTTCCCCGGAGTAAAATCATAAACAGGCCTAATATCAGATGATTTGCCAATATACGAATCAGTTCCGGAAATTATAAAGTCGCCTTGAGCTGGCATCTGAGATATTAATTCGCCATTTACATAAAGTTTCATCGAAATACCATCATATGTTCCAACAACAAAGTACCATTTATTCAACTCATACACGAAACCAGAGCTGGGACCTGATCCTGACCATAGTTGGTAATACCCTTTAACAGAATTGGTGTTGATATAAAATGCAAACTCACGCCAATCAGTACTACTGTAGGACTGACCAGTAACAGTCAGGGCGTATTGGTACCATTGGGTTGCACTTGTATTACTTTTAATAATTAACGAATTTGCGCCATTTCCCGAAAAAGACATAGTATAATACCATGTACACAAAGAAATCTGCTTGGTAGGGTTAAGTGAAGTTGCGTTTTTTACTGCAACATAATCAGTGGATCCATTCAAATCCAATGCTGAATTTGCATCATTTAGTTTTCCCGAAGTAAAATATCCCCTGCCAGAGTATGTCCCATGATTATTATTGCCACTATAATCTAAAACATCACCATTAAATTTATAATAAGCTACAAGTCCAACATTCAACGTTGACTTTTCAAGGATTACCACCAAGGGGCCCTTATCAACACTCCTAAAATGCTGCTTCATTTGCTCCTTTGTAAATGTTTGACTAAAGGTTGTGTAACCTTCCTTTGAAATAACCAGTGTATAGTTGTTATATTGGGGAAGGGTAATTTTATTAGTCACCCCAATACTGTCATAAGCGCTAACTATACCTGACGAATCGTTTTGTTTGGCATTAAGCGGACCATCATAAATAATGTTTGTAGGATCGCTTTTAATATTAATTGAGGCCGAAGTTAATTCGTAATTTCTATAAAAATCATTATAAATAAACACACCAATCAAAAAATCAATTGTATTAGAAACTTCATAACCAAAAGTTATATACCCGAAATCGTCGGAAATACTTCCATAAGAACTTAATACTTCGGGGGCGAGCCTGGTAATATCAATATTTTGAACCTTAAACGATATTGACAAAGGCACTTGTACTAAGGAAGCCTTGGATGACCCTTTAGCAGGCGAGGCATATAAAATCTTGTTTCTCCAATCAAGCAATAAAACCCGTGTTAATTTGTAACTCCCGTTTACCAATATTATCGGCTTGCTGATATAATCTCCATTCATGAAATAAAGTTCAAGCTTTTCCGAGTTTATGATTACACTACCCGAGGCATCTTCAATGGAATATACAACCCAGGTTAGCCCAGTTATAGTGTCTGAATTAAATGACTTCAAACCACTCTTTAATGCTTTGGCTGAGAATACAAATTCTACTTGTCCTGATTTTAAATTTTCATTCTTTTTTTCTTTACTGCATGAAACCATAAAAAAAACAACAAACACAGAGAATATCAAAAACTGAAATTTATTTTTCATAATTTATTGTTAAAATTCAAATATTTACGTTTTTATTTACAGGCATTGTATGCCCTTTAATACATAAGACGCAAACAATTGAAAACGTTTCAAAAAAAACTGAAGTTTTTACAAAAAAATATTCAAACCTACACCAATTCCGATGTTCTGAAGGTTACTTTGAGGAAATTTATGATCTTGATTAAAAGTATATTTATAAAAAGGAGCCAAAATCAGTTCGATTTTCCTGCCAAATTTAAAACCCAAATAAGGACTAATGGCAGCTGAAAATCCCAATTTTCTGACTAAAGAAGAATTTATATGATTATCAAACTGAGAACTTAAAGGTAAAATTGCTTTATAATCCATCAATAAATCATTTATAAATGAAGCGTTAAAGCCAAAATCAACTTTCTTTCCTGTCCATTTTCTGCCAACAGATAAGTAAATATTAAAATAGTTGTAATAATTATCAGATATACAATTATTTGCTATTTGCAAGCTATCATGCAACTGTAAAGCATCTTGTGCTGAAATAGCACCATGTGAACCCTGGTAATGCATTCGTTCATGCAAAGGTGTTATACCTGCCCCAATACCAATTACATAGTTTTTAAATCCACACTGTATATTTATATCATAACTGTAATTTACGACCTTTTGGAACGAAAAAGAATCTATTGGACTTATATTGTTAAATGGACTTGAAATAAAAGGCAAAATACGAAATCCCAAAGACCATTGATTTGAGAATTTTTTAGCCACATATTGAATCTTATTTGTTTTTTTTTCAACGGATTGTGTTCTTGGAGGATTATTCCTAATAGTGTCAGCAATCCTTATGGTATCAGGTGGCATGTAAACCGTATCTACCTCATAAATAACTGTATCTAATGTAATATTATGCCTTACATGATTTTTTTCCGAAACCTGGGCATTTATATGACTGCTAACAAAAAAACAAAAAACAAGTACTAGAATTCGTAAACGCATGAAGCTCAAATAACTTTTATTAAATTCGCAGCTAAAGTAATAACGTTTTTTGTAACCTTAAAATTTATTTTAGGAAATCTTATTTCAACAGTTTGGTTGTATCCTTAATTACCACCCTGTCCCTTTTTACCACTATAGTCCTTTTAATTTTTGTTTTTCTATTGTAAGTTGTGTCAATTTGTAATGGATCGGCAGCAATTTTGATAGTGTCGGTAAAACTGGCTGTTTTTTTAGCAGGAATAATTTCCAAGTTTGCTGCTTTTTTCTGAATAACTGGTTTGGGATTTACTTTTACTTCAGATTTTACTGGCTCATTAATAATAAGATGAGAATGAGAGAGACTCACATTTGTTTCTTTCTTTTCTTGAGCTTTGATGGTAGTTTCGAGCTGATCAATTTTTTTATTCAATGCATAATTTCTTATACCTGAGTAAGTTGCCGTTCCGGCAAAAGCAAATAGTGCCACAAGGTAATAAATATTGAAAGTCATTACACTAAATTTCAGAAAATTAGACACTTTAAGCCTTGAACTAAGTTGCCGCCAATCCTCCTCTGAAGAATTCACTTCAAAATGTTCAAACTTACCTGAAAACAGTTTTTCTATGTCAATTTCCTGATTCATATTAAGCACTTAGTTTTTTAATGCTCATTTCGTACAATTCTTTCTGGATTAAATTACGGGCTCGCAATAAACGTGTTCTGGAAGTTGAAATATCAATATCGAGCATTTCTGCAATTTCTTCATGTTTATAACTTTCAACGCAAAACAAATTGAATACAATGCGATATTTAGTGGGCACTTTATCTAAAACCTGCAGTAATTCGGTTTCTGAAAAATCAGCAGATTCTACAAGCTGAAAATCAATTTCATTTTTATCAAAATTTCCCTTGTCAATAACATTTTCATTAACGTGATGATTAGCACTTTCATCAACAAAAATAGTTTCTTCAATATCTTCAATACTTAAGTGCTTTTTGTAATTTTTTTGCTGTCTGATATGCGAAATAGCGGTATTCACGAAAATTCGTTTCATCCATCCTTCAAATGAGCCATTACTTGAATATTGCTTTATTTTTGAGAAAACTTTAATAAAGCCATCCTGAATAATATCTTTTACCGTATCAGGATCACTGATATAACGGAAACAGATTCCTGTCATAGTAGGTGCATATTTATCATATAACAACTTCTGAGCGAATTTGTTATATTGTTTACATTCTTTTATAATCTGATCTAAGGCAACCACTTAAATTTTGCAAATATTATTCGTTCAACTGTTTAAATTCACGAGCTAACTTTACTGTAAATTTAGGTGGCTAATTTACTATAAAGACGCGAAAAGTTTAAAACGTTCCCAATATTTATGATAAAAATTTGCATTTTTATTTAAAAAAATATTTTTCTCCTTGGTATCACTTATGTTTGAAAGATATATAAGGATAACCTATAAAAATATTTTATTAAGTCCGATCAAACATATATTTTTACACCCTGAAAATTGGATGCTGACAGTATAGTGATTATGTGATGAAGTGGTTATGTTATGAAGTGAAAATCCTTAATCACCTCATAACTTCATAACCTCATCACTGTGATTATCAGTCGCATCATTAACACCTAAAAATATAGATGGATAAAAACATTAAGAAAGTTCTTGTACTGGGTTCAGGAGCCCTGAAAATTGGTGAGGCTGGGGAATTTGATTATTCCGGATCTCAAGCATTAAAAGCTTTACGTGAAGAAGGTGTATTTACCATTCTCATTAATCCTAATATAGCCACAGTTCAAACTTCAGAAGGCATCGCCGACAAGATTTACTTTCTCCCGGTAACCCCATATTTTGTTGAGAAAGTTATTCAAAAAGAGAAACCCGATGGTGTTTTACTTTCCTTTGGAGGTCAAACCGCACTTAATTGTGGCATTGCTCTTTTTAAAGAAGGTATCTTTTCAACTTACAATTTGCGTGTGCTGGGCACCCCTATCCAAGCCATCATGGATACAGAGGATCGCAACCTATTCGTAAATAAACTTAATGAAATAGAAGTAAGAACACCTCGCAGCATTGCTGCCATTAACCTTGAAGAATCCTTAGCTGCCGCTGAAAAACTCGGATTTCCGATTATTATCCGAGCCGCCTATGCACTTGGAGGTTTGGGTAGCGGATTCTGTTCCAATATGGAAGAGCTAAAAAAACTTGCTACAAAGGCATTTGCATACTCTCCTCAGGTTTTGGTGGAAGAATCGCTAAAGGGATGGAAAGAAGTTGAATATGAAGTTGTGCGTGATCAGTATGACAATTGCATTACTGTGTGTAACATGGAAAACTTTGATCCTTTGGGGATTCACACTGGCGAAAGTATTGTTGTAGCACCTTCACAAACCCTTACAAACAGCGAATATCACAAACTACGCAAACTGTCTATTCAAATTATCCGCCACATTGGTATTGTTGGAGAGTGTAATGTACAATATGCACTCGACCCTCATTCTGAAGATTACAGGGTAATTGAGGTGAATGCAAGGTTATCACGCTCATCTGCACTGGCATCTAAAGCTACAGGTTATCCGTTAGCATTTATTGCAGCTAAACTTGCATTAGGTTATGGTCTTCACGAATTAAAAAATTCAATTACAAAGACAACTTCAGCCTTTTTTGAACCTGCATTGGATTATATCGTGTGTAAAATTCCACGATGGGATATGAGTAAATTCGTGGGTGTATCCAGACAAATAGGATCATCCATGAAGAGCGTGGGTGAAGTAATGGCCATTGGCAAAACCTTTGAGGAAGCAATCCAGAAAGGGTTACGCATGATAGGTCAGGGCATGCACGGTTTTGTGGGTAATCGCGATATCCACATCGAAAACATCGAAAAAGAATTGTCGGAACCTACCGACATGCGAATTTTTGTTATCGCCAGCGCTTTTGAAAAAGGACTAACAATAGATCAAATACATAATCTCACCAAAATTGATAAGTGGTTCCTCATTAAGCTTCAAAATATTTTTGATCTTAAAAAAAGAATCAGTGAATTCAATACTTTGGAAGAACTTCCGCTCGATCTCCTCAGAGATTCTAAATGCTCCGGTTTTTCAGATTTCCAAATAGCACGTTTTGTGCTAAAGGGCGACAACGATCACATGGAGGATTATCTGCTGAATGTCCGGAAACATAGAAAAGCTCATAATATCCTACCATGTGTCAAACAGATCGACACCTTAGCTGCTGAATATCCTGCTAAGACCAATTATCTGTACCTCACTTATCATGGACAGGAACACGATATTACTTTTACAAACGACGATAAATCGGTTGTAGTTCTCGGATCAGGGGCATACCGTATTGGTAGTTCCGTAGAATTTGATTGGTGCGGTGTTAATGCACTTAATACCATTAAAGAACAGGGTTATCGTTCAATTATGATCAATTATAACCCTGAAACAGTAAGTACCGACTATGATGTGTGCGACCGCCTATATTTCGACGAATTGTCGCTTGAACGGGTACTTGATATTGTTGACCTTGAAACCCCCAAGGGTGTAATTATCTCAACCGGTGGCCAAATTCCAAACAACCTGGCTATCCGCCTGTTTAACCAGAAGGTTCATATCCTCGGCACTTCCCCTCTATCCATAGACCGTGCCGAAGATCGTCACAAATTCTCAATGATGTGTGATAATCTGGGTATTGATCAGCCTCGCTGGAAAGAACTTACCAGTGTTGAAGACATTTATACCTTCAGTGATTTGGTTGGATTTCCCTTGCTTATACGCCCTTCCTACGTACTCTCAGGCGCTGCAATGAATGTGGTTTCGAACAAGGATGAGTTGGAACATTTTTTGCAGTTGGCAGCCAATGTTTCAAAAAAGTATCCTGTGGTAGTTTCCGAATTTATAGAAAATGCCAAGGAAATTGAAATTGATGCTGTCGCTTTAAATGGCGATGTAATGGGTTATGCCATTTCTGAACATATTGAATTTGCAGGCGTGCATAGTGGAGATGCTACTATGGTGTTCCCTCCTCAAAAGATTTATTTTGAAACTGTCCGACGCATCAAACGCATATCTAAAAAAATTGCTAAAGAACTTAATATTTCAGGTCCTTTTAACATACAATTCCTGGCAAAGGATAACAATATAAAGGTAATCGAATGTAACCTCCGTGCCTCCCGTTCAATGCCATTTGTATCAAAAGTACTCAAAGTAAATTTAATAGATCTGGCTACTAAAATCATGCTGGATGTACCTGTTGAAAAGATTGACAAGTCCATTTTCGATTTGGACTATATCGGTATAAAAGCACCTCAGTTCTCGTTTCAAAGACTTTTGAAAGCAGATCCGGTATTAGGTGTTGAAATGGCTTCAACAGGTGAAGTAGGTTGTATTGGGGAAGATTATTACGAAACATTGCTCAAATCTATGCTCTCCGTAGGTTATAATATCCCAAAAAAGAATATCCTGCTTTCAACCGGTCCTACCCGTGATAAGGTGGAATTGCTGATTGCATCACGTATGCTGGTTGAGAATGGATATTGTTTATTTGCAACCAAAGGCTCAGCGGATTTTCTAATTGATAATGGCATAGAAGTTACAGTTCTGCACTGGCCCGACGAAGATAAAGAACCCAACACGCTCGATTACATTCGTCAGAAAAAAATCGATCTGGTTATTAATATACCTAAAAACCTATCGAAAACAGAGTTAAACAATGATTATACCATTCGCCGCAGTGCTGTCGATTATAACATACCACTGATTACCAATGCAAGGCTGGCAAGTGCATTTTTAACAGCTATTTGTAAACGAACACTTAATGATGTAAAGATTAAGAGCTGGGATGAATATTAAAATCAGGGCTCAATCTTTTTCTCATTAACATAAGGAGCCCTAAACATACGGTTAAACATATTCCGTAAAAGAAGTAGTACTTTTTGTCGTTGCCCATCATTCGTTGGACTGTTGTCATGCTGTTGCCTGTATATACAAATATTGAAAAGCCTAATAAATTATTGACAAAGTGCATTACTATGCCCGGAATTAGCGAATTGGATTTCCAATAAAGCCAACCTATGATCGACCCAATTGCAAATGCTGGTATAAACTGCCATGGATTCAAATGTGCCACGCCAAAAAAGATGCTAGACCACAGAATCGATTTGATTGGTGAGTAACGCTTAAGAAATCCGTCCAATATAATTCCGCGAAAAACCAACTCTTCCAATATTGGCGCAGCAATTACAATGGAGAAAAATGAATAGATATCACTGGTCATGGTAGATTCAAAGGATTTTCTTATAAGTTCGGGCATTGGAATTGCATCAATAATTGGCTCTAAGAGTATTCCAACACTGAAAGCAAGCGGAATAATTAACAATATCAGACTCCAGGAAACTTTATTCCACAAAAACCCAGTACTTCTGCGTTTGTAAATGCCTACCAATAAAAGCAATCCGACTGAAAGAAAATACCCAATCGCATTCATTAATGAATTCATTCCTGGCGTAATGAACTTTGAGATAAAAGATGAAACAACAACTACAATAACAACAATTAAAAAAAACACACCCAATAGCCCCAATGCCTGACAAATAGACGGAAATGGCGTTTCGGTATGTTTAAGGTTAATCATTGACTTTTGGGGAAGATTATCCATGAAATCCTTAACTCTTAATCTTCGTAACCAAAATTTTATCAATTCGGTTTGCGTCCATATCCACTATCTCAAATTCATAACTGAACCATGTGAACTTTTCTCCTGTGCGTGGTATACGTCTCAAATGGGAAAGCGCAAATCCACCAAGTGTATTATATTTTACTCCTGATTTGTCAAAATACTGTATATCAAATTCTTGAATAAAATTATAAAAAGGTAATTGACCATCAATGAGCCAACTACCATCTTCACGTTTTACAATTTCATATTCATTCTCGTTCTCATCATGTGTTGGAATTTCTCCAACCAGTGCTTCAAGAATATTGTTTAAAGTTACCAATCCCACAATTGAGCCATATTCATCAACAACCAGTCCATTATGAGTCTTGACTTCCCGAAACTTTTCCAGTACTTCATAAGCAGAATTATTTTCGAGAATAAATAAAGGTTCTTGTAACCGTTGATGAAGATCGATAGGGTTTTTCTGTAAATTAGTAATAAATAGATCCTTAATATAAATCATTCCAATGATTTTATCAAGATCGCCATCACATACCGGATATACTGAATGCACTGCAGATGTGATTTTCTGATTGGTTATTTCTTCCCCATCCTTGATATCAAGCCAAACCATATCTGTCCTGTGTGTCATAAGAGAACCAACCTTGCGGTCGCCAAGGTAAAAAACCCGTTCTACAATATCCTGCTCTATTTCCCGTATTTCCCCATCTTCAGTTCCTTCCTTAATAATTGCCTTAATCTCTTCTTCAGTAATTTTAGAATCTGCCGATGGTTTAACAGCCAATAACCGCATAATTAGTTCTGCTGGTTTTGTAATTAACCAGATTAATGGCCGGGCTACAATGGAGAATATCTTCATGGGTATGGCAGATTTTATCGCAATAGTTTCTGCACGAATCAAACCAACTTGTTTGGGAACCAGTTCCCCAAAAATTAGTGAAAAAAAAGTGATAAATATTACAACCATTGTAATGGACAGGGTATGGCTATATGGAGCAAACAAAGGATACATCTCAAACCATAGAGAAATTTTGCTGGCAATAGCTGCACCGGAATAAACTCCGGTTAATATGTTCACCAGAGTCATTCCTATCTGAACAGTTGATAACAATTTCCCTGGGTCATTTGCCATTTCAAGTGCTGTTGCAGCCTTATGATTACCATTAGCCGCTGCATGCTCAAGTTTTGATTTACGGGCTGAAACAACGGCTATTTCGGCCATTGCAAATACACCATTTAATAAAATTAGACCAAAAATGATAAGAATTTCGGTTAGCATGATTTTTGTTTATTGTTAAAAATTACAGGTTTTAGGATACATCTGAATACCCATTATTCATTTTCTTTTTTTTGCAAAAAATGTTTTCATCAGTTGTGCGGACTCATTCTCTAAGATACCTTTCATAACTTTAGTTTTTGGGTGAAGCACATTGGATTTTAAAATTGAATAGCCACGTTTTTCATCCGCTGCACCATAAACTAGGGTGCCAAGTTGGGCCCAAAACAAAGCGCCAGAGCACATAACGCAAGGCTCAATAGTAACATACAAGCTGCACTGGTCAAGGTATTTACCTCCAAGAAACTCCGACGCCGCAGTTATGGCTTGCATTTCTGCAT
>WSSedL1CaDRAFT_10001291_pt1 | contig 14991 bp, 8 predicted proteins | sample WetSurSL1Cattail_FD_9464 | JGI IMG/M metagenome (IMG submission 9464)
GGGAGCCGCTGCCGTTCGATCTCGATAAAGTGAACCTCTCCGAGTACAAGCACTTATCGCCACAGTGGCAGGATTGGAGCCGAGTGCGATCTGCTTGCACCACCTGCGCAACTCTGATCTTTGACCGCATCATTGGAAGTGAAGGCTCGCAGCCCTGAAGGGAATCAGCTCGACGCCCATTCAGCCGTTTCGAGGGGATGGGCAAACATACCCCTTCTGCCCTTCGAAACCGCTCTGTGAGAGGTTCCAAGCCCTAACGACCGCGAGAAGCTGGGCGCGGCGCTGGCGCATGATGTATCACACAGCAGCGCCCACGTGCCAGAGACAAAGCCAGAACAGAAGCAGGAGCAGGCTGTCACGCCACAGCGGGAGATTGAGCCGAAGCAGGAGCAAGGAGAAGATCTTGGTTTGGGTCTCTAATCAAAAAGTTGGGGATTGGAACCATAACACGCAACGGACCCCAGTTTACTTTCGCGGGGGTGGGCAATAATAACTTAGAAGGGCAACGGAACCAATGGCCAAGCTGACAGAACAGGAACAACAGGAAGTCATTCGCTTTATCGAGGCGGGCAAGCCGCTCCCGGAGAAGTTTCGCTTTCTGCTTTTTGACGACAAGCGCGAAGTGGAACTGGTGTGGAACGGCAAGACCAACGAGGTTACGAATGTCGTGCTGCCCTTTCAGGTGATCGAGCAGGTTGACGAGCCACGCGCCGAGAAGCCGGAAGACATGGCCTTGCAGGCGGGCCTCTTCGATGAACGCGGGCGGCAGTTGAAGGGCTGGACCAACAAGCTCATCTGGGGCGACAACAAGCTGATCCTCTCTTCGCTGAAGAACGGGCCGCTGCGTGAAGAGATCGAAGCGCAAGGCGGACTGAAGCTCATTTACATTGATCCGCCCTTTGACGTGGGTGCCGACTTCAGTATGGATATTGAGATCGGCGATGAGACGTTTACGAAGAAGCCAGGAATCCTCGAAGAGATTGCATACCGGGATACGTGGGGCAAAGGTGCCGACAGTTTTATCTCGATGCTCTATGAACGTCTGATCTTGATGAATGACCTGCTTGCTGATGACGGAAGTATTTATGTTCACTGCGACTGGAGATTATCGAGTCAAATAAGGCTTGTTCTTGATGAGGTGTTCTCTGGTCTGTTTCGTGGAGAGATCATTTGGAAAAAGGATGCTGTTGGTAAGGGCGCAAAGAAGATTGCCCGTCATTGGCCCAAGACATTCGACAACATCATCGCTTACTCAAAATCTACGAAGAATATCTTCGAATCAGTGCCCGCTGAATTGAACGAAAAACAGTACAAGGAATTTCATTATTCCGATCCTGATGGCCGCAAATTCAAACGAACAACGCTTGGCGACTATTCGGCAGCTTCGATTGCAAAAATGGAAGCTGAGGGATATATATATGTTTCGTCTTCAGGTATGAAGTACAAAAAATACTATTTGGACGAGTACACGATTCCACTCGATTCGATCTGGACTGACGTACCTGGCTTTGGAGTTGCCACTTCTTCAGCGGAGTTATTAGGGTATCCGACACAGAAGCCTGAAGCTATTCTTGAACGCATCATTCGGGCCTCCTCGAATGAAGATGATTTAGTCGCTGACTTTTTTGGGGGTTCGGGAACAACCGCTGTCGTAGCTGAAAAACTCAACAGGAGGTGGATTTCCAGTGACCTTGGCAAGTTTGCGATTCACACCACGCGCAAGCGTCTCATCGGTGTTCAGCGAGAGCTGAAAGGTACTGGGAAGGACTACCGCGCCTTCGAGATTTTGAACCTTGGCAAGTACGAGCGTCAGCACTATGTCGGCGTAAATCCGAATCTACGCGAAGCGGAGCAACAGGCGCAGCTTGCGCAGAAGGAAGCGGCCTTTCTGAACCTAATCCTGCGGGCCTATCGAGCCGAGAAGACGGACGGCTTCGCCACCTTTCACGGCAAGAAGGCGGGGCGGCTGGTCTCGGTTGGACCGGTGAATCTGCCGGTGACGCGCCTCTACGTGGAAGAGGTGATCGCCGAGTGCCGCCAGAAGCACATTACCCGCGTGGATATTCTGGGCTTTGAGTTTGAGATGGGCCTCTTTCCCAACGTGCTCGACGAAGCCCGCTCCAAGGGCATCGACATTGCGCCGAAGTACATCCCGGCAGAAGTCTTCGATAAGCGGGCCGTCGAAAAGAATCAGGTGCGCTTCCACGATGTTTCCTACATTGAGGTGAAGTCGCACGTGACGGCGAAAAAAGGCGGCGGTGGCACGGTGGCCGTGGAGTTGACCGACTTCAGCGTCTTCTACTCGCAGGACTCCATCAAGTCGGCAGAGGCCACACTCAAGGACAAGGCCAGCAAGATCGTGGTGGACAAAGGGCAGATTGTCAAAGTGAGTAAGGACAAGAACGGCGTTGTGACCCGCGAGGTGCTGACGAAGAAGTGGTCCGATTGGATCGACTACTGGGCCGTGGACTTCAACTATGAGAGCAAGCGGGAGATTATCCGCAAGGCCATTGTGCCGGAAGACCGTTTGCCGGGAATCGAAGCCGACCAGATGGGGCTTGAGACCTACGAAGAGGTCTGGACCGGCGACTATATTTTTGAGAACGAGTGGCAGGAGTTTCGCACCAAGAAGGATCGTAGCTTGAACCTGATTAGCGCGGCCAAGGAATGCCCGTCTGGGCGGCGCAAGATCGCGGTGAAGGTGGTGGACATTTTTGGCAACGACACGATGACGATTGTGGAAGTGACGGTAGGGGGGAAGGCATAATGGCGCTGCATCCGAAGTTTCCATCGTCGCCGTATTCGATTCTCGATCCTGAAATTCGCTGGTTCCCGGCAGATGAGGCGCTGCGCGATACGAGCGCCGACAAGCTGATGCCGCCGCTGGTTCCCACGCTGCGCAAGCGGGTGAAGGAGTGGCGCGAGAGCGGCTATGTGGGAGCCACCCAGACCAGCAAGAGCCTGCTCAACTGGTGGTTCAACACGCCGAAACTGTGGCCGCAGCCAGATGGAACGCTGGGCGACTTTCAATACTACTTTTCGCAGCGCGAGGCGCTGGAGACCATCGTCTATCTGTACGACGTTGTAGGAGCCAAGGATAAGCACGATCTGATGCGCTTCGATGCAACGGGTGTGGTGAGCGGCAGCATGTTCGATGAAAGCTGGCGGCGCTTTGTCATCAAGATGGCTACCGGCTCTGGCAAGACCAAGGTGCTGAGTCTGGCGTTGGCGTGGAGCTTCTTTCACAAGACCTATGAGGCAGACTCGGACCTATCGCGGAATTTTCTGGTGATTGCGCCGAACATCATCGTGCTAGATCGCATCCGCAAGGACTTTGACGGGCTGCGCATCTTCTTAAAAGACGATCCGGTGTTGCCTGAGAACGGCATGGATGGGCGCGACTGGCGCGATGATTTCCAATTGACGCTGCATATTCAGGACGAGGTGCGGGTCACGCAGAAAACCGGCAATATCTTTCTGACCAACATCCACCGCATCTATGCGGGCGATGACGTTCCCGCCAGCGACGACGATGAAGACATGATGGATTACTTTCTAGGTAAGCGCCCGTCAGGAGCGACGACCGACCAGAAGGTCGATCTGGGCATGATTGTGCGGGAGATTGACGAACTGATGGTGCTGAACGACGAGGCGCACCACATTCACGATCCGCGCATGGCTTGGTTCAAGTCGATTGAGGACATTCACAACCGGCTGCTGCAAAAGAGCGCTTCGCTGTCGATGCAGTTGGATGTGACGGCAACGCCGCGAGCAAACAATGGGGCCATCTTTGTGCAGACGGTCTCCGATTATCCGCTGGTGGAGGCGATTGCGCAGAATGTAGTGAAGCATCCGGTGCTGCCCGATGGGCCGAGCCGCGCAAAGCTGGTGGAGCGGCAGAGCGCTAAGTATACGGAGAAGTACGCTGACTACCTAGACCTGGGCGTGATCGAGTGGCGCAAGGCCAAGGACGAGCACAAGAAAATGAACAAGAAGGCCATCCTGTTTGTGATGACCGACGACACCAAGAACTGTGACGACGTGGCCGACTACTTACGCGGGCATTATCCCGAACTGGCGGGCGATGCAACGCTGGTGATCCATACCAACAGGAGCGGCGAAATTTCAGAGTCCACATCGGGCAAGAACAAGGACGAGCTAGACAAACTACGGGAGCAGGCGAACGCGATTGACAGCTTGGAGAGTCCAGCCAGGGCCATTGTCTCGGTGATGATGCTGAAAGAGGGCTGGGATGTGCGCAACGTGACGACGATTGTCGGATTGCGGGCATACTCGGCAAAGAGCAACATTCTGCCAGAGCAGACGCTTGGGCGCGGCCTGCGCAAGATGTATCCCGGCGGCGTGGAAGAGTACGTGAGCGTGGTGGGCACGGATGCCTTCATGGAGTTTGTCGAGTCTATCAAGAATGAAGGCGTTGAGTTCGAGCGCAAGCCGATGGGCGAGGGCACCGGGCCGAAGACTCCGCTGATGATCGAGGTGGACACAGAGAACGAGCGCAAGAATCTGGACGCGCTGGATATTGCTCTGCCGCGCCTGACACCGCGAGTCTACCGAGAGTACAAGAACCTGAGCGACCTGGACGAGAGCGCGATGGGGCACGAAAAGGTGCTCTATCAGGAGTTCACCGAAGAAGAACAGCGCGAGATCGTCTTCAAGGATGTGACCACCGGGGCCGTGACGCACACGACAATTCTGGACACGGCTGGAGTGGCCGACTACCGCAGCGTGTTGGGCTACTTTGCGCACACGATTATGAAAGACCTGCGGCTGGTGAGTGGCTACGACGTGCTGTACGGCAAGGTGAAGTCTTTCGTCCATAGCGAACTCTATGGGCGCGAGGTAGAGCTTGAAGCGCCGAACACTATGCGCAATCTGTCGGAACTTGCTTCGACCAGAACGATTCTGGAGAGCTTCAAGAAAGCCATCAATGCGCTGACCGTCCGCGAGAAGGGAGACGCTGAAATCCGCGACCATATCAAGCTGCGGGAGACGCGGCCCTTTGTGGTCAAGGAACAGGGCTACGTGGTCTCGAAGAAGAGCGTCTTCAATCGCACCATTGGCGATAGTCGGCTGGAACTTGAGTTTGCCAGCTTTCTGGAAAATTGCGCCGACGTGGAATCCTACGCCAAGAACTATCTGGCCGTGGGATTCAAGCTGGACTACGTGAAGGCCGACGGCGACATTTCCAATTACTACCCGGACTTTGTGGTGAAGGTGGTAGGCGGCGAAATCTGGCTGGTGGAGACCAAGGGCCGCGAAGACTTGAACGACCCCGGCAAATGGGAGCGGCTTCAGCAGTGGTGCAGTGATGCCAGCAGGCTCGACTCCGGGCAGCAGTACCGGGCGCTTTTTGTGCGGGAAGAAGACTGGGAACGCTACAAGCCGAAGAGTTTCCGGGACGCAGTGGTCGTCTTCGGCGGCAGCGAACCAGAATCGGGGGTTCGGTTACAGTGAGAGGGTTAGCTCACGAAACGAAGTTGCAAAAACGATAGTACAATTGCTCCGTTTCCCTGCTCCGCGCATTGCCGTTAAACTGTCTCTCATGCCTACCCTATTGCTTCTCAAAAAAGTGAAGTAGAACCGGCGTTTTTTCATCAGTGCGGAAGGCAAAGCCCAGCTGCTCGACGGCGTCTGGATGTTTCTCGCGCCACAATTCCAACAGCAGCGGCGACAACGGCAACGGGTCTAGGACGGTCTGCAGGCGTTCAACTTTTGCGTGACAGGCTGGACAAAGCGAGATCATCAGCGGCAAGGTGGAAACGCCCGGCTTGCGATGATGCACAATAATAGACCGCTTGGTCCGGCCCGGTGCTCCACAAACGCGACAAGCATAGCCATCGCGTTCAAGTACCTGCTCGCGCAACCCGCCGAAGTATTCCGCATCCTGCCGCTTCAGGGTGTAGCAGGTGCCGCAGAGTCCAAGTGCAAGAATGTCCGTCCGCCCGCAAGGACAGCACAAGGGCCGTTGCCCGCTCATGCGTCTGGAGTTCACTGTCCAGCCTCCTGGGTCTCCAAATATCTATAGAGCGTGTACCGGGCGATGCCGAATTGACGCGCCAGCTCGGTTTTAGAGTGGGTCCGCTGCTGAACGGCCTCACGAAGTTGCTGCACCTGGTCCGGACTGAGCGCGTGCTTGCGGCCTTTATATGCGCCACGCTTCTTGGCCAGCGCAATGCCCTCGCGCTGCCGCTCGCGGATCAACTCGCGCTCGAACTGCGCAAAAGCACCCATGACACTGAGCAGCAAGTTGGACATGGGCGAATCATCGCCGGAAAAGGTAAGGTTTTCTTTGACGAACTGGACGCATACTCCGCGCCTCGTCAGGTCACTGACGATTTTACGCAGGTCGTCAAGGTTGCGAGCAAGCCTGTCGAGGCTATGACAGATGACGGTATCGCCCTCGCGAACAAACTCCAACATTTGCTGGAGCTGCGGGCGCTTGGTGTCCTTACCTGAGGCTTTGTCGGTGTATGTTTTATCGAGATCCAAGCCGTCGAGTTGCCGGACCTCGTTCTGATCGACCGAACTGACCCGCACATAGCCGACAATTTGCCCTTTTCCGTTTGCTGGAGGGGCCTTGGGAGTGCCAATCGTATTTTTAGACCCTATGACTTTCCGTGTCATACCGTCACAATAGCACAACCATGACTCTATTGTGACAAATTTTGTCATTCATCAGACTGTCTCTCTGGAGTGTACTCCATACTGACAGTTTTCTTAGCGTCGATTTTTCCGTTTAGAGAGAGCCTGGTAAGCCCCCCTTCGCCTTGAAGGCCGCTGTGTGGTTCCAGCGTGGACGTCACGTCATCTCTGCTCTTCTTCTCAGCGATCTAAATTGCTCGTTTGGGAACAGTCCTTCCACTTAACAATCTGTCCGAGTTCCCGGGATCAGATCATTGAGCTTTACAAAATTATGGAAGGAAATGCCGACTTTTCGCATTGCCTTTCGGTTCTGAGCGCCTTGAGCTGCTAATACAGCACCACTACCAATATCCCAAAGAAGTGAGTAATGTCCTGGGTTTTTCCAGTCTGATTGCGACCATTGTGAAAATGGCTTGTACCACAGTTCCGTAGCTGGACGGAAAGCGAAAAGCTCCTTAACGGGCAAAAGCTTTGTGTAGTCATCAAGTTGATCATATATCCACGCCACAACTGTAGGGCTTAGAAATGGAAGGATCGCTAGGGGACGATACCGTCGATCCTCGCGCCATTCTGGACACTTCTGCCGTAAACGTCCGAGCGGAATTGTGGTCATTGGAAAACAAAGATCATAGCCATATTGAGCCAATTCCAGCGGATTTTCTCCACTATGATCAGCAAAAATAACTTGCCTTCCATTTAGTTCGAAGTGAAAACCTGCGGGGGCTGTCAGAGTAGCATCGCCAATCTTACCATCAAGTGCTTGTAAGCCCAATGCGGGCCAGCTACAAGATAGATCTAGAAAGAATGATTCTTGTAAGAGGTTGGTTTCGAGAATTTCTACATCTGCAAAGTCTTTGAAGGAATAATCGTAGCTACGAACGATGTCGCAGTGTTTTGTGAGGGCATATTCGAAGCCAATTTTATTCCGGAATATGTCTCGAGCAAGAGCAATAGCACGGGCTATGGCCAAATTAACCACTCGAATTTTGCGTCCAGGACCATCAAGTTCATGCTCGACAACGCTCTCGAAATTGTTTGGAAAATCGATAGTAAGGCCATAGGCCCGATTGCGCACACTCTCAATAGAGCATCTCGTATTGTTCTCGCGAGCAACGCTCGCGAGAAAAGCAATCATTGGAAACTCCCACTGCGCTGCTGATCCCTTTGGTAACCATCCTTCAGAAGGTCCATAGGGCAAAGCGGCGTGCAAGGACATCGCCAATGTATTCTTCCAGTTGTTAGCTAGCACCTTAAATGCTAGATTACTATTTCGCAGATGTTCTAAGAACCGATTCCAAACTCCTTCTAGCAAACGGTTCCAATAGCCTGGGTCTTCGGGGATTTGGGCGGTATTTCGATCAACCGTAAGTCTGGGAGATACTACCCCGCATAGATCAATCCATGCGCGCCATCCTAAACCGAGTTTCAGCGGAACAATGTCATCTATCCGTTTCGTATCTGCGATATACATACCTTTGCATAAAATTCTAGGAGTAAGTTGGAGTGCCCCATCTTCAATCAGCGCTTCCAATTCCCAATCAGGAATCGATTGCCCTGCTCCTTTGATTTCCGGAAACCACAGACGTATACGCGTCCCTGTGGCATCATCGCAAATACCTTCTCCATCATCAGTCCAATCGATTGTCTTCCACTGTGGCTTGTCTAAACTATCTGCCGAAAGATTCCACTTAATTAGCCGATTGCGATAGCTTGTATTATTGATAGTAGCGAGATGTTTAATATGCAAACTAGCATCTATCGTCCACTCCTTTTTCCCAGGAGGAATCACATGAATTGGATACTTCGGCCACACGACATGCTGTGCTGCAATCAGCCCAGGATCCAGCACATCTATTCTATCTCCATTGTTTTTGACATCATCATTTTTGACGTAGCCAAAAAACTCCCGTAGTTTCTGGAAACATTCTTGTTTGCTATGATTTAAATGAAGAGGATTCCTTTGGCTATCTTGCCGAAGCCAGATAGTAACCTCCGTTCCTTGGTGTTCGAGGGTTCCTGGAGATGTCCAAAATAGACTCCCGGGACCATATACCTGGATGTCGAGTGCCGGGCGTGATTCACTTTTTTGTCCAGGGCGAGTGCGTACCTGAATGCGATCAGCAATCATAAAACAGGAAAGTATACCTATTCCGAAAGTAGAAATAGGCGTAGCAATTAGACCATGACGGCGTAACTCAACTTGCTCTGCACGAAACTTAGGGCTACGGTAGAAGCTCTTTCCAATTCGTGTAAAGTAGTGCTCAATTACATTTTCAGTCATTCCGGTTCCATTATCTTCTACACAAATGAATTGCTGGCCGTTATCTTCTCCCCACTTTAGTTGAACGGCCAGTTCTTGCTCCCTTCCGTCGCAAATCAGCCACCCTGATTTCTGCTTTAGCCAATATCCATCAACCTCTTCGAACGGATGCGCGCCATCCTTTGCCGCAAGCTGAAGGCGAAGGTCACGTAGCTCAATAGAATCCAGCGCATTTTGCAATAATTCGCGAACACACACGGTAGGATCTCCATAAAGATTCTCCCCCATGAGCAATTGCATTACCTCGGCTTGATCCAAGGTAAAATTCCAATCATGATACGTATAGACTGAGCACCCAGACGCATTGCGCATAGGAGTCACGTCAGCCCTAACATTTCTTGGAAGGCGGATCCGGCAATGTTGATGTTCGCCCCAGTTGCGAATTTCAAGCGCAACTTGCTGGACTTCTGCTTGAATCATGCCGACAAAAGTTCTGATACTTTTTTCGACTGCGGGATGAGGGCAGTCGCCTGCCCGATAAGTAAGTGTATCGCCATTTCCTAGTGATGTGATACCCGTAATCGCGAGATGTTTGTTCCATTCCTGACTACTTATATCTTCAAACCTGCTTGCTAGCATATTATCTAAACCAATGTGCTGAAATAGAATGGCAGGTGTCCGGCTTGCATCAAAATCCATAATGTCAGCTAAGCGAAGGAGAAGTCCGGGAAGACAGAAATTGACACGCTCTCCATTGCCAATTGTGTCATCCCATCTAAGCCCCTCTCTTTCGAACTGTAGACGCAGCCATTCCGTAGGCTGATTATGGCTGATAGATACTAACTCTAATTGACGGCGAAAATCGACCCCGCGATACGTTAATTTCGGAGCAATTGATTGTAGCCGAGTTCGCAAGCGAGTTCCTACACTATCAGAATGCGTGACACGTAAATACTCTGTTCGCAGATGACTCTCAAGTACATTGGCACGATATTGCTGCTTCAATTTTATTAACGGATATTGCTGCCCCGATTTTATTAACGTATTTATAAGATGGCACTCTTCTAGATGAAGATCTCGAAAGCGCATATAATCACTATCGTTAGCTAGAGAGTTGCTTTCAGCTTTATCTAACGTCATCCCTAGATCATGCACATATGCTGCCAAGATACATAGAGCACATTCAAGGGGGCTTAGAATTTGAATGCCCTCAGGGCCAAGGAGATCTTCCATCCACCCAATGACATTGAGGCTGTGACGCTCGTTATGCAAAGTGAAGAGAGGCATATCTACTACAACAGTAGCAAGGATATCCTTCGCTTTTTCGGTAACTTCGTGAACAAGAGCGGCGATAGAGATCATTTCATATGGTCTCAATCGCGTCATTAGCGCGCTGCTCTCAAGTGATTTGATGTATATCATTCCATGCATGATAGCAGCGTCAACTGACAATAGCCACTCAAGAGTACAGACGAAAATTTGTCTGCAAAACAGCTTTGGCAGGCCATGGCGGAAGTAACTGAATTCGAGAAGGTATGGTGCAGAGGTCTGATGGAGCAGTGGAGTCGGATTGCATAGGAACGGTCGCAGGGCGGTGACGAAGAGTGGAGCGAAAAAGCTGTTCCACTCTTCGTCACCGCCCCTTGGAAGACGCCGGTGGAGTTGGCTTCTTCCACATTCCCCCCGCCCCCGACGACGGATATTTGAGTATCAAGAAGCCGAAATACCACCACACCACGAAGGCGGTGAGCATCTGTCTTGTCAGTTCTTCACCCGCGGTAAGGATTCGTGTTTTATTGTCACAGTCACGTCTGACGGAGTGGCTGATGGTTGGCGATGAGGGGGCTGCGATCACGCTGGAGTCAGTGTGCCACAAAGGGGCTATTTGCGGCTTCGTGAGAACCCCAATGATTTCGTAGATTTGAGAGCCACGAATCGTGTGGGCAAAGACGACCGTCTGTGGCACACTTCTTGCATGGCCCGCCGACACACCTTTTCGAACGACGTATCCGTGAAGGCGGCGCTGTACGCACGGGTGTCGACCGACGACGGCCGACAAACGGTTGCCAACCAGGTGCGGCAGTTGCGCGAACTGGCGGTGGCGAGAGATTTCGAAATCTTCCGTGAATATACGGATGAGGAAACGGGAGCCAGCCCGAGCCGGACCGCATTCCTCGCCCTGCTGCGGGATGCGCGATTGAGGCGGTTCCGCGTTCTTCTCATCACCGATCTGGACCGTTTGACGCGCGAGGGCGCGGCGGCCGGTTTCGCCCACCTTGCCGAGTTGGACCGCTACGGCGTGCGGGTCGTGAGCCTTGGGCAGGGCTGGCTCGATTACGATCCTCGGATTGACGAGGACCCCGAGCTGCGCGAGATGCGAAACATCCAGACAGCGGTCGCTCTGACCTGGGCCGCGCTTGAGCGGCAGAAGATCTCCCGCCGAACGAAGGCGGGCCTCGAACGCGCTCGTGGTGAGGGCAAGCGCCTGGGCCGCAAGCCAGTCGATGCTACCGGTGAGCAGGTATGCCGACTGCTTGCCAAAGGGGCATCCATGTCGCAGGTGGCGATCAAGCTTCATATCAGCCGTCGCACGGCGTATCGTTTACGCGACCGATTGCAAGCGAGCAGGCAATAGATGGCGGGCATCGGCGACACAGCTTATCCGCAATTGAAGACTACTCTTTCTGCCAAAGAGCTCACCGACGTGTATACGCCAAATTTCGTTGAGCTGGTCTGGGCGGAGAAGAGGACCAGGGAGCCGGCGCCGCGCGTGGGTCTTCTGGCATTGCTCAAGACCTTTCAACGGCTTGGATACTTTGTGTCGTTGTCGGACGTGCCTGTCTGCTTGCTCGAACATATCGCCCGATCCGCTGGGTACGATTCGGTCCCGGCGGAATTGTTTCGCTACGACGCCAGTTCTGTTCGTCGTCGGCATATGCTTCTGATCCGGGATTACACCGCAGTCAAGGCATGGGGAGAAGATGCCGAGGCTGCAATGGAGACAGCAAGTCGCGACGCCGCACGTACGCTTGAAGATATTCCCGACATCATCAATGTTGTCCTTGAGCAATTGGTTCGGCAACGGTTCGAACTGCCGACGTTTTCGACTCTTCTGCGGACCGCGCAGCACGCCCGCGCGCAGGCCAATCGAGAGTATCAGTTACTGGTCTGCGACCGGCTCGATGCGGCTGCGCGGAAGCGGTTGGCTATCCTGCTCACCCGCGTCGATGACGAAACCAAGAGCCCATGGCACCGACTGAAGGGAGAGCCGAAGCAGCCAACGGCCCAGAACAATCGCGACTTTCTCGACCATCTGGCATGGTTAAAGGAGCACGCGATTATTCCCGCCATCTTTCGGGGTATTCCAGATGTGAAGCTGGAGCAGTTCGCGGCGGAAGCGAGGTCACTCGACGCCGCATCAATGAACGATTTGACGGAGACGAAGCGCCTCACCCTTGCCGCGACCCTTGTGTTTACGCAAACAGGCCGGGCGTTGGACGATGTTGCGGACATGTATGTCCGGCTCGTGCTCCGGCTTCACAATCAGGCCCGCACCGCTCTGTTGGAGTATCAAGCCGAGCACGTGGAACGAACCGACAGTCTCGTCGCGACGCTTCACGGCGTGACCCTGGCCTATCGATCCGAAGGTTCGGCGGAGCAGCGACTGTCCGCCATCGGCGAACTGATCGAACCGAATGGAGATCGAATTCTGGAGCAGTGTGAAGCGCATCAGGCGACTGCGGGGAGAAACTATCTTCCCTTTCTCGCACGGTTTTACTCCCATCAGCGGGCAGCCCTCTTCAGTTTTCTGGAGAGCGTCGAGTTGCTCTCTACGTCCTCCGACAGGAGCATGACTGATGCCATCAGATTCATGATTGCCCACCGGAAGAGCCGCCTGGACCAACTTCCTATTAAGGAGGGACGCCCAGAGGACTCGGCTCTCGATCTCTCCTTCGTGGGCGAACCATGGTGGCCCCTTGTGGTTCCGGACACAAAGCTCAAGGAAGCTCCGGCGCATGTATCGCGGCGCTGGTTCGAGCTTTGTGCGATGACGGAGGTGATGCGAGAGCTGAAGTCCGGCGATTTGTGCATCCCCGGCAGCGACCGTTACAGCGATTTCAGAGAGCAGTTCGTGAGCGAAGAAGAGTGCCTTCAAGGGCTCGCATCCTATGCAGAACGCTCAGGCGTTCCCACGGAGCCGAAGGCTTTTGTCGCCGCCTTGCAAGGCAGATTGGAAGCAGCGGCACAGAAAGCAGACCGAGGATTTCCGGACAACGAATATCTGCGCTTCGAAAAAGGAGAGGCGATTCTGAAGCGTCTCCGGCGCAGCCCCGGCCCTGCTGGCCTCCACTCCTTCGAGCGGCTCTTGAAAGAGCGCATGACCCCGGCCGGCATTCTGGACGTGCTCGCGGATACGGAGGAATGGCTGAACTGGACGAGGCACTTCGGGCCGATTTCAGGCCACGACAGCAAACTTGCCAATCCGGCCGAGCGGTATCTTGTGACCACCTTTTGCTATGGATTCGACTTCGGTCCGACACAAACTTCGCGTTCGATCCGTGGTCTCGACCGGCGGCAAGTAGCCTTCGTCAACCAGCGCCACGTCACCGAAGACAAGCTGAACGAGGCGATCACGACGGTCATCAACGGGTACAACCAGTTTTCCTTGCCGAAGATTTGGGGCCTCGGCAAACATGCCTCCGCCGACGGAACCAAATGGGATCTCCACGCCCAGAACCTCATGTCTGAGTACCATCTGCGTTATGGCGGCTACGGCGGAATCGGGTACTACATGGTCTCGGACATGTATATCGCTCTCTTCTCCCGGTTCACCACCTGCGGCTCTTGGGAAGGCCACAACATCCTGGACTATCTGGTTGAGAACGACTCAGATGTAATGCCGGATACGATCCACGCCGACACGCAGGGCCAGAGCGCGGCCATCTTCGGGCTCGCGCACCTACTCGACATTCAGCTTCAGCCCCGGATTCGCAACTGGAAAGGGCTTCACTTCTTCCGCTCCAAACCGGAACTGCGCTACGAACACATCGACCTCCTGTTTTCCAAGACGATCGATTGGGACCTCATCGAATCCATGCTCCCGGAGATGCTGCGGGTCGCGGTCTCGATCGGGGCGGGCAGGATCAAACCCTCAACCATTCTCCGCCGGCTGGCAACCTACTCGCGAAAGAGCAAACTCTATTTCGCTTTCCGGGAACTGGGTCATGCTGTCCGTACTGGCTTTCTGCTCGACTACCTCTCCGACATCGAGTTGCGACGCCTGATCCAGACCGCGACCAACAAGAGCGAACGTTTCAATCAGTTTCTTCAGTGGATCGCCTTCGGCGGCGGCGCATTGGCCTCAGAGGGAATTCGCGACGAGCAGCGCAAGTTCATCAAATACAACCATCTCGTCGCCAATCTCTTGATCTTCCATAACGTTGTGACCATGAGCAATGCACTGAAACGGCTGGTCGCAGAGGGGTATGAATTGGACGCGAACCTCATTGCTTGCTCCAGCCCATACCTGACCGAGCATCTCAACCGCTTTGGACGCTACGCCCTCAACCGGGACAGAGTGCCGGAACCGCTCGAGAGCGTTCGGGAATTCAAAATGCCCCCACGCAGTGAAAAGCCCTTTCGAATTGCCCAGGTCGCAGTGTGACAATTCAACACGAATCCTTACCGTGGGTGAGATAGACATCCAAGGTCTTTTCCATTTGCTATTCCTCGCTCACAGAGACCGCAGACGACGTTAATGTGATGGTGATTCCCAGCGTATGCAGAACAGAGAGCACCTTACCTATCTGACAGGTATTCTTACCCTTCTCCAATTCGATGATGAAGCGCAGTCCGCTCCCAGAAGTCAGCGCGAGATCCCGCTGCGTCACTTTCAAAGCCTTGCGCGTCTCACGAATCAAATTGCCGAGTTCAAGGGTAGTAAGCATAGTGGTATTCCCGTACGGGAAGATTACACTACTATTACCCCGCCACACAAGGAAATATTACCGGTCGGGAACATTCTCAAACTCTCTAGGGTTTGTCCGGGATTATGGCTCCCGGCGGGC